>JAEEGF010695574.1_pt1 | contig 10144 bp, 13 predicted proteins | sample 9134171 | NCBI WGS metagenome assembly JAEEGF01 (sample SAMN16246542, study PRJNA631951) | gut metagenome | biome: gut microbiome; feature: rumen; material: AP-attached | host: Bos | place: Iran: Karaj | collected 2018-10 | reverse complement strand
CCTGATGCACAACGAGTTGCTTGCCCGCCCCATTCAGAGCGTCGCCATCTGCGGCGGAGCGGGGGACTTCCTCCTGGAAGAGGCGTTGAAGGCGGGAGCCGACGCTTTCCTGACGGGTGAAATGCATTACCATCAATACTTCGGACACGACGGACAGATACAGATAGGCGTGCTCGGACACTATCAGAGCGAACAATATACGACCGACATATTCAATTCAATCCTGGGCGAGAGGTGCCCCAGACTGCCGCTCTTCAAGACAACAGTCTGCACCAATCCCATCAAATACTTATAAACATTATGGCAAGAGAAAAAGCTAAGAAAGACCCCGCTGACTACAGCGTTGAGGAGAAACTGAAGAACCTCTATGCCCTGCAGAGCATGCTCTCGGAAATCGACAGCATCAAGACTCTCCGCGGCGAACTCCCCCTCGAGGTACAGGACCTCGAAGACGAAATCGAGGGCATGACCACACGCATCGAGAAGATCGGCAACGACATTACCGAACTGAAGAAGGAAATCAGCGAACGCAACGCCAAGATTGCCGAGAACAAGGCAAGCATCGAGCGCTACAACACACAGATGGATAGCGTACGCAACAACCGCGAGTACGACAACCTGACTAAGCAGGTGGAATATGCCGACCTCGACAACCAGCTCCACGAAAAGAAGATTCGCGAAGCCAAGGAAATCGTCGAGGCAAAGACCGCCGAAATGACACGCTGCAACCTCGAAGTGAACGACCGCCGAGTGATGCTCGAAACGAAGAAAGAGGAGCTGGAGGAAATCGTGAGCGAGACGAAGGCTGAGGAAGAGAAACTCCGCGAACGCGCTAAGAATCTGGAACTTACCATCGAGCCTCGCCTCCTGAACGCCTTCAAGCGCATCCGTCGCAACAGCCGTAACGGACTCGGCATCGTGTCAGTTCAGCGCGACGCCTGCTGCGGTTGCTTCAACAAGATTCCGCCACAGCGACAGCTCGACATCCGCAGCCGCAAGAAGATTATCGTATGCGAATACTGCGGCCGCATCATGATCGACCGCGAACTGGCAGGCCTCCCCTCCGAGAATCAGGAAGGGGCAAAGAGAGGCACTCGCAAACGCGCTACGAAGAGGAAGGAAGAGGAATAGACCTCACCCTTCGGGATACAATGAGGGCGTGCTTCTGCAAAACGGAGGCACGCCCTTCTTTTGAACCCGACGCCCGACGAATGCAAACGTATAGTGTGACGAATGCAAACGCATAGTGCGACGAATGCAAACGTATAGTGTGACGTTTGGGATTTACTAGTGTGATGTTTGGGATTTACTAGTGTGACGTTCGGAAACGTGGAAGGCGTCCTAAACTCCCTTGATGTCGTCGTACGTCGGAATGTCCTCGACGAAACGGTAGGAACCGCTTTCGTAGTCAATCTGGCAGCAGTAATGTTGCAATCCGTTGCTCACAATCAGCCACCCCACCTTCAGCTTGAAATTGTATCGGCTGATTTGTTCGAAGACCTGCTGCGAAATGTCAACATTCGGCGCTTTGTACTCCACAATCATCAGGGGCTCAGCCTGTTGCCCGTAAACAACCGAGTCGCATCGTTTCTTCGTGCCGTTCAGCGTGATGGACACCTCGTTGCCGATGCATTCTGCAGGATAGTTCTTCTGGGCGATCAAGTAGTGTACGAAGTGCTGACGAACCCATTCTTCGGGCGTCAGAGCCACATATTTCCGCCTCAGAATGTCGAAAACCTGTTGCTTTCCGTCCTTTGTCGCTATTTTAAGCTCCGTTTTTGGAAGGTTCAGTTCCTGCATATCGTTTTTTTTCGTATATTTGCTGCAAAATTACACAAAAGATGAAGACAAAGCAAGAAATCGTGGAGAATTGGCTGCCAAGATACACGCAAATGCCACTCGAGAGCTTCGGAAATTACATTCTGCTCACGAATTTCAACAACTATGTGGACATTTTCTGCGATACCTTCGGCATCGAAAAACCAGATTACACCTCGAACATGCGTTGTGCCACGGCCGACGGAATCACCATCATCAACTTCGGCATGGGAAGCCCTAACGCTGCGATTATCATGGACTTGCTGAGCGCCATCAAGCCGAAAGCGTGCCTCTTTCTGGGCAAATGCGGAGGCATCTCGCCCAAGACGCAACGGGGCGACCTCGTCCTCCCCATAGCAGGCATCCGAGGAGAGGGTACCAGCAACGACTACTTCCCGCCCGAAGTGCCGGCCCTGCCCGCGTTCATGCTTCAGCGTGCAGTCAGCTCCACCATTCGCGACCTTGGCTTCGATTATTGGACTGGAACAGTCTACACCACCAACCGACGCGTTTGGGAACACGACGAACACTTCAAGGAGCACCTCCGAGTGACGCGGGCGATGGCCGTGGATATGGAGACGGCAACCCTCTTCACATGCGGGTTCGCCAATCACATTCCCGTAGGAGCCCTCCTTCTCGTCAGCGACAACCCCATGACGCCCGAAGGCGTGAAGACCAGCGAAAGCGACCGTCAAGTCACGGCCGGCTATGTCATGGATCACGTGAAGATAGGCATCCAGGCCCTCGAAATGATCAAGCAGGACAAGAAGACCGTCAAACATCTGAAATTCGACTATTAAACTAGGCCAGACCGCCTGTTCATCAGGGTTTGCCCAAATATTCACCATGGCAGCAAAAGGCATCACATACGACGACATCCTGCGCGATCTGAAAGCGAAGAAGGTGGCTCCCGTCTATTATCTCATGGGCGATGAAGACTACTTCATTGACAAACTGAGCGATGCCATCGTCGAAGCCGTGCTGACGGAAGACGAGAAGGACTTCAACCTCGACATCCTCTATGGCGCCGAAGCCGAGATGGACAAAGTCATAGAACTCGCTCACGCCTATCCCATGATGGCGGAAAAGCGCGTCGTACTCGTCAGGGAAGCGCAGGCGATGCGTTCCATCGAAGGGCTCGAGACCTATCTCGCTCACCTCACACCCACAACAGTCCTTGTCTTTTGCCATAAGCACGGCAAACTCGATGCACGCAAAGCCGCTGCCAAAGCCATTCAGCAAGTCGGCGTCATCTACGAAAGCAAACGTCTCTACGACAATCAGGTCGCATCCTTCATCTCGCAATATCTTCATAAACATAATGTCGATGTCGAGCCCCAAGCCATCCAAATGCTTGCCAGTCATGTAGGTTCCGACCTCAGCCGACTCACCACGGAAATGGACAAGCTGCTCCTTGCCTTGAACGGAGGTAGGGTAGTAGGGGCTTCGCTCGTCGAAGAACAGACTGGGGTGAGCAAGGACTTCAACGACTTTGAACTGCAGTCCGCCCTCGCGCAACGAAACATCTTCCGCGCCAACCAAATCGTAAAGTACTATCAAGGCAATCCTCGCAGCTTCTTCATCACAAGGACGTTGACAAATTTATTTACATTTTTTTCCGACGTTATGCTCGCGTTTTATGCTCCCGAAAAGAACGATGCCGGCATAGCAGCCTGGTTGGGGAAGCCAGAATGGAAGATCAGGATGGATATCGGACCGGCCCGACGAAACTACTCCGGAGTGAAAGTAATGCAAATTTTGAGTGAAATACGCAAAACTGACGCCCAAAGTAAGGGAGTAGGGGGTGTAAGAACGCCTCATGAAGAGCTTCTTCAGGACCTGATCTTCTTTATTTTGCACTAAAATCTTTCTATTTTGTTTCGCGTCGCGAAGCACGATTTTGCCCCTTATTTGCTGAAATAAAGCGGTTTATGTGGGATTCACACCTTCTGAGATTCGCACGAAAATCCTCAACCTTGCCCTCGCTCCGAACGAACGCAAAAAACGCCGTTTTTCCCGATTTTGGCTGTTTTTCCGTGTTTTCGCCCCGTTTGAATTTGAAAATGTAAAACTCCGCAAATCCTCACAAAACTAAACTAAAGAGTCGGTTTGATTTACAAAACTCCCATATACGTTGAACTGCAATTCACACTTCAAAACCCATCACTCAAAACCCAAACCCGGGGTATTGCATAATTGAATGAAATCTTATGCATCATATTTTTAGTTTCATATATCATTGTAAACCAGCGAATAACAACGAATTGTTAAAACTAAAAGAGTGATAGATTGCACACGCGATACCCTTTGATGCAAGAACTCGCCAAATCTGATGTGAAATGCTAAATTTTGCCCTTCATTACATATTCAAACCCAGTAAATTGCAAGATTTTGTGTAACTTGCTTACTTTAAGTGGATTTTGAGCCGGCTTTGAAGTTTTGATTTATAAACCCGCATCTTTAGGCAAGTTATATTTAGTTTTGCAAATGTTGATTTGAAAATTTTAATTATGCGGCGCTCATTAAATTTCCAAAGGTAAAGTTTGGTTGTTTGAACTTAATTTTGTACCTTTGCAACGGTTTAGATACTCAAACAGGCACAGAAATAACAGATACATAGACAATGAAAGACCGAATCAATGCTCTCATGAAACATCTGGGAATGTCCCAGAAGAATTTTGCTGCCGAGATATGCATTTCGGAGGGAACGCTTTCGAGCATTTTCAGCGGAAGGACCAATCCGTCGCTCAACACTGTGAACAATATTCACGAACGTTTTCCGGAAGTCAATATGGATTGGCTGATGAATGGCAAGGGCGAGATGTTCGCTTCTTCCCCTATAAATCCAACGCAAGTTGAGTCGAGTGAAGCCGGATCTTCTTCCGTTTCGACTCCGCATTCAGGCATCCCCATTCAACCAGGCTTTGTTGAGCATTTTGCAAGCCCTCAACAGATCCCCCCTCAAACTTCGAATATTACGTTGGAAGGGAAAATATTTGACAAACCTTCGCGGAAAATTGCAGAAATCAGAGTGTTTTACGACGACGGAACGTACGAAACTTTCTCTGCAAAGTGATGGAAAAACGCCACGCAGAGTGAAGGAAAACATCGTGCAGAGTGTTGCAAAACACTCCCATAAGCAATGAAAAATGTCGGAACATAGTTTTATGTTCCGATTTTTTTGTACCTTTGCAGCGCGATATATATAATAATGTATATGAGGAAGTACGTTTTGGACTTGCAAGTCACCTTCGTCGAGCAACCAGGTGAACGCTATCTCTTGCTTGACGCGATCAATCCTGCGGGTCCCCTTCCTGAGATGAACCCAGGTCAGTTCGCTCAGCTCCGCATCGATGACAGCAAGGACACGTTCCTGCGCCGTCCTATCAGCCTGCATCATGTTGATTATGAGAAGAATGAGGTCAGCTTTCTCGTGCAGAAGGTCGGAAAGGGAACGGCGTCGCTTTGGCAGAAACGCCCAGGTTCGACGCTGAACGCCATCTTGCCTCTCGGCAGAGGTTTCACAATGCCTACGTCGGCGGAACAGAAGTTTCTGCTCGTCGGAGGTGGTGTCGGCATTGCTCCACTCCTTTTCATGGGAGAGGCGATGCTGAAGATGGGTGTCCGCCCCACGTTTTTGCTTGGAGCTCGCAGTAAGTCGGACTTGATCAGACTCGATGCCTATCGGGCTTTGGGCGAAGTCTATGTGACTACGGAGGACGGTTCGGAAGGCGAGAAAGGCTTCGTCACGCAACACAGCGTCTTGCAGAGAGAGAAGTTCGACAATATCTCTGTTTGCGGACCTAAACCTATGATGGTGGCAATGGCTTGCTATGCAAAACAGGCCGGAACGAAGTGTGAAGTCAGCCTCGAAAACATGATGGCTTGCGGTTTGGGCGCTTGCCTTTGCTGCGTTGAAGACACGAAGGACGGCAATGTCTGTGTCTGCAAGGAAGGGCCCGTGTTTGATGTGGAGAAATTGAAATGGTGAAGCGTCGAAACATAACGTGGTTAAATCGTAAACGTCACGTTGTTAAAATGCAAACGTCACGTTGTTAAAATGCAAACGTCACGTTAGATGTTTGCAATCGTCACTGGGGACATTGAAAAAGAGACAATAGGAGAAAGAGAAAGATGGCAGATTTGCGCGTAAATATAGCTGGTTTGGAGCTCGTGAATCCGGTGCTTACGGCAAGCGGAACATTTGGCTATGGTATAGAGTATCAAGACTTTATCGACCTGAGTCAGCTTGGCGGCATCATCGTGAAGGGCACCACCCTCGAGCCTCGCGAAGGCAATCCTTACCCCAGAATGGCCGAAACGGCTCAGGGTATGCTCAATTGTGTCGGCCTTCAAAACAAGGGTGTCGACTACTTTTGCAAGCACATCTACCCTCAGGTAAAGGACATCAAGACCAACATGATCGTGAATGTCTCGGGCAACTCGCCCGAGGACTATGCCGAATGTGCAGCCCGCATCAATGAACTCGATTGCATTCCAGCAATAGAGCTCAACATCTCCTGTCCGAACGTCAAACACGGCGGAATGGCTTTCGGAACGACAACTGAGGGAGCTTCGAGTGTCGTGAAGGCCGTCAGGGAAGCCTACGGGAAGACACTCATCGTGAAGCTCTCGCCAAACGTGACAAGCGTTGCGGACATCGCACTTGCTGTGCAAGATGCTGGTGCAGATGCAGTTAGCCTCATAAACACCTTGATGGGAATGGCTATCGACATCGAGAAGCGCAAACGCGTCTTGAGTATCGGAACGGGAGGACTTAGCGGACCTTGCATCAAACCTGTTGCCTTGAGGATGGTTTACCAGGTTGCTCATGCAGTACGGGTGCCCGTCATCGGTCTTGGCGGCATTAGCAATGCGAAGGATGCAATAGAGTTCTTGCTTGCAGGGGCTTCCGCGATAGAGATAGGAACAGCCAATTTCCTCGATCCGACAGTCAGCGTAAAGGTGGCGAAGGGCATCGACGAATACCTCGAGAAACATGGTTTCAAGAGCGTGAACGAGATAGTGGGATTGTGTGAATAAGTGAGATAGGAAAATGCGAATAGACATCATCACCGTATTGCCCGAACTGATTGAGGGTTTCATGCAGGAATCCATCGTCGGAAGGGCGCAAAGGAAGGGTTTGGTGGAAATCCATATCCATAATCTTCGCGACTATACTTTGGACAAGTGGCGTCGTGTGGATGACTATCCTTTTGGCGGTTTCGCCGGTATGGTGATGCAATGCGAACCGATTGACCGTTGTATCTCGGCTCTTACGGCTGAGCGCCATTACGACCAAATCATCTTCACGACGCCCGACGGCGAACAGTTCGACCAGCCGATGGCCAACAGTCTCTCGCTTTGCGAAAACATCATTATTCTCTGCGGACACTATAAAGGCATCGATTATCGCATCCGCGAGCACCTTATAACTAAGGAAGTTAGCATCGGAGACTATGTCCTGACGGGGGGCGAACTAGCGGCGGCTGTAATGGCAGACGCCATAGTCCGCATCGTTCCGGGCGTAATCGGGGACGAGCAAAGCGCTCTTTCCGACTCGTTCCAGGACAACCTCTTGGCGGCTCCGGTCTATACGAGGCCTGCCGAATACAAGGGCTGGAAGGTACCCGAGGTCTTGCTTTCGGGCAACGAACGCTTGATAAAGGAGTGGGAACTGCAGCAAAGCATCGAGCGTACACAAAGGCTTCGCCCCGATTTGCTCAAGGGCGAGAGCGTTCCAAGCCTTAAGAAGAAAGGAAAAAACAAATAAAAGAGATATGGAAAAGAAGAAAATGAACCTTTACATCATTGCGGGCTGCAATGGCGCAGGCAAGACGACTGCCTCGTTCACGGTGTTGCCCGAGATGTTGGGTTGCCGCGAATTCGTCAATGCCGACGAGATAGCAGCCGGTCTTTCTCCCTTCAATCCGGAAGGCGTCGCCATCCAGGCGGGCCGACTCATGATAGACCGCATCATCTATCTGCTGAAGGAAGGCGAGACTTTCGCTTTCGAGACGACGTTGGCAACACGTTCGTATGTGAAGCTCATCAGGCAAGCTCAAAAGCGCGGCTACTTCGTGACGCTGCTTTTCTTCCTGTTGAGCACGCCGGAGCAAGCCGTCGCCAGAGTGGCAAAGCGTGTGGCAATGGGCGGTCACAACATTCCGACCGAAGTCATTTTGCGTCGCTACGAAGCGGGTTTGGCAAACTTGTTCCAGCTCTACATGCCAGTCGTGGACAGCTGGTCGCTCTATGACAACAGCGACTGTCCTGCCGTTCATATTGCATCGGGACTGGGTGGAGATAAAGTTGTGGTTTATGACGAAGCGGCCTACCAGCAGCTTCAAGAGAAATATAACAAGCCGGAGGAGGGCGAACAGGCATGAAAGAGAAAGAGATTCTGGAGATGCAACGCCTGATAGACGAAGGCGTTCGCAAGGCGCAATACCGCCTTTTGCAACGTGCCAGTGCAACCCGTCAAAGCCTTGTTGTGTGCCGAAACGGCAAGATCCTTGAGTTGGTTCCTGATGTGGAACTGAATATGTCGGAAGGTAGTAGCGGCGATCCGTTGGCGCGTCGCAAGCAAAGATAAAAAGAAAGCCGTGTCCCGAATGAGAGGCACGGCTTTTTTTGTTTCCCGATCAGCGGCTTAGAATCCTACGCCAAAGTGTACGCCGCACTCCCGGACACCAGGATATTTGCTCGAATCGCGGAAGTCGCGCGAGTAGCTGACGCCAAAGAAATAACGTTTCAGATAGAAGCGCACGCCTGTTTGCCAAGACACTTGGAAGTGGTTCCAACCGCCGCCATTCAGCAGGCTGGTACTTTTCGCCTCCATGTGTTCCCGAGCCATTGCGATGGCACGAATCGAGGCGCCGGCAAAAGGCGCTATGGCATAGTCCTTGTCCTTCCAGAGATACCATTTGTACATGACGTTGACGGGTATTCGGAAGGTCAGAACGCGGGCATTCAGGATGCTTGTTTCCCAAGAGAACTTCATGTTTGCGCCCACTTCCACGAAATAGGGCATGTCCTCCACCACCTCGATGAAGCGGCTATAACCCACTGTCATCTCGTCGAAACGGATGCGGTTCAGTTCTTCGCCCGGCTTGTATCTCGAGGGCGAGTACTGCAGGTAGAAAGCGTTCTTGTATTCTTTGTGTTGAGGTTTTGGTGCGACTTCTTCCTCTTCGTCGAGAGTCCATTCCTCGATGTCATATTCGTCGTCGTACTGCGCAAAAGCATTCAGGCTAAGGCAGAGCGCGGCAAACAGAGCCATTTTGATACGGGTGGTGGTCATGGCTTTGAGAAGTTTGGTGTTAAAGAGTTAAGGATGAGTGATTTAACTCCTTTTCGTCTGGACGATGTGGGTAATGATGCCAGCGATGATGATAAGCAGTGCACCAAGGTTGTAGAAGTTGTAGTCCACCAGATCAACGAAGTAACTGATGATGAGCAACAGTGCACCAAGCACGATAAGGATGATGCCCAAGTTCTTTTTCAAATCCATAGTATGATGTGTTTTTTATGAGTTTTTTATGTTGTTTACATACATTTGATATGCAAATATACGAAAAAGTTTAATGTGTATCGTTTATTTCTCGGCAGAATTTTTCCGAATCTGCTAAAAAATGGCTCAGAACTGCCACCATTTCTTTGTGGGTTGGGGCAGTTCGGCCGAGAGTCGTTCGTGAAGAACCTGTTCGTAGGTCTTCTTTTCTGTGATGATCTGGTAGATGGTCCCCCAGTCGGGCAGACCGCCCAGGTTGCGGTCGTCTATCCAGACGTCGGCCTTTATTTTGCGGCTGAAGCTCTGGTTCTTGTTCTCCTCCTCTTCGGGGAAGTCTTTGTTCACGGCATAGAATTCCACACCTCTCTGGCGGCACCATTCCACGGCGTCGTCCAGCAGTTTGCCCTCGCGCACGCTCCACAGAATCAGTTTGTGGCGCTGCTCAATGAGCATCTTCAGGGTTTGTGTGGCAAAGGGCAACTCCTTGCCTATCTCGGGATAACGGTGTTCGACGATAGTTCCGTCGAAGTCAACTGCAATAGTCATAGCTTTTCACGTAATTTTTTGGCAAAGATACAACATTAAAATGAAAAATGAAAAGTTAAAAATGAAAAATGATAGGAAATGTGAAAAAACTCCCGTACTCTAATCGTTAATCTCTAATCTTTTTCTTACCTTTGCACCACGAATAACCTTAACGATAACGAATTCCGCGACTACAATCGCGCTAACCGCTAACCTCTCTAACCCTTAACCGCTAACCATTTAACTCCCAATATAATGAAGAAATCATCCCTTTTGCTCGCATTCATG
>JAEEGF012171286.1_pt1 | contig 10145 bp, 8 predicted proteins | sample 9134171 | NCBI WGS metagenome assembly JAEEGF01 (sample SAMN16246542, study PRJNA631951) | gut metagenome | biome: gut microbiome; feature: rumen; material: AP-attached | host: Bos | place: Iran: Karaj | collected 2018-10 | reverse complement strand
CTTCATCTCATCCGATGTGTTCCGCGCGGCTCCCGGAAACGCCCTTCATGCCTTTGCCCATGCAGACGGCGGCTATCATCTGATGGGTTGCATGCTCAGCGCGGCCTCATGCAACAAGTGGCTCTATGAGGATATCCTCGGGACAACCGAGTACAAGGATGTCTGGAAGAAGATTGACCGTGAGAAGCTGGGAAGGAACACCGTGTTCTTCCTGCCGTACATGATGGGTGAGCGCAGCCCGATCAACGACACCGATGTCCGCGGGACATTCGTTGGCCTGTCCCTGGCCACAACAAAATATGACATGGCCCTGGCTGTACTTGAGGGAGTGGCGTTCGCGCTTCGCGACAGCCTTGAGGTGGCCAGGGGAATAGGACTTGACATCTACCGCAGCTTCATCTGCGGCGGAGGTGCCAAGAGCGATCTCTGGCGCAAGATAATCTGCAACGTGCTCAAGGTGGACTTTGACCTGCCAAAGACAGAGGCAGGACCGGGCATGGGAGCGGCGATGCTTGCCATGGTCGGAGACGGAGCCTATGAGAATGTGGGACAGTGCATTGAGTCTGTGTGCATGATCAAGGGGACGGAGAGTATAGACCCCGAGATCTCAGAGCGTTATGAGGCCAGGTACCAGCAGTTCAAGCTTATTTATCCTAGCGTCAGGGACCTCTACAAGACGATCAGGTTCTGACTTTCTCAGCTGTTGAATTCGATGATTCTCCTTCTGCTGACAAAGGCATCAACGGAAGCAACCTCTGGTCTCTCAGTTGAGAATGCCTTCAGCTGAAGATCCCTGAACCTCAAGGTTATCTCGTATCCGCTTCCGGTGTATTCATAACCGGTCACCGTTGCATCGTGAAGGACAATATCATCATCTTCAGGATTGTCTTTATTGATTATGATGTCCTCCGGTCTTATAAAAGCTGTGCTTTCTGTAACTTTATCTGATAAATAAGACATCGGAATTGATGAGCCGTCTCCTGTGAAGCCTGCCACGAACATGCTCGGTGGATTATGATATAGCTCCTGAGGCGTTCCTATGGCCTCGAGCTTTCCGCTTCTCATGATCATGATCCTGTCGGCTATGGCAAAGGCCTCCTCCCTGTCGTGGGTGACATAGAGCATGGTTATTCCGGTCTGGTCGTGGATCTGTCTGATGGTGCTTCTCAGACGCTTTCTCAGCGGTGCGTCCAGGGCTGACATCGGCTCGTCAAGAAGAAGGATGCTCGGCTTTGCCGCAACCGCGCGTGCAAGGGCTATGCGCTGGGCCTCTCCGCCTGAGAGCTCGTTGACCCTGCGCTTTCCATAACCGGGGAGGCTGACCATCTCAAGCAGTCTCTCGGTAATGCTCTCCCTTTCCTCTGCAGGGACATCCCTCATGCCGTACTGGATGTTCTTCTCGACGTTCATCGAAGGGAACAGGGAGAAATCCTGGAATACCATCCCGATCCTGCGCTTCTGAACCGGCATGGATGTTATGTCCTTGCCGTCCAGCAGGAACTGTCCGGATACTGAGCTGTCTATGCCTGCTATGGCGGAAAGCAACGTTGACTTGCCGCTTCCCGAGGGCCCGAGGATGCACAGGAGCTCTCCCTTCTCCATGGAGAATGAGATATCCAGTGTGAAGTGGTGGAAGACCCTCTTGAGGTTCCTGCATTCAAGATACGGCATATTCATCTCCTCCTGTCTCGCCTATGGCGAACATGGTTATCGCTATGAGGAGCAGTATCACGGCAAGTGCCGAGGCTCCCTGGTAATTGTACTGGTTGATCATCTTGTAGATGAGAATGGGTATTGTCGTCACCCGGCCTTCGCTCAGGGCAAGGGTTGCGTTGACCTCTCCGAGTGACAGGGCAAAGGCAAACGCGAAGGCTCTCCTGCGGTATGGCTTGAGCATGGGTCTCTCAATCAGGCGGTAGGCCTCCCTGGAGTCTCCTCCAAGTGTCTTGGCCGCCAAGGAGAGCCTCTCCGGGATGCGTCTTGCTCCTGGAAGGATTGTCCTGACCGCAAACGGCATGATCACAACAGTGTGGGCTGCAAGGACAATCACATATGATGTGACAGTGTTCCTGAATGGCATCCTTGCGGCTATGAATGAGAATCCAAGTCCCATGGAGACCGATCCCATCGCCATGGGAAGTGAAGTAAGAAGTGTGGCGAACCTGGAGCCCGTCCTGACGGAGCCGATCGCTATGGCACTTGCCATGCTAACGGCAATCATGGCCGAGCCTGATGCTATGACGATGCTGTTGACAATCGCATTGAGGCTGGTTCCGGTTCCGCTTCTGGCACGTGCGGCGATATCCGTCCATGCCTTGAGCGTGAAGACCCCGTCCTTTGTGAAGAACGCCCTGTAGAGGATGGACAGCATCGGCGGAGCTATGAAGAGGAAGATGATGATGCAGAGGACAACTGCTTTGGCGAGCTTCCCGCCAGTTGCCTTGATGAGGGTATGCCTGCTTCTTGAGAGGCGCTTCTCCTGTCTCCCATATCCTGTCAGAACCAAAAGGAGCGCCATGACCAGGAAGGAGAAGAGGGCAAGTGATGTGGACCCTGAGGGATTGACGTCAGTGTATGTCCTCTTGTATATCTCCGCCTCCATGGTGAAGAACCTGGGATTTCCTCCAAGACTCATGACAATCAGGAACGAAGGGAAGCAGAAGAGGAAGATCAATGTGAATGTGGCAAGGATCGTGCCCCTGATCTTGGGTACAGTGATCCTCAGAAATGTCTTTATCTCCGATGCCCCCAGAAGTCGTGATGCCTTCTCCTCTGCATCCGGCATAGAGCTCAACGATGAGGTTATCAACGAGAATGCCACGGGAAAGTTCAGATACACATGGGCGAGGATTATCGCCTTGAAGGAGTAGAGCACCTTCAGGGACCATCTGCCGCCGCTTACTGTCCTGAGGGCATTGTTCACCATGCCGTTGTTTCCGTAGTAGATGACAAAGCCCAGGACCGCAAGGATCGCGGGAAGGGCGAATGCGGCGTCGCTCATGGTCAGGATCACCTTGCGTCCGAAAAACGTGTACCGGGAGAAGAACACCGCAAAGGGAATTGCCAGGAGAACGGACAGGAGGGCACTCAGAAAGGACTCCCATACCGTGAAGGCCAGAATCCTCCATGTGTATGAGTCGGTGAATGTCTCAAGAAGGCCGCTTCCTGAAGAGAATGCCCGCAGCAGCACAGCTCCCACGGGCATGATGAACACGACGGTTGTGATAATGAGGGCAGGCAGAGCCATTCTCCTGTAGTAGCCGTCGTGTCTTTTCATTTTACTTCACAATCGCGTCTGTCCAGAGCTTGAGAAGCTCAGAGGCTTTCTCTGAGGATCCTGTGTAGATCTTCTCAGGAACAGGAGCATAATCATATGCGGCAGGCAGGGTGATGGCCGAGTTCACGGGATACATTGAGTTGGCGTTTGCAAGGTCCACCTGGGCGTTTGAGAGCAAGAAGTCAATGAATGCCTCAGCCTCAGACCTGTGCTTTGTTCCCTTGACAATGCCCACGGCCTCGATTGTGGCCTCATGGCCGTCGGTGAACAGAAGTGCCTGATAACGGGTGGTGTCCTCCCACATGACATGGTAGACGGGACTGGTGGTGTAGCTTATGACAATCGGAGCCTCACCCTCGGTGAAAAGCCCGTAGCCCGATGACCAGCCTGATGCTGTGGTCAGGGCGTTCTCCGTCATTGTCTTCCACCAGGAGAGCCACTGGTCACCCAGTGCGTTGTATGTCCACATCATCAGTCCTGTTCCCACAGAGCTGGTCCTTGGGTCAATCAGAATGACCTTGTCCTTGTACTGCTCCTTGGTCAGATCAGCAAGGCAGGTAGGAATCTCAATCTTGGATTCGGTGTCATAAACAAAGGCAAATGCACCATAATCATAAGGTATGAGACGATTCTGGGCATCGAATCTGTATCTCTCATCAATTGTCTGGATGTAGGGTGAATCATAGCTTTCCAAAAGGTCATATGCCTTGTCGGCTATGTCATCGGAAATTCCCAGGATGACATCACATTCGGTGTTCTTCCCCTCAAGGCGGACCTTGTTGATAACCTCGATGGCCGCTCCGGATGCCACAAGGTTGACCTTGATTCCGGTGGCCTCCTCGAAGGCCGGGATGACTGAGCCGGCTGCTCCCCAGTCTCCGCAGAAGGTGTCGTAGGCATAGACCGTGAGGGTCTTCTGCTGTGGCTTCTGCTCCTGGACAGCCTGTGCGAAAATACAGCTTGCAGCAACTGTCAGAACTGCAATGACGGACAATACCTTTTTCATGAAAGGCCTCCATAAAAAAATGATTTGTCCTGGGGAAAAATAAAAGTATGACGTCGTTCCCTACGCCGGAATTACCCGGATCAGGTTCGAGGGTATGCTCTCAGGCCACATGGCCACCCCTAGACGTCTTCAGAATAAACCAGAGTCGGTCATTGTTCAATATGCCTGAGAAAAGAGGAGAACCTTTGCATCTCCTCCTCAGAGAGGTGGGCATAACCTATCACAAGCCATCCTGTCCCGGTTCCCTGGATTCTCAGGCCGCTCTGTCTTGCCTTCTCGGTGAATGACCTCTCATCGGTGGGACATCTCATTATGAAGTGGAGCCCGGCTTCCTCTCCCTTGATCTGCGCGGACGGCAGAGCCTCCCGGATCAGGCGGATCATCTCGTTGCGCCTGCTCTTGTAGATCCTCCTCATCCTGCTGATATGGCGGCTGAAGTAACCTCCGCTGATGAACAGGGCAACAGCCTTCTGGTCTATCCTGGATACGGGGCACGGATATCTTGAGAACTTCTCCATATAGATGTCCACAAGCTCCGGCGGAAGAATCATGTAGCTGATTCTGATAGACGGGGTGAGCGTCCTGGAGAATGTGCCCAGATAGATGACCCTTCCGCTCTTGTCCATATTGCAGAGCGGCGCTATGGGGCGGCCGTTGTATCTGAACTCAGAGTCATAATCATCCTCTATTATGTATCTCTGGCTCCCCATATTCGCCCATTCGATGATGGATGCACGCCTTGGCGCGGTCATTGTGGTTCCGAGCGGGAACTGGTGTGACGGGGAGACATGAAGGAACACGGGCCTGTCCTTTATCTTTTCCGTGCTTTCCCTGATCCTGCTTATGGATGCCCCCTCATTGTCGACGGGTATGTCGATTATCCTGCACCCGGTGTCCCTGATGATCTCCCTTGTGCTCTCAAAGCCGGGCTTCTCCATCAGGAAGACAGGTCTGGAGGGGAGCAGGGAGGGCAGAAGCTGCAGGTGGAATGTCGTTCCGTTGCCTATGACTACCTGCCTTGGGCTGCAGGAGATCTCCTTGTACTCCATCAGATATAAGGCAATTGCCTGTCTGAGCTCTTCTTCCCCGGTAAACGGTCCGCTTTGCTCAAGTATGTGCCTGTTGCGGGCACTCAAGGTCTCCCTGTAAAGCTGCCTGAGCGTGCTGAACGGGAAGAGAGAGCTGTCCACAAGATTCGATGACAGGTCGGTGAAGTCCTCCTTGACCCGGGGCTTCTCTTCGGTTGTTGTCCTGTTGTCCTGCACCGGCATCTGAGGAATCAGTGACTCGAACTCCGCCACATAGAAGCCGCTTTTCTCCCTGGCTGTCACATAACCTTCTGACAGAAGCAGGTTGTATGCGCCTATGACGGTGTTGATGCTCATCCCCGATTCCTCAGCCTCCTTTCTGAGTGATGGCAGCTTGGTCCCTGCCGCAAGACGGCCGGATCTGATATCAGAGGCGATTCGTGAGTATAGCTTCTCTGTGAGTGTCTCCCTCATGGGTTTCATTCTATCAAATCTGTACCCATAAAAATAGTGTATTCTGTTACTTTTTATGATTACAGATTGTCGCTACATTTTGAGGCATGAAAAGAATAGTGACAATCCAGGACATCTCATGCGTCGGAAAATGCTCGCTCACAGTGGCTCTTCCGATCATCTCGGCAATGGGCGTTGAGACCGCGATCATCCCTACTGCGGTCCTCTCAACTCACACCATGTTCAAGGGCTTTACATTCAGGGACCTGACATCTGACATTGATCCCATCATGGACCACTGGAAGAAAGAGGGCTTTAAGTTCGATGCCATCTACACCGGATACCTCGGGTCCTTCGAGCAGCTGAACCTGATGCACAAGCTCATCGGAACCTTCCGCGGCAAGGACACCAAGGTCATTGTGGACCCGTGCATGGCTGACAACGGAAAGCTTTATCCAGGCTTCACGGAGGAGTTCGCACGTGCAATGGCAGGCCTTTGCGCAGATGCAGACATCATTGTCCCCAATCTCACTGAGGCAAGCTACATGCTGGGCATCCCCTATGTGGGAAGCGGTTATGACGAGGCCTACATCGTGGATCTTCTGAAAAAGCTCGCAGGTCTTGGCGCGAAGCAGGTCGTGCTGAAGGGAATTGAGTTCAAGGCAGACCAGAAGAGTCTTGTGGGAGTTAGGGGCAAGATCGGAATAGCGTCATACAACGCTGAGACAGGCAGGATCTCCTGGTACTTCCACCGCAAGATGAAGGTCAGCTTCCACGGAACAGGCGACATCTTCGCAAGCGTCCTCACCGGTGCTCTTGTCAGAGGACTGAGCCTTGAGAAGGCTTATGCCCTTGCCGGAGACTTTGTGGTTGAGTCCATCAAGAAGACAATCTCACATGAGGATTACAACACCTATGGCGTTGACTTCGAGAGCGCGTTCCCGGCTCTTCTCAGAAGACTGGAAAGAGAGGTCAGAATCGCCGGGGTTAAGTGATTCAGGTCAGATATAAATTGCGTCCTCAGGACGGAAGACAACCTTAGGGACATCTCCCAGAATCTTGGAGATGTCCTTTGTTTTATGGCCCATAATCCTAAGAAGGTCAGAAGAATTGAAGCTTGTCACGGCTTTCAGGATAACGTTTCCGTTTGTACTGACCACATCAATGACATCACCCTCGTTGAATACTCCAGTCACATTCGTGATTCCGGAGGGCAGCAGCGACTTATGTCCGACTGTCAGAGCGTCCTCGGCTCCTCTGTCCACGGTCACAGATCCGGACGATGCTGTGTTCAGTATCCAGCGCTGTCTCTGGGCAAGGCGCTTCTCCGGAAGGATGTAGGTTCCGATCTCCTCTCCTGAGATAGCCCTCACCAGACTGTCCTTCTCATAGCCGGAGATTATCATCGTTCCGCATCCGCCTTTCTGTGCTATCTGCGCGGCAAGGAGCTTGGTCCTCATCCCGCCTGTGGAGAAGGTGCTTCCGGCGCCCTTGGCGTAGCCGAATATCTCATCGGTGATCTCATCTATCTCCGTAAGCCTGACCGCCGAGGAATCGGTCTTGGGGTTTCCGGTGTAAACTCCGTCAATGTCAGTGAGGAGGACCAGGAGGTCGGCATCGATCTTTGATGCCACATAGGCGCTCATCCTGTCGTTGTCACCGAACACGTTGTTGATCTCGGATGTGGAGACCACGTCGTTCTCGTTGAACACGGGGACAACCCCGAGCTGGAGCAGTGTGGAGACTGCGGCCCTCATGTTGTTGTAGCCGGTGCGGTTGTTCAGCACGTTGCGGGTGATCAGGACCTGGCCGCAGAGCATGTTGTGCTTGGCAAAGGCGTGCTGATAGGCCGTCATGAGCAGCGGGTTTCCTATTGCCGCGCATGCCTGTCTGAGAGGGATGTGCTTGACCGGGTTGTCATGCCTCAGTGCCTTGGCGCCCATTCCGATTGCTCCGGATGAGACCAGGATCACATTGTAGCCCTGGGCCCTGAGTCTTGCCACCTGATCTGCTATGTCCCGGATCCTGTCGTTGTCAATTCCGGTCTTTGAGGAGAGCAGGTTGGTTCCCACCTTCACCACAATGGTCTTGATGTTTGAAAGCGCCCTCATCAGATCAGCTCCCTGTGATGGAAAGGCTTTCCGTCCTTGCCTGAGTACTCGGCAACGGTCTGTCCGTTTCCGGTGAGGATCCATCTTGTGGTCATCAGGCCCTCAAGTCCCACAGGCCCGCGGGCATGGAGCTTGGATGTTGAGATTCCCACCTCGGCTCCCAGGCCGAACCTGAAACCGTCCGCGAACCTTGTTGAGCAGTTGACAAAGACATCAGCGCTGTCCACGTTGGCGATGAAGTAGTCGGAAGCCTTCTTGTTTTCTGTGATTATCGCATCCGTATGGTGTGAGCCGTGGCCCTGGATGTGATTTACTGCCTCCTCAATGGAGGAGACGACCTTGACTGCGCATTCAAGAGACAGGAATTCTGTATGAAAATCCGTTTCTGATGCAGGAGCAGAGCCGGGCATCAGGGGCAGTGCGGTGCTGTCCGCATGGATTTTCACGCCTTTCTCTGTCAGTGCCTTGTTCAGGCGCGGCAGGAATTGCTGCGCAATGTCCTTGTGAATGAGGAAGGTCTCCGTTGCATTGCAGGCCGCAGGGTAGTTGATCTTTGCATCGACGCAGACGGGAACAGCCATGTCCAGATCCGCGTCCTTGTCCACATAGGTTGAGCAGATTCCGTCTGCATGTCCTATGACAGGAATCCTGGTGTTGTCCATGACATGTCTGACAAAGGCATTCGAGCCCCTTGGAATAAGGAGGTCAACATAGCCTTCTGCCTTGAGAAGGACATCCACGTCCTCATGGCTCTCGATTCCCATTATCCAGGAGCTTCCGAAGGAGAAGTCCTTTGTGGCGTCCTTTATCACCTCAATGAGTTTCCTGTTTGTAAGCCTTGCTTCCTTTCCGCCCTTGAGGATCACTCCGTTACCGGATCTCAGGGCAAGACCGGCGATCTGCACAAGAGCATCAGGACGTGCCTCGAAGATCATGCCTATGACTCCGATGGGAAAGGTTCTCTTCTCAAGGATGAAGCCCGGGTCCAGCTCACGCTTCTCCCTGGCGATTCCGATCGGGTCCTTCAGGGTGGCAAGCTCACAGAGGCCTGTTGTCACGGCCTTGAGCTTGTCATCGGAGAACAGGAGCCTGTGAAGGATTGAGTCGGGGATCCCCGCCTTCTTGGCGCCTTCGATGTCAAGGCTGTTCTGGGCCTGTATCTCATCTTTCCTTAAGATGAGCGCATCAGCTATGCCCTTAAGCGTATCCTGTCTTTCCTTGTTGGATGAGGAGGCAAGAACAGTGGCCGATTTTCTAACAATACCGAAAGATTCAAAAAGTTTATCCATGAGTCAGGCCTTTTTCTCCAGTTCCTCGGATTTTCTTGCCGCGGCAGTCACAGCGTTGATCAAAGCGGCTCCGAAACCGCCTTCAGTAAGAGCTGCGACACCTTCGATGGTGGTTCCTTTTGCTGAGCAGACCATTGCCTCCAGCTCCACTGCGTTCTTGCCTGTCTCCTTCTGGAGGCTGGCCGCGCTGAGCATTGTGTCGGCCACGATCGACAGTGCCTTGGGATAGGGGATTCCCTGTCTGACTCCTCCCATGGCCATCTGGTGCATCATCTCGAACATGTATGCTATTCCGCTTCCGGAGATTCCGATGAATGCTGAGAAAAGGCTCTCCTCAAGCTCGAACGCGGTTCCGACGCTGAGCGCTATGTCCATGGCTGTCTTTCTCTCATCAGAGGAAAGCGCAGGGGAGTAGGCTACCGCTGTGACCGCATGACCTATCTTGGCTGCGATGTTGGGCATGAAGCGGACCACCTTCTCTGACGTCAGGTTTTTTGTCAGTTTCTCCAGTGTCACGCCTGCCGCTATGGAGATGAAGAATCCGGGCTTGAGCGCCGAGAGCTGGTCATAGATCTGCGGCAGGACCTGCGGCTTGACTGCAATCACCACCACATCAGAACCCCTGGCCTGGTCCATTGAGTCCAGGACTGTGACATTGGCCTTTGTGCCTGCGATCTTCTCCGCGCACGGCCTGCAGCTGTCGTAGATGCACAGTGAGATGTCCTTGCGTTTTGAGAGCGCCTCAGCAAAGGCGCCTCCCATGTTTCCGGCTCCTATTACGGATATCCTTGCCATGAGTCCTCCCCGATGCGGTTGCACCTATAAAGAAACATGCAACACTGGATTGCATGTTTCTCAATGGAATCTTACCACAAGAGCATAAATAATGACAATTCTTGTATATTTATTGTTTTCTTATCAGAATCCCTGGGCGCACATGGCATCGGCAACCTTCTTGAAGCCCGCGATGTTGGCTCCCTT
>JAEEGF011629683.1_pt1 | contig 10145 bp, 5 predicted proteins | sample 9134171 | NCBI WGS metagenome assembly JAEEGF01 (sample SAMN16246542, study PRJNA631951) | gut metagenome | biome: gut microbiome; feature: rumen; material: AP-attached | host: Bos | place: Iran: Karaj | collected 2018-10 | reverse complement strand
TTGTCAAGAAGATAAATCTGCCGGACGGCGGAATGAACATATTCATCTCAACCCTCAAACGGTTCAGGATTCTGACCCCTATCACACGCCATGTCCCTATTGCGGCCGAGGTTGAGTACCTGGATGAGGTGCTGGATAAGGGAAGCAACATCAAGGCGCTTACCCAGGCCATCCTGTCAGAGATGAAGCAGATCTCAGACAACAATCCCCTCTTCTCCGAGGAGATGCGTCTTAACATGGTCAACATTGACCAGCCCGGCAAGATTGCCGATTTTGTGGCCTCCATCCTCAACGTAGACCGGAAGGAGCAGCAGGATATCCTTGAGACCCTGGATATAAGGGAACGGATGGAGAAGGTCATCATCTTCATCAAGAAGGAGCAGGAGCTGCTGCGTATCCAGAAGAAGATCCAGCGCAAGATCAACGAGAAGATAGAGAAGAGCCAGCGGGAATATTTCCTCAAGGAGGAGATGAAGGCTATCCGCAAGGAGCTGGGGCTGCCGGTTGACTCAAAGGACAGCGAATACACAAGGTTCAAGGAGGCTATCGACAGCTTCCATCTTACCGGCGAAGTGAAGGAAGAGGTTGAGCAGGAGCTTGAGAAGTTCTCCATGATGGACACCAACTCCCCTGAGTTCGGCATCACACGCAACTACCTCTCCACCATTGTATCCCTGACTTGGAACAAGATGTCCGAGGACAAGCTGGATATAAAGAAGGCAAAGGCTATTCTGGACAAGGACCACTACGGTCTTAAGGATGTGAAGGAGCGCATCATCGAGTTCCTTTCTGTAAAGAAGCTCAAGAAGGATTCCAAGGGCTCCATCCTCTGTCTGGTGGGCCCTCCGGGAGTGGGAAAGACCTCTGTGGGCCGCTCCATAGCCCGTGCCATGAACCGTGAATTCTTCCGCTTCTCTGTGGGCGGCATGAAGGACGAGGCCGAGATAAAGGGACACCGGCGGACCTACATCGGTGCTATGCCAGGCAAGATTATACAGGGACTTAAGATCACCAAGACTGCAAACCCTGTCTTTATGATAGACGAGATTGACAAGATGGGCTCATCCTACCAGGGTGACCCTTCCTCTGCCCTGCTGGAGGTGTTGGACCCAGAACAGAATGTATCCTTCCGGGACAACTACCTGAACCTTCCCTTCGATATCTCCAACGTCATGTTCATTACTACAGCCAACACCCTGGACACCATACCGGGGCCGCTCAGGGACAGGATGGAGATTATCCGCATTGCCGGATATATACGACAGGAGAAGGTAAAGATTGCCGAGAAGTACCTGTTGCCCAAGAGCTTGGCTGCAAACGGCTTGGACAAGAGCCAGGTGCACTATAGTCCCGATACCCTTTCCATCATAGCCGAGAACTATGTGCGGGAATCGGGCGTGCGGAATCTGGAGAAGGCTCTGGACCGCATTCACCGCAAGATTGCCAAAGCCCTTGTGCTGGATGGCAAGAGCGGCCCTGTGGAGGTTACCCCCGAGACACTGGTGGATTACCTGGGCAAACCAAGGTTCCCCGAGGAGGAGCTTAAGGTTCCGTCCCGCCCCGGTATGGTGGTGGGCTTGGCATGGACCAACTTCGGGGGTGACACCCTTATGATAGAGACAGTCCGCACCCCTGGCCACGAGGGCTTTCAGCTTACAGGCCAGATGGGCGACGTGATGAAGGAATCGGCAAACATAGCCTACACATATGTGCGGACTGTAGCCGAAAAGTTCGGCGTGGGGCGGGATGCCTTCGAGAACTACAGGTATCACCTGCACATTCCAGAGGGGGCAACCCCTAAGGACGGCCCTTCGGCCGGCATAACCATGGCCACTGCCCTGCTGTCGCTGGTTCGTGGCAAGCAGATTAAACCGGGCTTTGCCATGACTGGCGAGCTTTCCCTTACCGGTGATGTGCTCCCTATCGGAGGCCTTAAAGAGAAGACTATCGCGGCCCGGCGCAACATGGTCAAGCATATCATCATTCCAAAGCAGAACCAGAAGGATCTGGATGAGATTCCTACATATATAAAGAAAGGAATTACCTTCCACCCTGTAAGCAGAATGGAGGAAGTGATTGAAACTGTATTCTAAGCTTTTTGTAATTCTGTTTGCACTTTTGCTGGTGCTGGGTGCTTCCTGCACCGCTAAGGAGAAGAAGGTGCAGGCCTCTGGTGCCGCAGAAGAACCGGTGGATGAGGAGGCTGTACGCATTGCCTCTATTGTGGTGAGCCAGCTGCCTGAGTCTATGCACGAAGGCATTCTTAACAATATGGAGACCTTCAAGGCAGACCTGGCCGCAGTGCTCCAGGAGGAGAGCCGGTTCTTCATAATCGCAGACAAAAGTCACCTTCTGAGCGCGGACTACGACCCGGGCGAACTGGTGGCTCTGGATGGCAAGGGAATAAAGGTGAACAAGAAAGGGATGAAGCTTGAGAAGGTGACTTTTGAGGCCCTTAAGCGGATGCTGGACGACAGCGCCAAGGCGGGGCTTTCCCTTATGGTTTCCTCTGCCTACCGAGACTACAAGTACCAGGTTGGCCTTTATAACTACTATGTCTCCAAGTACGGCAAGGAGAAGACCGACACATTCTCGGCCCCGCCGGGTGCATCGCAGCACCAGCTGGGTACTGTCATCGATTTCAACGATGTGGAGAACACTTTTGCCGGCACTAAGGAAGAAAAATGGCTTACAGAGAACGCCTGGAAATACGGCTTCTCTCTCTCCTTCCCCAAAGGCTACGAGGATGTCACAGGCTACGACTGGGAGTCATGGCATTTCCGCTATGTCACAAAGGCTGGTGCTGAGTTCCAGAAAAAATACTTTGACAATATACAGCACTATATGCTGCTCTTCCTGGATTCCTATAGAAACTGATTATTTATAGCGATCCTGCAGGTCAGATAGGAATGTGAGGGCCTGAATCGGTGTCATATTGCTTATGTCTGCCGAAAGGATCTCGCTCCTGAGCATATCCTCCTGTGGGAAGAGGTCCATAGTCTCTGTCTGCTCAGGCACAGCTGCAGTCTTTGACTCTTTCTCAAAGGCAGCCATCAGCTCTTTAGCCCTTACTATGATCTCGTATGGAATTCCGGCCAGCTCTGCCACATGGATTCCATAGGACTTGCTGGCAGCACCGCGCACAATCTTCTTGAGGAACACAAGTTTTCCATTCTATTCCGATGCATTCATGGACATATTGACCACATTGGGATTATCCATCTGGGTAAGTTCATGATAGTGGGTGGCAAATATAGTCTTGGCCCTGCACTTCCTGGTCAGGTACTCACAGATGCTCCATGCGATGGCCAGGCCGTCATTGGTGCCGGTGCCCCGTCCTACCTCGTCCATGATAATAAAGCTGTTCTGGGTTGCACAGCGCAGTATGTTGGCAGTCTCGGACATCTCCACCAGGAAGGTGGACTCGCCCCTTGCCAAGTTATCAGAGGCCCCCACGCGGCAGAACATCTTGTCCACAACCCCTATCTCAGCCTCGGTGGCAGGGACAAAGGAGCCGGCCTGGGCCATCAGCACTATTATGGCATTCTGGCGCAGGAATGTGGATTTACCAGCCATGTTGGGGCCGGTCAGCATAATAAGGTTCTCCTTGCCGCTCTCCAGGTAGAAATCATTCTCTATAAAGTCGCCGGGCGGCAGGTTTGCCTCCACCACAGGATGGCGCCCACCCTTTATGCTTATATAATTTTTATCTGTAACCTTGGGTTTTATATAGCCGTGGGCTGTAGCGGCATCGGCAAAGGACTGGTAGCAGTCTATCTCCGATACATTCTCAGCCAGCTCTATGATGAAAGGAATCTCCTTTTTTATCTTATCACGTATCTGGATAAAGAGTTCCCGCTCCAGGGTCACAATCTTGTCGTAGGCGCTGTTAAGCTCGGTCTCCAGCTCTGTAAGTTTCTCGGTGGTAAACCGCTCGCTGTTCAGGGTAGACTGCTTGCGGATGTAATGTGGCGGCACATTCTTAAGATAGGATTTTGTCACCTCCAGGAAGTAGCCGATCACCTTGTTGTACCGCAGCTTAAGGTTAGGGATGTTGCAGGTGCTCCTCTCCTGCTCCATGTATTCATCCAGGATACCCTGGCTGTTATCCCGCAATGAGCGCAGATGGTCCAGCTCCTGGTTATACCCTGCTTTGATCATGTTTCCTTCGTTTATGACAATGGGCAGATCCTCGCCAAGGCAGCTGTCCAGGTAATTGAAAAGCTCCCCCACATGGGACAGAGTCTTTTGGTTCAGGAATGGGAAGAAGCCATCCTTCTGCCAGTCGGACAAAAGAGTTATAAGCTCTATACACTTGGCGAATGAGTTCTTAAGTCCCTCAAGATCTCTTGCATTGGCCTTGTCCATGGCCACTTTGGAACAGATGCGCTCCATATCCATCACCGATGACAGGCTCTGCCTAAGGTTTGAGAGCAATATCTGGTTACGGTAGAAGATATCCACTGTATCATGACGCTTCCTGATTGCTGGAATAGAGGTGAGCGGAGCCGACAGCCACTTCTTTATAAGGCGGCTTCCGGCAGATGTCTTGGTGTGGTCCAGCACATCAATCAGAGTGTAACGGGAAGATCCGTCCTGAATGTTCCTCAGTATTTCCAGGTTACGCAACGAGGATTCATCCAGATACATATATTGCTTGGAATCGTACTTGTTGAGGGCTGTTATATGAGGCAAAAGCGATTTTGATGTGACATGGATATAATCCAGGATAACGCCGGCAGCCAGCAGCTCCGGGTCGGCCTCGTCAAATCCCAGCCCCTTAAGGCTTATTACATTGAACTGCCGTTTCACCGCCTCCACCGATGTGGCCATGTCAAACTGCCAGTCGGGGAATCTGTTTATTATAACCTTTTTATAGGAGTCCAAGATAGAGGCGATCTCAGCATCCTCTGCGTAGAATGTCTCCTGTATGAGTATCTCGCCCGGGGCCAAGCGGAAAAGCTCCTTGCGCAGGAAATCCTTCTTTTCTGCATCGGTGCATTTTGCGGCACTGAACTCACCTGTGGAAAGGTCTATGTAGGCAATGGAGATCCAGGAGCCTATCTTGCCAATGGCAAGCAGATAGTTGTTGCTGTTCTTGTCCAGGTAATCCTCAACTATGGCTGTGCCGGGGCTTATAACCTCGGTGACAACCCGCTCCATAACCTTGTTCCCCTTCTGAACCTCCCCTTTCTGCTCGCATATTGCAACCTTCTTGCCTGCCTTAAGGAGCCGGCCAATATATACGGATGCCGCATGATATGGAATGCCACACATAGGCTGTCCTGCCCTTTTGGTGAGGACCAGGTCCAGGAGGGAGCTGGCCTGCCGGGCGTCGGAATCGAACATCTCATAGAAATCCCCCATCCTGAAGAACAGGAAGGCGTCGGGATAAGAGCTCTTTATCCGTTTGTACTGTCTGACAGCCGGGGTGTCGGCACTGTTTTCTGTCATAACCTAAGTTTTCTCATCACCATATCGGTGATATCCACACTGTGGGTCCACCAGATTATATTCTTGTCCTTGGAATCGAAGATTATGGAATAGCCCTCGCTTTCTGCCACATATTGGATCTGGTTGACAATCTTGCTGATAATCTCGGCTGTATCAGGCACAAGAATCCTCTTCTCAGCAAGTTCCTGATTCTTTTCCTCTGTGAACTGTTTCAGATAGTATCTGAGGGAGTTAATCTGCTCATCTATAGCATCGGTGGCATCGCTGTAATGGCTTTTGGAGGCTACTTCATCCTTCTCTTTCTCCAGAGTTGCTATCTCTTTCTCTATGGCCGCAGTCTCATCATCTATCGCCTGCTTTATATTCTTGATCTCCTGCAGCTGATCCATGTTCGGCATCATCTTCTGGACAATCCTTGAATAATCGATGATCCCGATTTTGGGAATCTGCTGCTGTGCATATGCAAAGGCTGAGGCACAGAACAAAAGTGCAAAAAGAAATGCTTTTTTCATATAATCTCCTAGTAGTAGCTCTGGTTGAAGCCGATGACAAAGTCAAGTTTCATACTGTTCTTGAACAGGATACCATCCTGCCAGTCTATATTGCCGTCATTATCGTATCTATACCGCTTTACGAAATAGAAGCCGATAGGAAGTCCTGGGATGGTGAGTCTGAAACCACCGCCCAGCGAGAAGTAGAAGTCCTGTTTTATCATGTCCTTGAACATGGCGCGCTCTGGCCATATACCGGTTGCGCTCCAGAACCAGTCCCACCATATATACTTCTCAAAGATAGGCATTCTGAGCTCAACCCAGTTATCCCACAGAACCATTCCATCGTAGACACGGTCCCAGCCTCTTGCCATGGTAAGTCCATCGATGTAGAGAAGCTCTCTGGTTGTGGCCTTGAGGGTGCCGTCCAGCTGGTTCATGATGACAGAGATGGAAGATCCCAGAGCCAGCACCATCTTGAACTTGAATTCCTCTCCCAGAGGAATGGAGAAGAGCTGCTGGAAAATCTGTCCCTTAGTCTCAGACTTGATATACTCACGGGCCGAAGGCATGATACCACCAGTGTAAGTGAGGGTTTCCTTAAGATAGAATCCCTTGGATGGGCTTACAACATAATCTCTGGTATCCCAGGAGACAGAGCCCCATACCGAGTTGATGGACATCCAATTCTGGAAGTTCTCTCTTACTGTGGCGTTGTATGGTCTGTAGATACCGTCGTTGTAATCCACATAGGTCTTTATATGGTTATAACCTACTCCTGTTCCGATACGACCGATTGGGAAGTGCCAGGTATAGCCCAGGCTGAGTCCAAGACCTATGTTCCAGGATTCGTATTCCATAAGGTAAGCTTTCGGAATACCAATTCCATGCCGTACCGCGTACTCATAGTCGGTTATAGCATCATCGTCGGTGGAAGGCTTTCCTGTGTGGCGGTCAACCATGTGGCCGTCATAAGGATCAGGCACCTGACCTTTCTTATACTTGTCGTTGTCAAAAACAGGGTTCATAATGTCCTGGGCGACGTTGGCAGTCCGCTCGTGCGACACAGATAACGATATGGTTCCTGAAAGGCGTCTGTCGGCAAGCCAGCGTTCGGTGAACGATGCTGTTACAGACTGTACATCGGTGGACATCTCAGTTCCGATACTCAACTCCTGGCCGTTGCCAAGGAAGTTACGGTCGGTCCACTTTACGAATGCGCTGACAGGGATATCGCCGGCATCGGCCGAGAAGATAAGACCGAACTGGATATCGGTGGTCTTTCCTTCCTCCACATTAAGGATAAGGTTCATAAGACCATGCTCGGAGCCGGCTGGTGTCTCAGGGTAGATAGCAGCAAAGTACTGTAGGTTGTATAGGTTCTGCACACCCTCTATAATCTTCTTCTTACTGAATACATCTCCTACGCCTATAGGAAGCTCACGCAGGATTACCCGTTCCTTGGTCTTGTCGTTGCCTTGAATAACTACGTTCTCAATATGGGCTCTTCCTTCCTCCACAATGGTCACGATGTAGGATACAGATCTTGTCTCCTCGTTTATCTGCTCCTGCTCGGAGATGGAGTTGAAGATATATCCGTCATCGAAATAGAGATCGGAGATGCGGACAAAGTCGGCCTGCATTCTCACTTTGTTCAGGACATCACCAGGCTTGCAGCGCACAAGTTTGCCCAGTTCCTCATCATCATGTATTATATTGCCCACAAAGCTAATTCCCTCGTAGGTGTACTGCTCTCCCTCGTCTATGTAATAGGTCATCCTGAGACCTGTCTTCTCCGGATCATCAGTTTCCACAACCTCGTGGTTAACATCGGTGACCTTGGCCTTGATATAACCTTTCTCTGCATAGAAGTTCTCGATATTCTCGATATCCTCCTCTATGTTTGATTCCTGGAAAAGACCCTTTCGGAAAAGGCCCTGCTGCTTTGTCTCCAGCTTTCTCTTGAGGGCTGTCTTGGATATTACGTTGTTGCCTACAAAGACGATCTCCCTTATCCTCATCTGGCGTCCCTCATCTATACGGAAGGTGACCACAACTGTGTTGTCGCTGTCTTTATCGCCTATCTCGCCATGCACAATTACATCGGTGAAACCCTTTTCCAGATACAGGTCCAGTATCCGCTCCTCGTCCATCTTGACTTCGGCGCCTGTGGCCACATCGCCAGGCTTCAGCATTATCTCATCCAGGATTGTATTCTTCCTGATATTCTTGTTTCCTGCTATCTTGATTTTGGATATAGATGGATATTCCACCATCTTAAATTTAATTATGACTGTGTTTGCAGGATCATATTTGGAGATATCCTCTCTGCCCGGGTATGCAGTGGAAGTCATATCCTCAAAGTAATCAAGAGAGAAAAGCTTGTTTTGGAGTTCCATGAAGAGATTGTCAGTGAACTGCTGGCCGATGTAGCTGTCCACAATAGCATCCAGCTCATCTACCTTTATCATGTACAGCCCATCGAACTGTATATCCTCTATCATCTTGCCGTCATACCAAGCATCCTGTGCAAATACAGGCACAAGGGCAAAAAGGAAAAGAAGAAGAAATATTCTATGTTTAACCCGGTTCATAAAATCTCCTATCAAAACGTGAATCTCCATGACAGACCTATAGTTGTATCATGCAGGAACCCAGGCATCTTGCCCAGTTTCGGATACAACCCCAAATTCAATATACAGAGCGGAGTATTGACCTCAAGGTTAATCTCCGATTCAAGGTACATGTTATAGAAAGTCGGCATATTGTACTCATAATATTCAAAAGTGTCAAAATCCCAGGCCGAGAATCTCAGGGTGGCATCTACAAAGAAGTACTCACCGAAGTATTTGCCGAAGAATACGTCGATATTGCGGAATATGGTGTCGCTGCCTACCCTCTTCATGTCCACCTGGCTCTTCTCCTCGTTACGCTGGTTGTTGAAAACCTTATCGTTAAGCTGTGCCCTGATGGCGAATATATCGATGTTCAGGAAGTCCTTGATGGAACGTTCAAATGGCCGTAGGATACCGATAAGCTGAGTTCCGTAGGCACCGGCATTGGCCAGAGTGGCCATGGTGCTCCGCTCCTCGTCGCTCACATTGCCGCCCATCAGTGTGTCGCCCATAAGCTCGTACAGCTCTGCCTGGGACAGGGCAGGAACCGATTCTATGCGCGGCTGGAAGTGGCTTAAAGGTGTGTTCTCCATTATGAACATAAGCTTGACCTTCTGGTTATTCCGGGTGGCGGTACGGCACTCGGCGTTTACAGTTATGAGGGGGTCAAACTTGTCCTGGTTCTCGTTGAGGACCAGAAGACCGTCCCTGATGAAGAAGTTGTTACTGAAATAGAAAATATCGCCGCCCCGGAAAGCCACATTGCCGTCTATATCAAACTGGTTGATGCTGCTGTCGTATTGCACCTGGACATTCTGTCCCTTGGATGCAAAGGCCCTGAGTACCGGCACTTTCTTGGTAGGCCAGTAGAACTCCACGCCTGTTCCGGTGGTGATGTTCATATTGAGCAGATAATCGGTGACAGAACTGGAGTCAAAGCTGTTGTAGCTTGAGTCCTGGCTCAGGTTTATAATACAGTTGTTGACCGTTATATCACCATCTATCATTATGGAGTCCGACATTCCAGATATACTTATATTCCCCAGTGCATAGCCGTCCACATCAATTCCGCAGAAGGTGTCAGATATTTTGAGTCCCCTCTTGGTGTCGCCGAAAGAAGTGATATCCACCTTGAAATAGTCAAGAGCCCAGCTTTCAAGCAGGAAACTGCATTTTATATAGGTTTTGTTTTTCTTGTCGCTTATCAGGACTGGAAGCATGGAGATATCCTTGCCCTGGAAATAGAGGTCGGCATCGGCAGGACCGATGATATCTGGAATGGCATGAACTGCGAAATAGAGATCTGTTACATTCATTACACCCCAAAGGTCTGGGTTCTTGAGTGATCCTGTTATACGCAAGGTTCCAGTTCCAAGGCCGGCCAGTGGGAAGAAATGCTCAAAACGAGTAAGCTGCCCCACCCGTCCCATATCCAGGGCTATGTCGGTGAATGTGGCATCCACATTGCTGTCCACCAGCTTGCCCTTAACCTTTCCTGCCACAAATAGGGGGTTGCGTAGGTTGAAGTCTATGACTCCGTCTGGATAGTAGTAGCCTTCCACACAGTGTCTGAAAGGTCCGCCGT
>JAEEGF010883327.1_pt1 | contig 10145 bp, 5 predicted proteins | sample 9134171 | NCBI WGS metagenome assembly JAEEGF01 (sample SAMN16246542, study PRJNA631951) | gut metagenome | biome: gut microbiome; feature: rumen; material: AP-attached | host: Bos | place: Iran: Karaj | collected 2018-10 | reverse complement strand
ACTTGCATGTGTTAAGCCTGCCGCTAGCGTTCATCCTGAGCCAGGATCAAACTCTTCTTTGTATAATTTTATACTATCACTAAGCTTGTCCTGACGCTTTACAATTTCCAAAGAAATCAACGCTCTCGATCTATTAGTTCCGGGACATGGCGTCCCGGATCGTTCGGTACTTGCTTGTACTTATCTTTCAATATTATCAATGAACTTCCGTCTTTTCGAAACGGGCTGCAAAGATAAGGACTTTTTCTTTCTTCCCAAACTTTTTAGGTTTTTTTTTCGATAAATCCGTAAATTTGTTTTCCCGCACTATGGACAGACAGATTTCACTCCTGAAAATCTTCGCCGCCTTCGCCAAGATCGGCGCCTTCACCATCGGTGGAGGCTACATGATGGTGCCCGCGATCCAGAACGAGATGAGCCGCCGCGGCTGGATCAGCGACGAAGAACTCCCGGACATCGTGGCCATCGCACAGGGGGCCCCGGGCCTGCTGACGGTCAACATGGCCATCTTCGCCGGATACCGGCTGCGCGGCGTCAAGGGCAGTATCGCGGCCACCCTGGGGAGCATCACCCCGCCCTTCCTGATCATCCTGGCGATCGCCATGCTGGCCGCCAGCTTCCAGGACAGTCCCGTCGTCGAAAGGATCCTCAGGGGCGTGCGCCCGGTCTCGGTCGCCATCATCGCGGCCTACACCTTTAAACTCTCCCGGACCAACTGCCGGAACTGGTGGCAATGGGTCATCGCCGTCGCCACGCTCCTGCTGGTCGCCCTGCTCAAGGTCTCCCCGGTCTGGATCCTGCTCACGCTCATCGTCGCCGCCGTCGCCCTGACGGCCTGGAAAGAAAGGAGGATGCGCCGATGAGCCTGGCCCTGCTCCTGCTCGAACTCTTCTGGACCTTCTTCGTCATCGGGATGTTCACCTTCGGCGGAGGCTACGCCATCATGTCCCTGATCCAGGCGCAGGTGGTCTTCGGCAAGGCCTGGATTACCGAACAGACTTTCATCGACATCGTCGCCATCTCTCAGATAACTCCCGGCCCCGTGGGCCTCAACTGCTCCACCTACGTGGGCTACGAGGTGTTGCGGGCGGCCGGATACGGGCAGGCCCTCGCCGTCAGCGGTTCTTTCATCGCATCCCTGGCCATCGTCCTCCCCTCTTTCCTCATCGTGCTGGCCATCGCCCGCGCCTACGCCCGCTTCCACGAAAACAGCCTGTGGAAGGGAGCGATGAGCGCCCTGCGCCCGGCGGTGGTGGGCCTGATCGGCGCGGCGGCCCTCGTCATGATCTTCCGCATCTCCTCCGGCGGCGGCCCCGTCCCCTCCTTTTCCCTGATCCGGGAGAATTTCCCCGACTGGAAGAGTTGGGCGCTGTTCGCCGCGGCGTTCGTCGCCTCCTGGCGCTTCAAGGCGGATCCGGTCGTAGTTCTGCTCGCCGGAGCCGTGCTGGGGTTGTTCCTTTATTGAAACGTTTTTCCTATTTTTGTCTCCGGACCATTAACTAAGACTCAGATATGCTTTCCAAGAGAATCCTTGCCGTCTGCGCGGCCCTCCTGCTCGCCGCCGTCGGTCTGATCGCCAAAGAGGCCGAACCCCTCCACGTGATCCCCTATCCCCAGAGCGTGGAGATGCAGAAGGGCAGTTTCAAGGCCCGCGGCGCCCAGTTCAACTGCGACCCGTCCGTCGACCCCGTCAGCCAGCGCGCCATCCGGGGCTTCGCCATCCAGCTGTCCAAGATCAGCGGGAAGACCAGTTCGTTCGCGACGCCCATCGGCATCGCCAAGACCGTAGGGGACGGCACCGCCAAGGGATTCGCCTTCTATGGCGACCCGTCCCTGAAGAGCGGCGAATACACGATCACCGTCAGCAAGAAAGCGGTCACCGTCGCAGCGTCGGACCGCTATGGATTCCTCTATGCCATCCAGACGCTCAAGCAGATGCTGCCCGTCGAGATCTACGGCCGGAAGCCCGCCTCCGACAAGGTGAAATGGAATCTCCCCGCCGTCGTGATCAAGGATGCGCCGCGCTTCGGCTACCGGGGTGCGCACCTCGACTGCGGACGCCATTTCTTCAGCGTAGCGGAAGTGAAACGCTACCTCGACGTCATGGCGATGTACAAGCTCAACCGCTTCCACTGGCACCTGACCGAGGACCAGGGCTGGCGCATCCAGCTCAAGCGCTATCCCGAACTCACGGAGATCGGCGCCTTCCGCAACGGCACGATGATCGCCAAGGACTGGGAGAGCAACGACGGCGTCCGCTACGGCGGATACTACACCCAGGACCAGATCCGGGACATCATCGCATACGCGGACGAACTGGGCATCACCGTCATCCCCGAGGTCGACCTTCCCGGCCACATGGTCGCGGCGCTGGCCACCTACCCGGAACTGGGCTGCGGCACAGGTCCCTACGAGGTTCGCACCAAATGGGGCATCGCGGACCAGGTCCTCAACGTCGGCAAGGAAGAGACGATGGTCTTCCTGGAGAACGTCCTGGCCGAAGTGGCGGACCTCTTCCCTTCGGAATACATCCATATCGGGGGCGACGAGTGCCCCAAGAAGGAATGGAAAGCCAACCCCGACTGCCAGGCCAAGATCCGCGAACTGGGACTCAAGGACGACGAGAACGGCACCGCCGAGCAGCACCTGCAGAGCTATGTGACCAACCGGATCCAGAAGTTCCTCGCAGCCAAGGGCAAGAAGATCATCGGCTGGGACGAGATCCTCGAAGGCCAGCTCGAGCCGGGCGCTACCGTGATGTCCTGGCGGGGCGCGAAAGGCGGCATCAAGGCGGCCCAGGCCGGCTATGACGTCATCATGACGCCCAACAGCCACTGCTATCTCGACTATTACCAGGCCGAGGACAAGGTCCACGAGCCGCTCGCCATCGGCGGTTTCCTGCCGATCGAGAAGGTCTACAGCCTGGAGCCGACGGACCAGATCTCAGAGGAGAACAAGCACCATATCCTCGGCCCGCAGGTCAACCTCTGGACCGAATACATCGCCACCCCGCAGCAGCTGGAATACATGCTGCTGCCGCGCCTGCTGGCTCTCAGCGAGGTGGCCTGGTGCCAGCCTCAGGTCAAGGATTTCGACCGCTTCAAGGCCGCGGTCATCGGCCACGAATTCCCGATCCTGGACATCCTGGGCTACTCCTACTGCCTCCAGATAGAGAAATAGGCCCGACGCCGTCCGCCATACAGTTCGGAAAGCAGGAAAGCATCCCTTCGGGGGATGCTTTTCTCACTGTATCGGCGGCCCGGCGCTACCGGACGTCCGTCCGGAACGGCCACATAGGCAGACCTGCCGTGTTGAATAGATTGCAGACCGGATTGTCGGCCCATCCGTAGCGCACGGCTGTCGGGTACGGGACGTCCGGGCTGGAGACGATAACCGTCTGCGGCCGGTGCGGGGCTTTCATCGGCACGATCTGCGCCTCGGCCCAGTGCCAGACCCCGTCGGGGCCAGCGACCTGGAAGCCGGTCGGCGTGCCGCTTTCCGCCTTCTTCACCAAATCCAGACCCATTGCCGCCGAGCCATAACGGGCTTCCGCATACGAGCCGGACGGCTTGACGCACAACCCCTTCGCCACATCCCCGAAACAGAGTTCGACGGCTCCGTCCATCAGTTTATAAGACAGCAGGCGCGGGCCGTTGCAGACCAGGCGCCGGGCGCCGTACTGCCGGGAAAGCGCCAGGAGCGAAAGCCGTTCGCCCGCCTCCTGCTTACGCACCGGATGCACGTCGTCCGCTTCCCCGAGGTCGATGATGCAGGCCTGCTCCACGCCCTTCAGATGCAGCGCGGTCAGGCTCTGCGCCTCCCGGAGTTCCGCCCAGGCCGATTCGGTCGGTTCCGGCAGGACGGCGTGGTGGTTGGCGATCTGCGTGATGTAGAAGGGGAAATCATACCCCCAGGTCCGGCGCCAGTCCGTGATCATCGTCGGCATCAGGTCGCGGTAGCGCGCCGCCCGCACGGCGTTGGATTCACCCTGGTACCAGATCACGCCCGCGATGCGGTAGGGCGCCAGGGGACGGACCATGGCGTTGTAGAGGACGGTCATCAGGTTCGGCTCGCGGGCCGTGTTGACGGGGATGTCCTCGAAGGAGACGGAGAGTTTCACTTTCCACTTGTCGTCCAGGGGAATGCGCTTCCCGTCGGGGCCCTCGACATAGAGGTCCGCCGCGGCGCCGTAGAGGCCGCCGTTGCCGTGGTCATCGGTGTTGCGGATGGTGATGACGGCCTTGCCGGCCTTGACTGCGGAGCCGGGCACGGTGTAGGATCGGGGCAGGTTCCAGACGCTGCCGCTGCCGACCTGCACGCCGTCCCAGAACGTCTCGTCGAAGTCATCGACCGGGCCCAGGCTGAGCGTGAGGTCTTTGCCGGCCCATTCCGCCGGGATCTCGACCTCCTTGCGGAACCAATACACGCCGTTGACGGCGGGCCAGAGGGTCTGCACGGTATTGGGCAGGGCGATGTCACGCCAGGAAGGGTCTAGCGTCGCACCGGCGGCCATTTTCTCCCAATGCTCCTTCAGACCGGCATCCTCGTCCCGGGCGCGGCGCATCAGGGCGTCGACCGCCTCCTGGAAGGTGCGCTCGCGCTCGCTTTCGCTCTCGGCGAGCAGTTTCACGTCGGCGAGCTTCTCCCGCAGTTCGGGGAATGCACGGATGGCGCCGGCACTCATCCAGGCCTCGATGATCGTGCCGCCCCAGCTGCTGTGGATCAGGCCCACGGGGACCTTCAGGCGCTCCTGCAGCTTGCGGCCGAAGTACCAGGCGATGGCCGAAAAGTTGCGCACGGTCTCGGGCGAGGAAGGCTGCCAGCCGCCGAAGTCGGCGGCGAAATCCTCCCGCTCCGACATCCCGGTGGCGCGGCTCACCTGGAGCAGGCGCAGGTCGGGATAGCGTCCGGCATTCGCGATATCCTCCTGGTTGATGCGCACGGCCTGCCAGCTTTCCATCGGCATCTGCATGTTGGACTGGCCGGAGCAGAACCACACTTCGCCGACCAGGACGTTCTGGATCTTCAGGTCCTCGCCGCTGCCGTCGGAGATGGTGAGGCTGTGCTTACGGAAACTGCCCCGGGGCGTTGTGAGCGTCACGGACCAGTGCCCGTCGGCGTCAGCCGTGGCCCTGGCGGCCTTGGCGGTCCAGGAAGACTTGATGGTCACGGTGGCTCCGGGCGCCGCCTTGCCCCAGACGGGCACTTCGGCACGCTGCTGGAGCACCATGTTGTCGGTAAAGAGAGGGTTGACCTGGACCTGCGCTGCGGCAGGAAGGGCCAGCACGATGAGGGCGCCCAACGCCATCAGCCGGCAGAAGAAAAATCGCTTCATATTCCTGTTTGTCCGTTGATTCTGTTTTCAAATATACGAAATCTTCGGGACGGAAACCGGAAGGGCCGGAGAATACTTCGACTATTTCCTCAGGCAATCCTTGATGAAGCGGATCTCCTCTTCTCTATAAGGCGTGTGATCCGAACGGTAGAGGTCGTGGAACCAGACATCCGGCTCTTCCGTGAAGGGGACCGGCTCTCCGTCGACGATCGGATTCCAGGGATACTGGCACTGCTGCTTTCCGTTCACAAGTCCGTAACTGAAGCAGGCTATCTTCTTCTTCCGGAACAGGGGCAGGATCGAGGGGTAATCGGAGCCGCGGGTCCGTGCCATCCACTCCGAGCACAGCACCGGCCTGCCGTACTGCAGGGCGTAATCCACGAAGCGGGTGCACCGGTCGATATCATCGTAACAATGGAAGGAGATGATGTCGCTGTTTTCACAAATGAAGTCGGAGATCGCTTTGTTGTATGAGCGCGCATCCGGCATCGCACACATCGGGGAAGTCAGCGGTTGCGAGGGGTTCACCTCCCGCGCCCAGCGGTAAACGGCCATCAGGAAGGGCAGGGTCTCGAAACCCTTGGTATGCTCCGGTTCATTGTACAGGCACCACGCCAGGATGCGCGGGTCGTTCTTGTAGCGTCTCATCACCTGCTTCAAGTAGCGCTCGATGACAGGCCATCGTTCCGGATTGTTGACCACATCCTTGCCCGGCGAAGACATCCAGACGGAGTTGTGCACCCCCGGCACAGGCTGCGGCTGCGGGCCGGTGTAAGGGTTCTTGATGGTACCCCCGTTGGTAAAGAATGTCATCAGGATACGCAGGCCGTGCTTGTCCGCAAGACGCACCGTCTCTTCCAGCCGCTCCATGAAGCCTTTCGGGTCTTCCTGCCACACGACATCGCAGAGGAACAGTCTTATGGCGTTGAATCCGAGGTCCTCTGCCAGAGCCAGTTCGCTGTCCACTACCTCCGGCTTGAAATACTCCTTCCCCCAAATCTCCACGGGAGTTCCGCCGTATGAAGGCATGTACACGCACCCCACCGGCCAGGGCTGCGATGCATACCACGCATTCGCCTTCTCCTCGCTCCACCGCTCCGCAACGGGTCTTGTGCAGCCCGCACAGACCAGTGTCAATGCAGTAATAATCAATAGTTTTTTCATTTCATTGTCGCGCTTAGGGTGTCCCATGTAACAAAGATAATGATAAACTCGAATTCAGTTACCGGTCAAGGCATCGACGTATTTATCGAAACAACCCTTGAATTCGCCCTTAATACCTGCCATAGCCTCGGGTCTTCCATGTCGTTCCTGTCAGTCTGTCAAAGAAAACCTTGCTGCAATCTTTATTGATTTTTCTTCCCAGTACGATCGGCTCTATTGCCAGTATCGGAGTTTTCTGAACTGGACTGTTGAAAATATCTTCGTAGCTCACGGAAACCAAACAGAACCGGACACCGCTAATTATCGCTTCTTTTTTCCTTTGATTCTATTCTCAAATATACGAAATCTTCGGCTCGGGTGCTCCCTCCGTCCTGAATAAACGGACGGTGGGAACGAAAAGGGGGGTAAATCGCTTCCTCCGTCCGGGATTCCGGGACGGAGGGAGCACCTGCAGACCGATGGGGAATGGTTGTCGTTGCAGATGTACGAAGAAAGGGAAGATTACCGCCGTACGGCGGACCGAATACCCTGACCTGGTGAAGCGGTACGAGAACCCCATCGAGCATGCCTGCGAGGTGTGCATCGGGCAGCCGTGGCTTGCACGGTTTTCGCGCTCCAGGAAGGACGGACGCGGACGGGCGCTCCGGGCGCGGCCTTGCCCCAGACGGGCACCTCGGTCTCGCGCTGCAGGACCATGTGGTCGGTGAACAAAGGGTTCAGGTGCACCTGGGCCCGAGCCGGAATCACGACCAGCAGCAGGGCGCCGAGCAGATAACCCGGGATTATATGCAACTGTCTCATTCCTTCACGCAGCGGATGGCATAGCCTTGGTCGTGGGACCAATGTTGGATATTGCGCCCGTCGTTTACGAACGCATAGGCTCGATTGTCCGCACCCTCATCGGTCGAGGAGGACCAGTAGTACCCGGTCCCCGGATTGCCAAATCCCTTATAATACTCGTTGGGATCATAACCGCCGCCGATACCGGTGTCCGGCATACCGCTGATGCCGCTCAACTGGGCTGAGGTCGGAACGCGCCAGCCCTCCGGGCAGGGATCGTAAACCGACTTCACATCGTTCTGCCAGGGTTTGAGGGTATACTCTTCCCGTAGCATCCAGGTTCCGTCCGCGCGGAAATACACGGTGGGATGTGCCGTGGCGTATTCCATGGACTTGGGACCGGACTCGTGGGTAAAGACATAACGCGCTTCCGGGACATAAGGGTATACGGCATACCCGCCGTTGGCTGCTGACCATGCGTCCTTCCGGCCCCACTGGAACAGGAAGCCGCGCATGCAGTTGCCGGCATCCACGGCGCCGAGGTTCCGGTCCATGAACGTGGCGCCGTTATGCTCCTTTATGCCAGGCGCAAGCGTGGTCCAGATCATCCAACTCCAAAGGATGTTGTCCGAAGCGTCATGGACGGCCACGCAGGCAGCGCCCGAGGTCAACGTCTCAGGCGTGCGGAGGGTTACCCTTCCGTCAGCATAGCTGATGTCATATTGAGAACCATCGTGACGGATGGCCCGGCCCTGGTCATATACTTCCCACAGGACCTTGACACCGGCGATGGCCGTCTTGTCGATGCGCGTGGCCCGTTTCCCCGTCAGCGGGTCCAGGCCGCCATTGCCCTTGACGGTGGCGTCGAAACTGTACGACCCCGCCTCCGTGATCATATGGCAGTTGGAGGCCCCGGGTATCGGCGGAAAGCCTTCCTTCACGCAGCGGATGGGGATGCCGGAAGCGAAATACACATCCGGCCAGGAACCATATCTCTTGGTCATCCCGCCATACGCATTGGCCCAGGCACCCCGATACCCGTCCTCGTCGTCACTGGTGCTGCTCCAAAGCAGGATGGAACCAGGATTGCCATAGCCGAAATCCGGATTGCTTCCATATCCGATAAAGCCGGTTCCATAGAACCACATACTGCCGGTAATCCCGTCCAACTGATCTTTGGAGGGTACCTTATAGCCGATGGGTGAAGGGTCGTAGATGGTCTTTTTGTCATCCGACCATAGATTGTTGTAGAAGCCGTCATCAGGCATCCAACAACTCCGGCCTCCATAGAAGAACGTCTCAGGATGGGACGTGGAATATGCCACCGTCTTCCCTTCTCCGATCGCCTCGAAGCGGAAAGCCTGCGTCCGGTCCGGATAATACGGGTAAGGAGCATACTGCTTGTTTAATGAAGCGCTGAAGGGACAGGGCCGTCCCCATTGGTAGGCAAAACCGCCGGCAAAGGTTTCATTAATGCCCCAGGCGCCAATGTTCCGATCCATAAAGATATCCTCCTTATGCGTCGCCGTCCCCGGCTCCTCCGTCGCCCAAATGAGCCAACTCCAAAGGATTTCGTCCTTATCTCTGTCGAAAAAGCCCTCCCGGCCGCCTTCGCCGTCCTTGAAAATGGCTACATAGGCATCTCCCCGGACGAATTCTTCCGGCGTACGGAAATAAATATACCCTCCGGCGTAACACATCTGATATTTCCCCTTGAATTCGATGGCACGTCCCCGCTCGCTGAGCTCCCAGAGAACGGTGGCGCCGCTGATATCCGAGGGATCGATGGCCGTTGCGTTCTGGCCCGTCACGGGATCCAGGCCGCCGTTGCCCTTGACGGTCGCCTTGAACTTATACTTTCCGGCGGCGGAAACGATGTAGGTATTAGCCGTTTCCTTTGAGCTCAGGTCGGTATAGAGACCCAGGTCGTCGTCTTCGATGCTCGTGATATGCTTATCCCCCACGCAGATGGCGCGCACGGAGAGGCCGTGGGGCTGGTTGGCACTGACAGTTGAGGTGGGACAGGGACCGGTGGTGAAGTTGATGAAATAGGCTCCTGAACCACCGGCGTTCAAAGACCAGAAACACGCTCTGCTTCCAACCGTCTCCCGCTGACTGTTATTCTGATTCCTGATACCGGAGAGCGGCAGGAAGATGGAATTCTCCGTGTATCCCGGCTCCTTGCCGGACGCCTTCCAGCCCTTCAGCGTGCAGCCGGGTTCGTACTGGACGGTCGAGCCGTCGCAATAGGTCCATTCGCAGTTGTCCAGCAAGGCTTGCTGCTGTTCGCGGGTGGGCGTCGCCCAGTTTTCACCCCACAGTTCAGTGGCCGTATCTTCCACGGCACCGGCGTTGGGCGTGGAGTCCAGTTTCCCCCGGTAGGAATAGTAGCCGCCGGTCACGTCCGGATGGGTGTATTCCGTGACGCCAGCATAACTGTAGATGGTTGAACCTACATTGAACTTGGCCCATTTCGGGCCGCCGGGCCAGAGCTGTACCCACGGCTCCGGGCTGCCTTCGGGGACATCGGCGCTGCCGGTGGTGGCACCCAGTTCCCCGAAGCCCAGTGTGATGGTCGTGATGCTGCTGCGCGCGACCTCGATGCCTTCCTTGGCGCTGCGGGTCTGGACTTCCCCGTCCGTGGTGATGACGGTGATGGCGAAGTCCGTATAGCTTCCGGCAGGAACGGCGATGTGGAAAGGAATGGCTTCCCCGCCGATGGCTACGCCTTCCTCTCCGCAATCCAGGGTGACACCCTCCGTCCCGGAGACGGTCGCCTTATAACCATCAGCAGCGAGCGTCGCGGCGTTGGTGATGGTGCCGCTCATGCCCTGGGCTGCGGTCAGCACGATTTTGTTCACCTTCT
>JAEEGF012150938.1_pt1 | contig 10146 bp, 8 predicted proteins | sample 9134171 | NCBI WGS metagenome assembly JAEEGF01 (sample SAMN16246542, study PRJNA631951) | gut metagenome | biome: gut microbiome; feature: rumen; material: AP-attached | host: Bos | place: Iran: Karaj | collected 2018-10 | reverse complement strand
TGCAGCTTGCGGATGATGGCAAACCGTCCGTACTGAGTGTCAACGCCCTCCACGTAGCTGCGGCTCAGCACCAGCGTGTCGATGCTCCCCTGTTTCAGCGGCACTTCGGATACCGCGCGCTCGCCTTCCAGAAAAAAGCAGTCGCTTTCGGGCTTGGCTTTGCGGCGCGACAGGCCGCGGACAAACACCACGCGCTTGTCCGTCAGGCTGCCTACATAGTTGATGTCATTTTGGTCGGAAAAACTCACTTTTATCGCTCCGCTCGCAATAAACGCTCCGGAAACCGGCTTGAAAGCGTTCCCGAAGCGTCAGTGTCTAAATGTTGTTAAGCTCAGGCTTTGACCTGCTCCACCAGTTTCGCGAAACCGGCTTTGTCGGTGACCGCCATATCGGCCAGGACTTTTCTGTCCAGGGCGATGTTGTGCTCTTTAAGCGCGTGCATGAACGTGCTGTAGGACATACCGTTCTCTCTGGCGGCAGCGTTGATGCGGATGATCCAGAGTTTTCTGAAATTGCGCTTGTTCTGTCTTCTGTCGCGGTACGCGTACATCGCGGACTTGATGACAGCCTGGTTAGCGGTTTTGAAAACGGTGCTCTTTCTGCCGAAATAGCCTTTAGCCAGCTTGAGAGTTCTCTTGCGTCTTGCTCTGGTGGCAACGGAATTCTTGACTCTAGACATTGTAACTACCTCCTTCTCTTACTTCGCGTAGGGCATCATTTTCTTCACGGTAGCGGCATTGGCATCCGATGCGTACACACCGATCTTGTGGCCCTTCTTGGCTTTACGGGGTTTCGTTACAAGCCTGTGACGTCTGAACGCGTGGCTCATTTTCACTTTACCGTTAGCGCTCAGTCTGAATCTCTTTTTAGTTGCGCTGTGAGTTTTTACTTTCGGCATTTTAAATCATTTCCTTTCGTATTACGTATGTGTTCCGTTATAAAACAGCGGTCATTTGGGATTAATGATGGCGGACATTACTTTTCTGCCTTCCATTTTGGGACGTTTTTCCATTACGCCGTAATCCTTGAGACATTCTGCCATCCTGTCCACAAGGATCTCGCCTTCGTTGGTGTACCGGAGCTCACGGCCTCCGAAAAATACGGAAACCTTGACTTTGTTTCCTTCTTCAAGAAATTTAATGGCGCTTTTGAGTTTTACATTAAAATCGTGGTCGCCGATACCGATGCTCAGCCTGACTTCCTTCACGCTGACTACCTTCTGATTCTTCCTGGCGTCTCTTTCCTTCTTAGCCTGATCGAATACGTACTTTTTGTAATCCATCAGTTTGCATACGGGAGGATTAGCGTTGGGAGCGATCATAACAAGGTCAGTCTCGTGCTCGTTGGCGATGAGCTGCGCATCTTTAGCTGACATAATACCTAAAACCGTACCGTTTTCGTCGATAAGGCGCAATTCCTTCTCGCGAATATCTTCATTGATCATCAGACCTTCTTTGTTTATAGCAGACACCTCCACAATAAAATAGCGAACCAGGCAAGGTCCGGTTCGCATAATTACACTGAAAGCAGCAACATAGTTGATGATATTCAATGCGTTACCCGGGGACGTCCGTCCCGCGAGGTGAGAAGCGAACACTTCTGCTTGACCCGCAACGCGCATAATAACATACCCCGCCGGGGCCTGTCAACTGCTTTTTTAATGTTTTTTTAATATTTTTTCTAAAAAACGCACAGATCGGGGCCTGTCATAGGCCGTATGTCAATCTTCCTGCGTTCCTTCGCTGATGACGATCCTGGCCACTGTGCCGTTGTCGACGGACAACGCCACGCTGCATGCGTCGTACCAGGCGAAATAGGCGTTTACGACCAGTTCAAAACCGGAAAGGTCAACGTCGCTGATATCGTCCCCTACGCTGATCCCGGAGGAGATAGAATATTGGCCGCGGTTGATCTTTATAAGGCCTACACGGTGCTGACCGCTTTCCGCGCCGCCGTGAGGATATGCCGTGAAGCTGTAGCCGTCATATGTGAAAGTGATGTCGGTTCCTGCCCCGAGGCAGCTGGCAGCTTCCTGCCGGTCTGCCGGCTCGCCCAGCACGTCCGTCAATTCCGAATCGTCTGAAAACACGGTGCCTATTTTAAGGATCGCTTTTCCGTTCTGATACACGCCTTCGTTTTCTCCGCTTTTGCCGGATCCCCCTTTGCAGGACGAAGCGGCCGCAAGGCAGCAGACGATAGCCGCGATAACGAAGATCGTTAAAGCCCTGCGCGTTTTACCGCCGTTTTTATTCATAACCCTTAGATCTCCTCAAGTTTCTCTCTAACGGCCTTTATCTGTTTTTCCACCGAAGCCACGGAGGTTCCGCCTTCGCTGATGCGCCTCTTAACGCACTCGTCCAGATCGATGGCCTCGTATACTTTTTCGTCGAACCTGCCGCAGAATTCCCTGTATTTTTCCAGAGGAAGCGTTTCGAGGGTATGGCGGTTTTCGATGCAGTAAGCCACGATCCTGCCGGATATCTTATAAGCGTCACGGAACGGGAGCCCCCTGCCTACCAGGTAGTCTGCCAGGTCGGTGGCGTTGATGAATCCCTCTCCCGCGGCGGCTCTCATACGGTCCGGACGGGCGGTCATCGTACTTATCATACCGGTGGTGATCTCAAGGCACGCCAGGGCCGTTTCAAAGGCGTCGAAGAGGTTTTCCTTGTCCTCCTGCATATCTTTGTTGTACGCCAGCGGAAGGCCCTTTAAAAGCGTCAGGAGAGCCACCAGATCGCCGTACACACGGCCGGTCTTGCCCCTGACAAGCTCCGCCATATCGGGGTTCTTTTTCTGAGGCATGATGGACGATCCAGTGGTATATCCGTCTGAGAGCGATATGAAACCGAACTCCCAGGAGGACCACAATACGAGCTCTTCTGCCATCCTGGAAAGGTGCATCATCACGATGGCAATATCCGCGGCGAGCTCCACGCAGAAATCCCTGTCTGACACTCCGTCGATGGAATTCAGGCACACGCCGTCGAAGCCCAGCAGTTCCGCCTCGTATTTTCTGTCGGTATCGTAGGTGGTACCGGCAAGGGCGCAGGACCCTATGGGGCTTACGTTGACCCGCTTCAGGGCGTCGGTCAATCTGTCCGTATCCCTCAGGAACATCATGGCGTACGCCATAAGATGATGTCCGAAAGTCACGGGCTGCGCTCTTTGAAGATGCGTATATCCTGGAAGTATCACGGACTTGTATTCTTCAGCCCTGCCGCACAAGGCCGCGATCAGTTTCTTTAGCGAACAGATAATTTCCTTCGTCCTGTTCCTGGAATACATCCTGGAGTCCAGCGCCACCTGGTCGTTGCGGCTCCTGGCGGTGTGAAGTTTCTTTCCCGCGTCACCGATCTTCTCCGTGAGCAGACGCTCCACGAACATATGGACGTCTTCCGCGTCGTTGTCCACCTCGATCTTTCCGGAGCTGATTCCGTCAAGTATCTCGTTCAGGCCGCCGATGATCGCAGCGGCTTCTTCGGGCGTTATGATGCCCTGCCTTGCGAGCATTGACGCATGGGCGATGCTGCCCTCTATATCTTCGCGGTACATCCTGCTGTCGACGCGAATTGACGAATTGAAATCATCCGCCGCTTTTTCCGTTTTGCCGTCAGTCCTGCCGGCCCACATTTTCTCCATAATAAACACCTCCGGTCAGAAGACCAGTTCGCCGATGGAATAAGGTCGCACTTCGGTTTCTCCTGCGCTCTCCGCCGTGGAAGCCTCCACGAGATCGGTGCCGTCGGAAGGCCGGTTGAACCTTATCTTTACGTCGCCGCCTTCGGTGCGCGTTACGGAAGTCACCACAGTTCCCTCGGCGTTTACGTCAAGGAGCGTTCCTTCAGAGGGGATCGTTCCGAAATGGGCCGCCGTGGGCAACGCTTTAGGCGTGTGCATCATAAGTTCGCTCTCTCCCAGCAGGGTTGCCGCCTCCGCCTCGCAGACGCCCACGTACAGGTATATATCCTGCTGTCCCCGCTCGGGCGCCGGATCCGGGAAATGGGCCGTGTTGATGAGAGACAGTATCAGCTCGTCTCCGAAGACCCTGTAGCCGTACTTGCAGTCGTTTCTGAGCACTATCGTCCTGGATCTCTGGGCGCTCAGCCTGTTGACGGACAGGGGCGCCACGAAGGTCAGCGAGGGAACGTCATGATTTTCGGGCTTTCTCACCGTAACACCCATAGGCACGTCGCATATGAATTCCTCGGGCCTTTCTTTAAGCGAAAGCATGAACGCCAGCAGCGGCAGAGTCCTTCCGGAGCGCTCGTTCCAGTCGACGCTGTAATGAAAGCTGAGAGCAGACGCGCCTTCATCCAACGTGACCTCCGCGTTGATCTCTGAACCCAGCACCGTAAGCGTAAAGCTGTAGCCGCGCCTCAGGCCACTGTCCATCCTGTCGATGCGCTTGACGTCCGTAACGGGAGTCTTCCTGAGGTATCTGCCTATGGTCCAGGCGGTCATATGGTTGTCCTGTGTGTCGATGAGCACGATGCCGGAGTGGCCGTCGGCCCTGAGCATCTCCCTTCCGCTGACTTTGTCGAACAGCGACTTAAGGTTCATGGTTTCAAGGTCGAATTCCGCCCTGATGATGTCGTTTTCCAGCACGTGGCTGTTTTCGTAGCCCAGCCTTCCCCAGTCGGGGCAATAGAAGTGTGACGAATATTCCGTCAATTCCCGCTCTCTCAGCGCGATCGTGGTATATCCGAACGCAGGCAGTTCAAGTTTCACCAGGAATTTGACGAAGCTGTGATCCCAGTACCTCTGCTGCCCCGCATAGTGCGAGAACGTCAATTCCTCTCCGGTGCAGTCGGTGAAATACGCTCTTCCGAAATCTCCGGGCCAGTCCCAGACCACTATCTCCACGGGGCCGCTGAAAGGCACGGAAGCCGGGTTGAAAACGTTGTATATCCTGGTCTTTCCCGCGCCGCGCTCAGGATTCGGTATGCCCTTCCAGGCGGCCAGGCCGTAACCCACGCCTGCCCCTTCCGACATTGACCCGTAAGGATAGTCCGGAAGTTCGTCCCCATCCTGATCTTCGCCTCCCGCTTCGGCAACGAAAACGGAAGAATCGATCTGCTCGGAAATTGCCCGGAGCGCCCTGTTCTCCTCGGTCTCGGCCACCGCCAGCGCCTTCTGATAAAGGCCCATCGCGTAGTCGCGGCTGTCCCGCACGCAGGAGCCGGTCAATATATCGTGGAAATGTGTGAACAGTACGTTCTGCCACGCTTTTTCGAACCTGTCGTAGCTGTACCTGAAACCTCCGTCGACAGTCCCGGCCAGCGCAGACATTGCCTCTGCCTCGATGAGCTTCGCCTCCGCCTGGCGGTTGGCGCGCTTGATCCTGGACTGAGTTGTATAGCAGCCGTCGAAAAGGAAGTTGATCTCCTTGTCCACCACCGGCAGCGCCGCCCTGATCTCGGGCCTGTCGGCCAGCTTGAAGAACTCTTTAAAGGTGCCGAACCTGATCTTCGGGAAGATGGGCCAGGACATCATATCTATGGCGTTCTCCACGTCGCGCCTGGTAACGCCGCCGCCGTGGTCTCCCACTCCGTAGACGATGAGCCCGGTCTTAAGGCCGCCCATCCTGCCGATGAGTCCGGGAAGGCCGATGCCTATATGAGGCGTGATGCCGGAATTGTACCAGTAAGGCTCCCGGTACATAAGTATCTCCGCGCCGGAAGGAGACCTGTACTTGTAGAGGATCAGGTCGTCCGTGCCCCGGCAGTGATAATAATATTTAAGGCCCGCGTATGTGTCTATCTCGGGAACGTGGCGGCTGTGCCCGAAAGTGTCCGGGGAGAAGTCGATCTCCAGGCTGTCCGCGGGAACGCCCCATACTTCTTCCATGTACTTTTTGGTATATTCGATGGTCTTCACAAGCGACTCGCCGGAAGGCATGTTTTTATCGGTCTCCACCCAGGCTCCTGCAGTGACTTCCCAGCGTCCTTCCCTGATGTAATATCTGATCCGCTCCATCAGTTCCGGCTCGTGCTCTTCTATGATCTTGTAAGTGGAGGCCTGGGACTGTGAGAACGTGAAATCCGGATATTCGTCCATCAGGTTGCACATCGTGGTGAACGTGGCGATGGTAGCGGCAACGGTCTCGTTGTAGCTCCACATCCAGTTCATATCGATATGGGCGTGTCCGCACAATATCAGGGCGTAATCCTTGGCGTCCGGATTCATAGGCATCAGCGCTTCTTCCGCCTTCATGCACACGCTTCTGGTTATCGTCCCGTCAACGTTCAGCGCCTGCTCCAGTATATCTATCGCGTTGGATATGAGCCTGGAATACATGCCGCTGTTCTCGTCGAATCTGTCCATCTGCAGGGCAAACTCGATCTCGCCCATTATCCTGCGGGCGTATTTGTCGGCGGGCGTGATGAGCATCTGCTCCTCCGGCTTCATTCCGAAGGTATACTCGAAACCGACTCTGCGGCGTTCTCCGCCGACTCTTTTTTTTAGTAGCTCGAACCGTGCGTCGTTGTTCATAAAATACGGACCTCCCGGCTGTGATATAGACGCTGAAATTATACTCAATTTGCGGAACGGTAGTCAATAAGCAGCGATAAGAAGTGATAACAAAAAAGGCCTGCCGTTTCCGGTAAGCCTTTGAGAGCGCGCCCAGCAGAGCTCGAATCCACAACCTTCTGGTCCGTAGCCAGACGCTCTATCCAGTTGAGCTATGGGCGCATTCAGCCGCCGTTTCCGACAGCAACGAGGATTATAGCGCGGCAGGAGGTGGTTGTCAAATATTTTTTTTTAAAATTTGCCACAATTTTTTTGACAATTCCGAAAATACCGGGTATCATTAAGCCACTATTTTTACGAGAGGTGTACGTCAATGAGATTTTCAGTCAGCACATACAGTTTCGGAGGTTACGTCGACCGGCTGGGCATAGAAAAGGTCATCGAAAAAGCGGCGGAAATGGGCTTCGAGGGCATCGAGTTCGTGGAAGGCGGCTGGACGCAGGGACTCAGCAAAGACGTTGCCAGAAGCTGCAGGAAGATCGCCGCGGACAACGGCCTCGAGACCGTATCATACTGCGTGGGCGCCGATTTCCTGTACGGCTCCGGCGGAGACCTGGAAAAAGAAGTTGACCGCATCAAAGCCCAGGTGGATTTCGCCGTCGAACTGGGCGTCGCCAATATGCGCCACGACGTGGCATACGGAATGAGAGGCACCGACGGAAAGCTTGCCGGTATCGGTTACGACAACGCTCTTCCCCGTCTGGCGGAAGGCTGCCGGAAAGTCACCGAGTACGCCGAGTCTGTCGGCGTCGGGACCATGACCGAAAACCACGGCTATTTCTCGCAGGACGCAAACAGGGTTGAAAAGCTGATAAATACCGTGGATCACAGGAATTTCGGAGCGCTGGTGGACATAGGCAACTTTATGTGCGCCGACGAGGAGCCGGTGAAGTCCGTAAGCATCATGGCGCCCTACGCGAAACACGTTCACTGCAAAGATTTTCATTATAAAGCAGGCACTCAGGAAAGCCCGGGCTACGGCTGGTTCCCCACCAGAGCACAGAACTGGCTAAGAGGCGCCATACTCGGCCACGGCGTTGTTCCGGTGGGTCAATGCATCCGCATCCTCAAAGCCAACGGCTACGACGGATTCCTGTCCATCGAATTCGAAGGCATCGAGGACAATCTTCTCGGTATAAGGCTTGGTCTCGAGTGTTTAAACAGAGTCGCCCGCTGAATCCGACGGGCCTTCGATAATATCGTCAGCAGTTCCGGCAGCAGTTCCCTGAGAAGGTTCGGCTGCCGATTCTATATCTGCCAGTCTTGCGAAATATTCATCGTGAGCGGCGTTGTACGCGGCGTTGAATTCTTCATCCTTGCCCTGATGCAGCGCGGAAATATACGTGTGCGCCTGGCTGGCCAGCTCGTAATCCACACGGGCCACCGTTGCCACGCCGATATTCGAACAAACGTCCGAGATACGCTCCAGATCCGACATCAGGTTGGAGAAATCCGAATCTACCATCACGTTGCAGCGCCCTTCCCTCATACGGGTAAGGTGATTATCCCGGAGCGCCCCCACCAGATCGTCCACCACTTCTTCCAGGGGCTCGATGGCTCTGGCGGCGTCGACGTCTCTCTTGGAGAAAGACTGCCTGGTCACGTCCAGTATGCGTTCTATCAGGTCCGTCAGCACCTTGATCTCCTTGATGCCTGCGTCGGAGAATTCCAGTCCGGTCCTGTCAAGGTCCTCCGCAGTCTCCGCGATGTTCAGCGCGTGGTCTGAAAGACGTTCGAACTCGGTGACGACTTTATAGTACTGGTCCATGATCTTTATATGGAGATCGGTCTTAAGATGAGACGAGAACTGTACGAGATAGCTTGAAGAACGGTCCGCCATCACGTCCACTTCGTCCTCTTCCTTCCGGATGGATTCCATGACCTTCGGATCGAATTTGTGAAGGAGCCCGATGGCCTTAACGATATTGTCCCGGGCCGCGTCGAACATTGCCAGCAGCACGTCGTAGCAGCTTCGGAACGCCAGCGCCGGAGTGCTGAAGAACACGGGGTTCAGGGCGTCCAGCCTCTCCTGGTATTTGCTCCTGTCGCCGGGCTTGTCCTTAACGATCTTCTCGGACAATTTCAGGAAAACTCCCTGCAGCGGGAACAGCAGCACGGCGCAGCCCAGGTTAAAAATGGTGTTCGTATCGGCAATGCCGCCGGAGAATATGGGCTTGTCCCAGAAGCCGCTGAGCCAGCCCGCGGCGAAAGCGATGGCAACGCCGGAGAAGACCAGCACGGTCTTGCAAAGGTTGTAAATGATATGGATTATGCCTACGCGCCTCGCATCGGCCTTGGCTCCTATCGAACAGACGATGGCAGTGGTGACGCAGTCTCCGAGATAGACGCCAACCAGCACCGAGTATATGGCTTTAAACGTGAGCTGCCCGGAAGTAGACAGCGCCTGCAGTATACCTACGGTGGCAGAGGAGCTCTGCAGAGTGAAGGCCACTCCGGCGCCGGCCAGATAACCCAGCACCGGATTGGATCCCAGGCTGGTGAAAATGTGCTCGAAAATGCCGCTTTCGTTAAGGCTGTTGACAGCCGCGGTCATATTCATCAGGCCGGAAAAAAGGATTCCGAAACCCATGGCGATAGAACCTATCGTTTTGGAATTTCGGAAATTCAGGAACATTATCATTATGATGCCGGCGATGAGTGCCACCGGCGCGAGAGTGGAAGGCTGGAATATCCGGAGCCAGCCGGAAGAACTTCCGTTGAGGTCGATCAGCCTGATGATCTGGCCTGTAACGGTAGTACCTACGTTAGCGCCGATTATGATGCCTACGGAGTTTTTGGCTTTGATGATGCCTGCGGCCACGAGGCCGGACGTGATCACGATGGTGGCGGTGGAAGACTGTATCAGCGCGGTAACGGCAACGCCCAGCAGAAACCCGGTAAACGGATTTCTGGTGAATTTTTCCATCACCTTTTTAAGAGTTCCTGAAGAACTTTCCTTAAGGCTTCCGCTCATCAGCCGCATTCCGTAAAGGAACATGGCCAGGCCGCCTAAAAGTGAAATGATTTCGAAGACTCCCATCGAAGCCGCTCCTTATCTCTTCCCGGCTATAGAAAGCCGTACGCCGAGATTGTCGCATATTCTGCCGAAATTTTCAATGGCTTTTATATCCGGTTCCCTGGTTTTTACGATCCTCATCATCAGATTTTTCGGAGTGTCCAGAGGCGAGATATATTCTACCATGGAAACGTCGTAACCCAGCCCTTCCAGGTACAGTCCCCTCAATCCGTCGGTCAGGCTGTCTGCGATCCTAGCTTTCAATATTCCGTATTTAAGCACCGGCTCAAGTCCGTCGATTACGTAATTCTGCGAGTTCATCTCTTTGTGGCAGCAGGGCACGCACACCATTGCCTTCACGCCGTGATCGATGCCGAACCTGAGCGCCAGATCCGTGGCAGTATCGCAGGCGTGAAGGGATATCAGCAGGTCGTATTCCCTGTCAGGCTCGTACTTCCCTATGTCGGTCTCGACGAATTTCATATTCGTATATCCCACCGCATTGGCGATCTGTTTTGAATCCTCGATAACGGTGGCGTTGTAGTCCAGGCCTGTAAAATAGCACTGTGACTTCAGCACGAAGCGGATATAGTAGCACA
>JAEEGF011546035.1_pt1 | contig 10147 bp, 10 predicted proteins | sample 9134171 | NCBI WGS metagenome assembly JAEEGF01 (sample SAMN16246542, study PRJNA631951) | gut metagenome | biome: gut microbiome; feature: rumen; material: AP-attached | host: Bos | place: Iran: Karaj | collected 2018-10 | reverse complement strand
GTGCTGTGATCAAGAAGGATCAGCTTCAGGCATGGGTTGACTATGCGAATAAGAATAAGGCTATAATCCTGTATGATGCAGCTTATGAGGCATATATTTCAGAGGATGATGTCCCTCACAGTATCTATGAGTGTGAAGGCGCAGGAACCTGTGCTATCGAGTTCAGGTCTTTTTCCAAGACCGCAGGTTTCACAGGCCTCAGGCTTGGATTTACCGTTATTCCAAAAGAGCTTGAGGCGGGCGGCGTAAAGCTTTGGGACCTCTGGGCAAGAAGACACGGAACCAAGTATAACGGAGCGCCTTATATTGTTCAGAAGGCCGGAGAGGCTGTATATTCCGAAGAGGGAAGGGCGCAGATAAAGACCCAGATCGCATATTATATGGAGAATGCAAGATACATATATGACGGATTAAAGAGTGCCGGCTATGATGTGTCCGGAGGCGTAAATGCGCCATATATCTGGCTTCACACTCCTGACGGAATGACAAGCTGGGAATTTTTTGATCATCTTCTCACCAGAGCAAATGTTGTAGGAACACCGGGATCAGGCTTCGGTCCTCACGGTGAGCACTATTTCAGACTTACAGCTTTTGGAAGCAGAGAGAATACATTAGAAGCGATAGAGAGAATTAAAAAGCTTTAAGGAGGACTCATGCAGTACACAGTAGAAGAGGTTCTTAAGTACGTCGAGGAGGAAGATGCAAAGTTTATCAGACTTGCATTTTGCGACGCTTTTGGTGTGCAAAAAAATATTTCGGTAATGCCCGGAGAGCTTAAGAAAGCTTTCGAGGACGGAGCACCTATCAGCGCCAAGGAGATTGCGGGATTCAGGGGCAGCCCGTATGCCAAGCTTTATTTAAAGCCCGATCCTTCAACACTGGCGGTTCTTCCCTGGAGACCTGACAGCGGAAGAGTGCTGCGTATGTTCTGCGATGTTTATACTGCAGACGGCGAGGAAATCCTTGCGTCCACAAGAGGCGTTCTTAAAAGAGCCGTGGAAGAGGCCAAGAAAGAAGGGATTGAGTTCAAATTCGGCTCAGAAACCGAGTTCTATCTCTTTAATAAAGATGAAAACGGAGCCCCGACAAAAAATCCTTATGATACTGCGGGCTACATGGATATCGCGCCTGCTGACAGGTGTGAAAATATAAGGAGAGAGATCTGTCTCACCATTGAAAAGATGGGACTAACTCCAGAGAGAAGCCATCATGAACACGGCCCGGGTCAGAACGAGATTGATTTTCACTATGGAAAACCCTTAAAGGCTGCGGATCAGATGACGACCTTTAAGATGGTAGTAAGCACCATCGCTGACAGATACGGGCTGGTATCGGATTTTTCACCGGTTCCGCTTTCCGGAATGCCCGGAAACGGTTATCACATCAATATCTATGCTGTAGATAAGGACGGCAATGATGTAGCAGGATATGCTGCTGCAGGGATCATGGAAAAGATAAGAGAGATCACTCTTTTCATGAATCCCAGTAAAGAATCCTATGCAAGATTTGGAACCAATATGGCGCCGGATAAGGTGAACTGGTCGGATGCCGGAGAGTCTGAGCTGATGTTTGTTGAGACCTACAAAGGCAGGACCCACGTGGAGCTGCGCTCCCCTGATGCAATGAGTAACCCGTACCTTGTGTATGCACTGCTTATAAGAGCAGGACTGTACGGCATCAGAAATCGTATGGAGCTTTCACAAAAGACCAATGAGGAAGGACTTCTTTTGCCAAAGTCCAGAAAAGAGGCTGAAGAGCTGGCAAAAGAGAGCAGTTTTGTAAAGGAGTTTGTACCTGAAGATCTGATAGGAGCATATATGGGCCACTGATTGGAGGATGGTTATGCCAAGAAAGGATGACTTTCAGCACTCCATATTAGTGGTTTCGGGGTCGGAGCAGTTTGACCCGGTGGTGAAGAGATCGCTCCCTGAGGGCGATTACATGACGGTGGATTATCTGAGGAGCGCAAGCAAGGCCAGGCGCAATATTCTGGAGAGGTATTACGACATTGTTGTGATAAATGCACCTCTGCCGGATGATTCCGGGATAGACCTGGCTATGGATATTGCAGAGGATACCAATATCAGCGTCCTCATCGTCACCACGCCTGATATATATGGAGATGTGCTGGACAGAGTTACAGACAGCGGGATTCTGGCTATTCAGAAGCCATTCCAGAGAGGACTTCTGAATAAATCCATCAGATTCCTGATATCTGTGCAGAATAAATTACAGAAGTATGCAAAAGAGATTTCCACGGCAAAAGAGAAGCTGGAGGAAGTCAAGATAATAAGCCGTGCCAAGGTTCTTTTAATAGAAAAGAAGGGTATGACCGAGGATGAAGCCCACAGATTCATTGGAAGTGAGGCTATGAACGAGGGAATATCCAGGCGCAGAGCGGCAGAGAGAATAATGGACGACCTTGAATGAAGATTTGGGGGCGTCCATTTCTTAATTTACTATAAACTGGCTGTACAGTGTTGAAATTATGTTAATATTTTATTGAAACAAAAATTCACTCGGGGGAAAAATCCGTGATAACAGCAGAAAACAGCGAAAGTGCCATTGCTTTAAGGCGATATAAAAGTGAGCTCTATACCACAGGGTTTGGCTATATCCTTTTTGGATTGTGGTCAACTCTTAAGGTTATCATGAGCGTTTTTTTGGGTGATCTGGCTTTAAGAATTGTGGTAAAAAGGCTGGAGGTTCCGGCAGACGAGGAATCTATGTTCGTGCTTTTTTATGTGCTGATAATAGTCATTGTAGTAGTAGCGGTTCTGTTTGCACACTTTTATGTCGGGATTGGTGCTATACGGGCCAGCCGCGGCGCCAAAAAGAAAGCTTTTCTCATCTTGGCCAAGATCCTGGCTGTTGTAAATGTATTATCTCTTCTGGGGTATCTTGGGAATTTCAGTGATCTGTCCGACTTTACCATCAATGATACAACAATCGCATCATTTCTTGTGGACCTGACCGTGACCCTGCTTCTTTTTGGAATGATCAGGGCGGATAAGATGATCAAAAAACTTACAGCTTAAAGCCCTTTGTATCTTACTGTGAGATATAGTGACAGAAGGAATAATCCCAGAGTCTCTGTGATGTGATAGATAAGAGATGTCCACACAATACCAATCTCCCTGCCCATCAGATATACAGTCTGCATCTGAATGGCTCCGAATGAAACCAGAAACAGAAGAAGAATGGCAAGAGATCCAAGCTTGAGATATCTGTCATTAAGGAAAATACCGGTCATCACGACGCCTAGAAGAATGGCGGAGAGGATCTCCAGATATTTGAAGCCGTGGGTCATATTGTAGAGCATTATGAAGGTACCGTCACTCATGCCTTCTCCTGTGGAGAGCGCGTCCATGAGCATTCCGATAAATCTCCTGTACATAATGGAAGTAAACAGATAAATAAGCTCTGCTCCTACGAAGATAACTGCCCAAAGCTGAAGGAGCCTGTTGACAGAGGAGACCGATAAAGAGGCGATATTATCACCAAAGTATTCTTTTTGGAGATCGCCCATACCACGTCGGTCTTCCGGCGGAATAATGCTGACATAGCGATTAAGCCTGCTCCAGGTCACATAGAAAATAACAGCAGTTATTAAAATCTGTATAAGGGATACTACAAGCTGAGAGTGCCACAACATGATGTCCAGCATATCAGGGCTTTGAGAGTTTTCTTTTTCCAAAAAGAAACGAAGAATGCCTTCAGCTATAGCTGCAATGAGCTTGACCACTGCAACTGACATTATTGCTTTTGAGAGAATGTGTTTATTGACACTAATATACATATCCGGCTCCGAAAGTTCTTTTACAATATCTTACCACAAGTGTGACAAAACTGTGATACAGGCTTTATTAGAATAAAGTGAAACATGAAGAATTATGCTGAAAGAAGAGGTGGGAATTATGAAAAAAAGAGAGATTTGGTTAAAGATCTGTGCAATACTCCTTACAATCTGTTTTGCACTGACCAGCGCAACAGCAGTACAGATCATAAAGGTCTATGCTGAAGAATATGATACGGATGATCTTGATGATGAGGGAAATCCTGAGCCGGCGCCTGAAGTTTTGACAACCTACAGTACCGGATTTAATCCGGATCCCAATCCTGATCCTGACCCCGAGCCGGATCCATTTGATTATAACCTTGTCTGCTATACCCCAAGTATTGATTTTGGCAGGGTGAATAAAGGGGATGTGGTTTATGCGAAGCAGTTTTCAATTGTAAACATCGGAAACAACGCGTTCCCCATCACATGGGAGGAAGTTGATCCTTATACCGCATTTGATCTCGGTTATATTTCCCCTAGTGATGTTGTGAAGCCTCAGGATTCAATACTGCTCTCAGTATCACCTCGCGAAGAACTGGCGCCCGGAACATACCAGGCAAGATATACATTCTTTTCAGCTAATGATTATAGAAGAAATCATACAGCAATTGTTGATGTATCAATTACAGTTTTAGATAATGCTCCGTACATAACCGATGTCAGTGTTGTTCCGGCATCTGCTACAGTACCGGCAGGAAAGAGCTTTGACTTTGATGCGAGGGTATCAGGAGGCAACAACTATGATCCGTCAGTAACCTGGTCTCTTGCAGGGAATCAGAGTACCGGTACAACCGTAAACAGCGATGGAACAGTTACAATAAGCCAAAATGAGACAGCATCCTCTTTCACGGTAGTTGCCACTTCCAGACAGGATCCTTCCAAGTCTGACAGAGGCGTCATCACTGTAATTGTAGCCAAAGATCATGTTATCAGCATTAAAGCTGACCCGGCTGACGGCGGAGCGATCGCCGGAGGCGGAACGGTAAAGGACGGCGGAAGCTGCACTATATCAGCATCTCCCAATAATAACTATGTATTCAGAGGATGGTATGAGGGCGGAAACCTCATTTCCAGTACCGGACAGACAACGATCAATAATGTAACTGCTGATCATACATATGTGGCTAAATTTGAGAGACAGTCATGTTATGTAAGAACAGGCGTCAATAACGGAGACGGCGGATCGATAACAGGAAGCCAGAGTGTTCCTTATGGCGGAAAGATGACTATCACAGCGAAAGCCAACGACGGGTACAGATTCGTAGGCTTTGTTGAAGATAACAAGACGATCAGCAATGCATCCTCCATAGAGCTCAACAATATCACAACAGATAGAAACATAACAGCTGTTTTTGATAGGGAGCAGTGTAAGGTAAATGTCTCTGTTTATCCTTCGGACACAGGTAAGTATGAGGGAGCCGGAACCTATAACAAGGGCGAAAAAGTACAGCTCAGAGCTTCTGCTTACGATGGTTATGAGTTTGTCGGATGGTCAATAAACAGCCAGATCGTATCAAGGGATTCAAAGTATACGATCGAGCATGTAAAGGGTGATGTAAACGTTGTTGCTAATTTCATGAAGAAGAACACAACAACTTACAGACTTTCAGCCGGTATAGCCAATGCCGGAGGTACAATTTCACCAAGCGGAGATTTTGATATACCTGAAGGAAGCAGCGTTACATTTAACGTGATGGCTCAGGCAGGCTACAGGATTTCAGCGGTAGTTGTAGACGGCAAGAATATCGGTGCGGTTTCAAGCTATACCTTCAACAATATAAAAGGCGGACACAGCATAGCAGCAAACTTTGAAAAGATTCCCGATGCTTCGAAGAAGCAAAGCAGCAGTTCGGGAACCGGTACCACCAAGAAGAACACTGCCGACACACAGGATGTGGCTGGAGCCCAGAAAAAGACTGAGTTCAACGAGAAGACTGCTGCAGAGGGCGCTGTTGCCGAGCAGAAGATAGTTGATGAAAAAGTTCCCGAGCAGGTTGAGCCTCTTGACGATGAGCAGCATGCTGATGATGTTTACACAGAGGCAGTTGAGCCTGAGATTGCCGCTGAGCCCACAGAAGTGGCTGCAAGCAGTGTAATGGCCAAGCACAATATCGATGAGACAACACTCAGGATCCTTATAAATGACGATGCTGTACTTCCGATGCTCAGAGAGGCTTTTGAGGACGGAACACTTCAGATAACAGTCAACAACACCTATGCTGCTGACAAGCAGGAAACTTCAGTAGAGCTTTACTACAGTCAGCCGACACTGCTTAATTTCGAGGATGTCATCGCTGAGACACTTACTCCCGAAGAGAAGTATCAGGTTCTTACCGGAACACCAGTGTCCTTTAACATCGACATTACTGAGAACACTGACAGCGTTGATGCCGGTACAAAAGAGATAATGCAGAAAAAGATAGGCTATAAGCCGGTGAGCTATTTTGATTTCCTTATCATGAAGACCAGCAACGGCACAACATCTATCATTAACAACACTTCTGCTGAGCTGGAAGTTGTAGTACCGATCCCTGAGCAGTATCGCAAAGAGGGCAGGAAGTTCTTTGTAATAAGGAATCACAACGGCGTAGTTGATATTCTTGAGGACATCGGTAACGATCCGACTACTGTGACATTCAAGACCGACAGATTCTCGGAGTATGCCATTGCCTACGAGGCAATAAATGTGAACAGACTGGTACTCAGGGTAGTTATAATTGCATTCATTTCCTTCATTCTCGCAGTAATCTGCTTTATAAACCTTGTAAAGTACAAGAGAAGAGCCAGAAGAGGATGATTTTAGGTGGAAGAATTGCAAAAAGAGATGTAAAATTTATTGTAAGAAAGTATTCGAATTAACGAGGAGGGGGAAATGCGTTTCGTTCAATCAGAACACATCAAGATTGCCAATCTCGAATCCAAGATGGATGTGGCTCAGGATGTAGTAGAGAACTTCATTTTTGATACCGGGATCAAGGGCAAGGATGCTTTAAGACTTAAGCTTTTATCAGAAGAAGTTCTTCGCCTTGCAAAATCAATAATAGGCTATGGAATTATGAATTTCTGGCTGGAGGGTAACTCAAGGGTTACCAAGATTTATCTCACAGCTGATAATCATATGGATAAGAGTAAGCAGGAAGAGCTTATCTCTGTATCTTCAACAGGAGAAAACAGCGTAGAAAAGGGATTTTTCGGGAAACTGAGGTCATTGTTTACAATAGATGCACCCGGCGCCAGTACATGGTCCCTTAAGGAGTATGAGGAAGAATTAAGACGCAGAAAGGAAGAGGACAAGTACTCTCAGGAAGCATGGGATGACCTGGAGAGATCACTGGTTGCGAACCTGGCAGATGATATTGAAGTCGGTGTCAGCAAGGACAGCATCCAGATGGTGGTTACCAAGGACTTCTCAGAGGCTCTTGGAGCTATAGGATCACGAGTTCCTCAGGCAAAGAGTGACTTTACCTTTGTTGACAGTGCCAAGATCGATGAAGGCAAGATATATGCAAGAGCAGACGAGCTCATTGAGGAGCTCGAAGTATCTCCCAAGGACGCAGTGCACTTAAAGCTTCTGTTCGAGGAGACCGTCGGAATGCTCAAGGCCATGACTACAGATTTCCGCGCAGAGATGTGGTTTGAGAAATACAAGAATGTATGCTGTCTCAAACTTACGGCCAAGACTCTGATGAATGTTGACAAGAAGCAGGATCTTTTGTCAGTGTCTTCCGATAAAGGCAACGAGGCTGTAAAGGGCTTTATGAGCAAGATTAGCGACGTTGTTGAGAACGGACTTCTTAATTATTCAGAAGTAATGAAGCTTCAGCAGCAGTACGGAACCGGATATGTAAGCTTTGGTTCTATGGGAATTTACGGTATAATGGAAGGTAGCTCAGATCCCGGAGTCATGTGGTCATTAAGTGACTACAGAGAGTCACTGGGAACCGATCAGGAGAATGATCCGAGTGCAAAAGAGGCATGGGATGAACTTGAAAAGTCTATCGTTGCAAGCCTTGCCAAGGATGTCCTTGTTGGGGTTAAAGGTGATAGAATAGATATTACGATGGTATATGGGCTCAATTCATGAGTATAAAGAGAGAGGAGAAATCATACAATGACAATTAACAAAGTAGCAAATGGAAAGGACCTTATTATTTCATTAGCAGGAAGACTCGACACAACAACAGCCCCTCAGCTTGATGATGAGCTTAAGGGAAGTCTTGATGGAGTTGAGAAGCTTGAGTTTGATTTCACAAAACTTGAGTACATTTCTTCTGCAGGGCTCAGAGTGCTGCTTTCAGCTCAGAAGACCATGAATAAACAGGGGAGCATGGTTATTAAGAACGTAAGCGAGGAGATTAACGAGATCTTTGAAGTTACAGGTTTCGTAGATATTCTCACAATCGAATAAATCTGTTGCATATGGTACAGGCAAAAGGCATTACTATGCCTTTTGCCTATTTCTTATAGGATAAGAAGATGAAAGAAATAGTATTAGATGCAAAAGTCGATAACTTACCTCAGCTTCTTTCTATCATTGACGAAGAGCTTGAAAACGCAGAATGTTCCATGAAAGGCCAGATGCAGATCGATGTGGCGGTGGAAGAAATCTTTGTAAATGTTGCAAGCTATGCGTATGAGGATGGAAATGGCAGCTGCACGATCCAGGTGGATACAGACCCGGCTAACAGCTATGTGACAATTACATTTATCGATGAGGGCATTCCCTACAATCCTTTGGCAAAAGAGGATCCGGATGTAACCTTGTCTGCGGATGAAAGAGAGATTGGCGGACTGGGTATTTTTATCGTGAAAAAAAGCATGGACAAGACGGCCTATGAACGAAAGGATAACAAAAACATCTTTAGCATGGGCTATTCTTGGGCATAGGAGGTAGAATTAAATGGCATCAATAGCAAAAGACATCGATCCTAAGAGCTTTTATGATGCGATTGTTCATTTTGATGAGAGTGAAGAGGCTCAGGACTTTTATTACCAGGTAATGGATATGCCAACCGGCAGAAAGAATAAGAGCGGAAGCGATGAGACTGTAAGGGACAGGATCCTCAAGGCTTACGGAGTGCTCTTTTGTGAAGAAGCCGGTCTTGAGCCGGGGGATAAAGCGGGAGTGGACGAGGTTGCTGATACCGCGGACAGGCTCTATATCGGTGGGACAGGATATGATCCTGAGCACTGGTACCGCATGAAGTATCATTTCCCTGTTATCGATGATGATAATTATGACAGATTTGCAGCCCTGGTACTGGCAGATATGAACTGCGGACCACTACATGAGGCTGCTCTTAATGACGGAGATACTCTGGTTGTTGGAGAGGCTGATCCTTTGCACATGACAGCTCAGCAGCGAAAGAACCAGAAGGTAAAGTCAGTATCATTACCTTCAGGAGGTGAACAGCAGTGACGATACTTGCAGTAGATGACGATGCTACCTCCTTAAAGAAAATAAAGGGCATCCTTACAAAGGCTTTGCCTGATGCTACATGTTATTTCTTCGATGAATCGCTGGCAGCGCTGGCCAAAGCCCGCGAGGAAGAAATTGATGTGGCTTTTCTTGATGTGGAAATGCCGGAGCTTTCAGGCATTGACCTTGGAAGGTATTTAAAAGAACTGAATCCTTATGTAAATCTGATATACCTCACAGAGGACACTGATTACGCGTATGAAGCGATGAAGCTTCATGCCAGCGGATATCTTAAAAAACCCGGAAACGACAAGGATGTAAAGGGCGAGCTGGAGTCCCTGAGGTATCCTGAAATGCGCAAGAAATTCAAGAGAGTATTCGCCCAGACCTTCGGAAACTTCGAATTTTTCGTGGATGGCACACCTGTTGAGTTCAAGTATAAGAGGACAAAAGAGATTGTGGCGCTTCTTATCAACAACAGAGGGGCTCAGACCACAAACGGCGAGATAATTGCTTCTTTGTGGGAGGATGACGGAGATCCGGAGAAAAAGCTCTCGTACCTGTGCAATTTAAGACAGGATCTTCAGAACACCTTCAACAAGCTTAAGCTTGACGGTATTCTTCTGAAGCAGAGAGGAAGCATGGCTATCGCAAAAGACAGGATAGAGTGCGATCTTTATGACTGGCTTGATAACGGAAATGACTCCAAGTACAAGTATATGGGAGATTACATGAATCAGTACAGCTGGTCTGAATTCTACCATGCTGAGCTTGATGAGATAAGCTACGACCTTGAAGAAGATGCGATGAAATAAATCTCTGGAGAGCGGAATGCATAAAAACAAAAAGCCGCTTAGAAGAAGCATTTTCATAGGATGCTCAGTATT
>JAEEGF010648109.1_pt1 | contig 10147 bp, 9 predicted proteins | sample 9134171 | NCBI WGS metagenome assembly JAEEGF01 (sample SAMN16246542, study PRJNA631951) | gut metagenome | biome: gut microbiome; feature: rumen; material: AP-attached | host: Bos | place: Iran: Karaj | collected 2018-10 | reverse complement strand
CGCAGCGACCTGGCTGGACAGACGGCCAAGAACCATGTCCGTCGCATCCACGACATACCAGCTGCGCTCAACGGTTTCGCCCTTTGCCATATAAGACTTCATGGCGATTCCTCCAATATATAAATTTTGTAAATCTTTGCTGCATTGCGGCGTTCTGATGTCGGGGCTGTGACGCAGTTCCACCCAATGGCACACCGAATATACTAACAAAACAAGTCCGGTCTGTCAAGAAAAATTTTCAAGTTTTTCGGTATATTTTCAGAGAGTACGCGCAAAATAGCGATATCGGTCAAAAATAAGCTTCACGGAGGCGTCTATGCCGCAACATACCGTTATCTATCCGATCTGCCCGCACGGCTGCGGCGGCGAAAAGCTGCCCGCCGACCGTGAAACGCGCGCGCCCGAACGCAGGGAGAAAGGCGTTCGCCCGTGAAACAGCCGTTCGACGCAAAAGCGTATCAGAAGGAAGTCGCGCGGCGCGCGCCGAGAAGTCCCGCCGGAGCCCAATGCCTCAAAGCATTCCTGGTCGGCGGGATCATCTGTGTGCTCGGGCAGGGCATCCACGATCTTGCAACGCTCCTCTCCCTCTCCGACGCCGACGCCTCGACCGTCAGCTCGATCACGCTGATCTTTGTTACCGCGCTTCTGACCGGGCTCGGCGTGTTCGACCGCATCGCGTCGTTTGCAGGCGCCGGCACGGTCGTGCCGATCACGGGGTTTGCAAACGCGATCGTCGCGCCCGCCATGGAATATCGTCCCGAGGGCTTCGTGCTCGGCGTCGGCGCAAAGCTGTTCACGATCGCCGGTCCCGTGCTCGTCTACGGCATCGGCGCGTCGATCGTCGTCGGGCTTCTTTCTCTGCTGTTCTGAACAAAAAGAAGCGGGAATGCTCCCGCTTCTTTCGCGTTTCGGCTTATGCGTTCGCTTTCAATCTCTCGATCTCGCGGCGGACATAATCGACCGTCTCGCCGTTGACAGTGTGCCAGTCCTCCCTGAGGATCATGATTTCGCGCTCGAGCGCATCGACGCCGCGCATCGGATCGCCCATGCGCTCGCATACCTGCGCGATCGCTTCCAGCGCGTCCACCATCCTCGGCGGCTTCTGGATCTCCATCGCCTTTTCGAACATGGCGATCGCCTGCTCGAACGCGCCTTGCCGTGCGTACACGTCGCCCATGGACAGCCAGACCATCCACTCGTCGGCATACGTTTCGCACATGCGGTTCCAATGCTGCATGGCAAGGTCCCGATTCCCTGCAAACCATTCGATATTGCCCTCATAGAGCGGCACGCGGAAGGTCATCTCGTACTTCGCCATTTCCTTCACCGCTTCCCGCGCCTCGTCAAAGCGCTGATCCTCGATCAGAAGATCCATCAGATACAGATATGCGCGGGACGCATCCGGATGCGCCTTCAGGTGCGCCTTCCAGAACTCGATCCCCCTGTGATTCGTCCAGCAGTACCAGTCCACGCCGCGTCCGCCCATGGCGTCATACAGCTCGCCGTACGCGATGCGGTTATAGGGATCGCGGCGGATCGCTTCCTTTGCGGCAAGCTCCGCGCGTTCTCTGCACTGTTTGGCAAGGTGGTTCTCCATGTCCGCGAGCAGCGAATACGGCTTCGGATTGTCCGGTTCCTTCATGCCCTTTTCGAGCAGGAACCGGCGCTCGGTCTCGACCACCGCGGGATCGAACTCCCTGACGTCCCAGATCATGTTCTGGATGCGCTCCAGGCGGGTGTCGTCACTGAGCGCAAACAGCGCGTCGATCGTGACGCCGAAGTACGCGGAGATCTCCGGCAGCAGCGAGATGTCCGGCAGCGTTTCGCCGCGTTCCCAGCGGCTGACCGCCTGTCCTGTCACGCCCAGCTTCTCCGCCACGGTCTCCTGCGTGAGTCCGCGCGCCGTACGAAGTTCCTTAAACTGTTTTCCGAATTCCATGATCATTTCCTCCTGCTTTCGGCTTTGGGAATCCTTTCCCCGCGCTTACAGTTTGCTCCGGAAGCACATATATTCGTCGATGCAGTGAAATCCGCATGAAAGCGCATCCGCCTGTGTTTCCTTCTCGCTGAAAAAAATCAGGCTCTTTGCTCCATCCCGTTTTTCCTCATTCAGCGCCGCATATAAAAGCGCTTTGCACACCTCACGGTCATACATGCCGTTGTCAAAATCGATTCCGAAAATCTCATCCATCTCTTCCGAGTACCTTAAGAAATATACGGCGCCGACCGCTTTCCCTTCCCGCAGAAACGCGAAGATCTTCCAACGATCGATTGCATTCCGGATTCTTTCCGTATTCCAATACATATCTTCGTCCTGCGCATGCAGGGAAGCAAACAGCGCATAGTTTTCCCTTGTGATCGGAACGATGTTTTTGTGTTCGTCCCGCGCTTCATATGTTTCCGGAAAAACAACGTTATGGAAGCTGTCTTCTATGCATTCAAATCCGAGCGCGCGCAGCGCCGCGACCGCTTCCGTGTTCTTCGTCGAGAAGCCCAGATACAGATCGTTTCCCGGAAAATGCGCCTTTGCAAACGCAGCGAATTCATTGATCGCATCCCGCATCCCTTCCGCAATGCAGAAAGAACATGTGCCGACATACCGATCCTCCTGCAGGACATAATAATGGATCCATCCGAGAACCTCCCCGTTTTGTTCATACAGCAGAATTTCGTCGTTCTCATTGGAAAACGCGAACCGCGCCGCTTTCACAAAGTCGTCCTTCGTTTTGACGCCGTCCGCATAGGTCGGATACCCCGATTTTGTCAGGTCCAACGCCAGATTGTACGCAAAGTCGACGTATAAATCAAAGTATTTTTCTTCCAGTTTTTTCAGCATATTTGTTTCCTCCTGTCTGTTTCTGATTAGAGGATAACAGAACGGCGCGACCTTTTACAGCGCGCCGAAAGACAATCGATTCAACCGTCTGTTGGATCAGCCGCCGATCATGACGCCGACGTTGCCCAGCAGGAGCAACCGCAGGATCCCGACCGCAACGAGGTGCGCGGGATAGTAGATGTAGAACAGCCACTTCATGCCCTTCCACGTGCCGCGCTGTCCGTTGTAGAGCTTCAAAAGCGGGATCGACAGCGCCGTCATAAGCTGCAGTACGCCGTACACCCGGTCGATAAAGAAGAAGTAGACAACCGCATACGCCGCCGTCCAGATCATCATCCAGATCATCCGTTTTGCAAAGGATTCACGCTTGCCCCACAGATACAGGATCGCCATGACCGCGATGCAGCTCCAGTCCGACGGAAAGCAGACAAGAAGGATCGGCACAAGCAGCACGAATTTGAGCCACGTCTTACATTCGGAATCGAAGAGCTTGATCGTGATCAGCCCCCAGAACAGCGACCAGATGACGCTTGTCTGGTTGAACACGCTCTTCACAAACGGCAAAAACGAGATGCCGAACGCAAAGCAGTAGGCAAAGTGCGAAACGATCGCAAAGAGCAAAAGCCGCAGCGCATACTTCCGGAAGTTATGCGTGTGCATGTAGCCCTCGGCGATAAAGAACCACATGATCGGCGCGGTGATCCGACCGATCGCATGCAGCGCAAGCAGCCACGGCATATACTGATATCCCGGAAACAGGATCCAAAGCACATGATCCAGCGTCATCGCAGCGATCGCGATGAGCTTCAGCGCATTGCCTGTCAAACCCCGTTTTTCTTCCATTTTCCCTCTGCTCCGTCAATATCCGTGCCGATAGCCGTCGTGGATCGTCGGTGTGTTCGGCGACGGGATCTGTTCACTGTACCCGAACAGCAGCGCGTCCGGCCATTTGCGCTGAATATCGACCGTTCCGGGCATGTAGTGCCGGTTCAGCGCCTCGCCCATGAAGACGATGCCGACCGACGAACCACCGTCCATGTTGAACGCGACGGTGCATCCGTAATCAATGAACATCTGCGCGAAGAAATCGAGCGTGATGCTGTACGAGAAATCCATCTGCCGTCCCTCGGTCGCGATCGCGACCCAGTGCCCCGGCTCGACCATGCCGATGCCGCAGCGCGGGTTGGGATGATCGACGCGATGCTTCTTCGTGACCTCGGCGATCTGCCCGTTTTCCACGAGTGTCGGACCGAAACCGTAGGTGTCGCGCACGCCGTGATCAAGAAGGATGCGTTCGGACGCGCCGAACACCGGCAGTACGCTCAGCGTCATGTCGTCCTTGATGACCAGCGTTTCGGACTTGCCTGCGTTGAAATAGAACTTGCCCTTCCGGATCAGGCAGCCCTTAAGCTCCTTCTCCGCGTCGATCAGGTTGTCGCCGGTGATCGCAAGAACCGCCTTTTCCGTGCGCGCATAGACATATGGCATCAGCGGCGCGCGTACGCCCGAGCGATAGCTTGAATACTCTCGCATGCGGATATCCGCGACATAGTAGACGTGCGGTTTTCCTTCCTGCTGTGTGGAATGGACTTCATGAACGTCGATTGCCAGCACGTCGGATTTATACCACCAATGTCCGTTGTCCCAATCCAATTCGAACACCTCGCCCGGTTCGGAAAGGAAATACGCGTCGCTCGGGTCCGGCGTCGGTTCGGGCGTCGGCGCTTCCGTCGGTGCAGGCGTCGGCTCTTCGGTGGGCGCAGGCGTCGGCGCTTCCGTCGGCGCGGGCGTTGCTTCCGCTTCCGCCGTGACCGCCGGCTTGTTCGCGGGGGTGAAAACGCCCGTCAGCAGCAGGATGGAAAGCGCGATCCCGATGCAAAGCGGCAGCAGGAACCAAAGCCGTTTTTTCGCGAAGATCAGGATTGCGGCGGCAAGCGCGGCGCCGATCGCGCCGGGCAGCCACCAAAGCTTCGCCCCGGACGCGGATTCCGTCTTCGGCTCCGGCGTTTTCTCTTCGACCGGTTTCTCCGTCGGTTCTGCTTTTGCAGGCACAGGCGTCGGCGCAGCCGTCGGGTCCGGCGTTGCCGTCGGTTCCGGCGTCGGCTCGGGCGTCGGCGTCGGGCATTGATAGTTTTCGAAGGAATCCAATGCGAGGTGTTCCAGAAGATCGTCCTTCTTCTCATCCGCGCCGACCGTGCTCCTCTGCAGCGTGAACCGCACCGTTTCCGGCATATCCCTGCGGAACATCCGTTCCTCGCGGTAGAGCCCGTAAAGCTCGTCCGCAAACGCGTCGGCGGTGACGCCGTCAAACGCGTACAGCGGCTGCGCGCCCGAAAAGACCGTTTCGCCCGTCTCGCTCAGCGTATAAACCTTGCTGACCGTATGCGCTCCGGTTCCCGCATAGCGCGAAGGATCCTCTGCAAGCCCAACGGCTTCAAGCACCGCCCGCGCGATAAACGCGTCCATGAAGGAGCCCTCTTTTTTGTCCGTGTTGAGCGTGATCAGAATCTGCGGGCGGCAGGTGCGAATCTCGTTCGTCAGCAGTTTTTTCAGCTGATTGTCCGAAAGCCCGAGCGCCCTCAAGGCGGCTTTATCGCCCTTCACGGTTGCATTGTCTCCCGTGCCGAAATACGGCGCTTTTTGAATGCCCATCCGTTCCAGCACCTGAATGCATTGATGCGAATGATATCCGTCGGCGCCGTTCAGATACATCACGCGCGCAGAGAGTCCGTGCTCGCCGCAAAGCGCAGGCAGAAGCCCGCCGATTTTTGTAAGCTCGTCGCCGGGCGTGTTCAGCACAATCAGAATGTCGGCATGATCGTTTGTATCGCGGAACGGGAGCGCGCCGTCGTCCGCTGCGGCAAAGAAATCGCTCAGCACCAGAAAACGGGATTCGCTGTAAATTTTCACGGTCGACGCCGAAGCATCCAGCGGAACGCTCATATACCCGATCGACGTCGTTTTCCGCATCGAAGAAAGGCGGCGTCCGTCGGCGTCGAAAACCATCAGGGAATAGACTTTATTCGCTTCGTAAAACCCGACAATCAGCGTTTTTGCGCCGGACGGCACCTTCATTTCGATGTGCTCGTCCGGATAAAGCGAAACCGTTGTGAACGGATCGCCGTCAAAAAGGTGCGAAACATAGGATTCGACCTCTTCCGGAACCGTGTATTCGCACGGCAGCGCGGCATCCGCTTTGTTCGGCGCATCCTCGGCAAACACAGCCGCGGGAAGCGTCAGCAAAAGCGCAAATATCAGCAAAAACAGTCGTTTCAAAGCTCTCATTTTTTGCAGCGGACCGAGGTTCGGCATCCTTCAAAAAAGTATAGATTATGATACCATGTTCGACAAAAAAAGTCAATTTCTGCGCGGTTTTACGATCCTGTTACAACTTTTTCGCATTTCTATAACGTTTCGGACGAATTTCTGCGTTATAATCAGGGCATCACAGGAACGGGGACCGATATGAACTATCTGTACGATGCTTTGAAGATCATGCCGTTTACGGCGCTCGCCGCGGCGCTTTTATACCTGCCGCTCGCGGTGTTTCTGCATGTCCGGAAAAAGCCGTATCCGTTCCTCCGTGACCTTGTGAACTACCTGTTGACCGGGTTTATGATCTCGCTGATCTACGTGACGTTTTTCTGGGCGTTCACGCGCAGAGTCAATCCGGATGCGGTGCGTCTGCATCTGATTCCCGGCGATTCGTTTCTCTACGCGCTGCAGTACGACGGCGGACTGTGGTCGAGTCAGATCATGTGGAACGTCTGTCTCTTTATGCCGCTCGGCGGGCTGCTGCCCTGCGTGTTCCCTCCGCTTCGCAAAGGCGCGTGGAAAACCGTGCTGATCTGCCTCGTCCTCTCGCTCTGCATCGAGTTTGTGCAGTATTTTACCGAGCGCATCGCAGACGCGGACGACGCGATCTGCAATACGCTCGGCGGCGTCTTCGGCCGGGCGCTCTATACGGTTGCCGCATGGGTCTTCAGAAAGGTCAAAGCGTTCGAGCCGATCTTCACCGATCACGCAAAACTGCCCGGTCACCTTGCCGCAGTCGCCGCAATGATCCTGATCCTTCTTGTGCCGACCGCGGTCGATCTGATAAACGCTGCGCTGCCGAACGGCATCTTCCCGATCGCATAACGAAATAAGCAAAAAGGACTTCCCTTGCGGGAAGTCCTTTTTATGCGGAAGTTACTTGATCGGTTCGAAATCCGCGGCGCCGTGCTTGCACAGCGGGCAGATGAAGTCCTCGGGCAGCGTGTCGCCCTCGTAGACGTAGCCGCAGATCTTGCACACCCAGCCCTTCTTGCCTTCGGTCGCGGGCTTCGGCTTGACGTTCTTCTGATAGTAGGTATACGTCATCGTCTCGACGCGGTTGATGACGCGCGCCTCGGTGACGGAGCAGATGAACATGCCGTGCGTGCCGAGGTCGATGTAATCCTCGACCTTCAGCGACATGAACGAGTTGATGTAGTGCGGCAGGAAGACGAGCCCGTTGTCCGAGCGCAGCGGCGAACAGTTCGCAAACTTGTCGACGTTTCTGCCGCTCTGGAAACCGAAGTTCTCGAACACCTTGAACGGCGCTTCAATGGAGAGGCAGTTGACGTTCATGATGCCGGACGACTTCACGACGTGGTGCGTGTAGTTCTGCTTGTTGATGCACACCGCGACGCGGTTCGGCTGGCTCGTGAGCTGCGAAACCGTGTTGACGATGCAGCCGTTGTCCTTCTTGCCGTCGTTCGATGTCACGACATACAGGCCGTAGCCGATGTTGAACAGCGCGGTGAGATCGTTCTTGTTCGCGGTCTCGTTGTTGCGCGCTTCGTATTCCGCGCAGAGCTCCTCCGCCATTGCGTCGATCTGCTGTTTGTTCTCGTCGTTCATCGCGCTCATGATCTTCACGCTCGCTTCGGTGAACTTCAGATTCCTGCACGGTTCAAGGATCGCCTTCATGGTCTTTGCCGCCATCGGCGCCCAGCTGCCGTTCTCGATGATGCCGATCGTGCGGTTCTTATAGCCGCGCTCGACGAGGTGCTCGAGGAAGGTACGCATGAACGGGAACACGTCGGCGTTGTAGGTGGTCGACGCAAGGACCAGCTTGCCGTAGCGGAACGCGTCCTCCACCGCCTCCGCCATGTCGTCGCGCGCGAGGTCGGTGACGCTGACCTTCGGGCAGCCCTTTGCCTTCAGCTTGTCGGCAAGGAGCTCGACCGCCTTTTTCGTGTTGCCGTAAACGGAGGTATAGGCGATCACGACGCCTTCGGATTCGACGCCGTAGCTCGACCAGGTCTGGTACAGGTTCAGGTAGTAGCCGAGGTTCTCCTTGAGAACCGGACCGTGCAGCGGGCAGATCGTCTGAATGTCCAGATTCGCGGCTTTCTTCAGAACCGCCTGCACCTGCGCGCCGTACTTGCCGACGATGCCGAAGTAGTACCGCCGCGCTTCGCACGCCCAGTCCTCCTCGACGTCCAGCGCGCCGAACTTTCCGAAACCGTCCGCGGAGAACAGGATCTTATCCTTTGTGTCGTAGGTCATCAGGACCTCGGGCCAATGCACCATCGGCGCGGTCACGAACGCCAGCGTATGCTCGCCGAGATTGAGCGTATCGCCTTCGCCCACGACGACGCGGCGGTCTGCAAAGTCCGTGCCGAAGAAGTTCTGCATCATCGTAAATGCCTTCGAGGACGCAACGATCTTCGCCTCCGGATACTGGTTCGCAAACGTCATGATGTTCGCCGAATGGTCCGGCTCCATGTGCTGCACGATCAGATAATCCGGCTTACGATCCGCAAGCGCGTTCTCGAGATTGTCGAGCCATTCATGCTTGAAGCGCGCGTCGACCGTATCGAACACGGCGATCTTCTGATCTTTCACAACGTAGGAATTGTATGCCATGCCGTTCGGAACGACGTACTGCCCCTCGAACAGATCGACCGCATGGTCGTTGACGCCGATATACAGCACGGAATCGGTCACATGATTCAGGTTCATATCTTGTCCCCCTGTGGTTATTTTTTATCATCTTAACACAAACCGCCCGCAGGTTCAACACCCGCGGGCGATTTTTATTATGCATTATAAATATCGGACTTCATGCGCCGAACAGCCAAAGCTTCGTAACGGCAGCCGCCTCCCGAAGATACATGCCGAACATATAGATCGGGTATCCGTTTGATCCCGCAAAGCCCTCGGCGCGCATGCCCATGCCCGCCGCCATCCGTTCTGCGCGATAGAGATGATATGCGCTCGATACGAGCACGACGCGATCGGTCTTTCCGCTGTCCGCCTTGATGACCGCTTCGGAAAACGCGAGGTTTTCCTTTGTGGAGGTCGACCGATCCTCGACCAGGATCCTTTCCTCCGCAATCCCGTGCTTCACAAGATACCGGCGCATGCATTCGGCCTCGGAGATGTCCTCGCCCGCGCCCTGTCCGCCGCTCACGACCGCCTTTGTGCGGGGATTTGCATGAAGATAGCGTGCCGCGCCCTCGAGCCGGTGTTCGAGCGTGATCGACGGCTCCGTTCCGTAGACCGCCGCGCCGAGCACGACGATATAGTCCGCGTCGGGTTCCGGCTGTTCTGAGGCGGCTTTGACGATCGGGATCTCCACGATCAGCAGCGCGCAGAGCGCCGTTCCCATGAGCACCGACGCCGTAATCTTCAGCGGCTTATTCCCGAAACGGAACACAAGGAGCATCGCGATCACGGCAAGCGGCGCGATCGAAGCGATCCTATAGCCCGCCTGCGGAAAGGTCCAAAGGAAGACGACAAACCCAAGCTCGGCGGCGATGACGATCCAAAGCATCCAATTCCGCTTCCACGCCGCAAGCGCGCCGAGTGCAAGGATGCAGACGGACAGGAACCGATAGCGCGGATGGATGCCGAACCAGATCGCGATCGCCGTACAGAGGATCAGCAGAAGACCCAGCGCATGCCAAAGCGTGAAAGGCTGTTTTTTTCGATTCTCCGGTCGATTTGTCTGTTCCATACCGTTGCCCCCTGATGTGATAGCTGCAGTATACACCGCGGATGTAATCGAATTGCGTTATTTTGCGAAACAATCCATGAATACGCCAATGACCGCGCCGAAACGCGGTCATTCCGATCTGTGTCTTTATTTTGCGGAAAGCGCTTCGTCGATCGCCTTCGCCGCGATCTTGCCCGCGCCCATCGCCGAAATGACCGTCGCCGCGCCGGTGACCGCATCGCCGCCCGCCCAGACGTTCTCGCGCGAGGTCAGTCCTTCTTCGCTGACGATGATCCCGCCATGCGAATTGACCTCGAGCCCCGCGGTCGTGTTCTTGATGAGCG
>JAEEGF010058888.1_pt1 | contig 10147 bp, 9 predicted proteins | sample 9134171 | NCBI WGS metagenome assembly JAEEGF01 (sample SAMN16246542, study PRJNA631951) | gut metagenome | biome: gut microbiome; feature: rumen; material: AP-attached | host: Bos | place: Iran: Karaj | collected 2018-10 | reverse complement strand
CCTTGTCAAAGGCCTCGCCGGCTGCATCATCCCTGGTCTGGCCGATGACCTCGTATTCACCGTAGTCCTTGACCACCACAAGATGAGAATGTCCGCCTGAAACCACCAGACACACGAAAGGAGGCTCCAGCTCTTTGTTCTCAATAAAGTTGGCGCTGATATGTCCCTCAATATGATGAACTCCGATAAGGGGCTTATTCTTGGCAAAGGCTATGGCCTTGGCAGCTGAAACGCCCACAAGAAGCGCACCTACAAGGCCGGGGCCGTAGGTCACGGCAACGGCGTCAATATCATCCAGGGTTACACCGGCTTCATCAAGGGCTGCTCTGATGCATCCGTTCATCTTTTCCACATGTTTCCTGGATGCGATCTCGGGAACCACGCCTCCGTATATGGTATGAAGCGCGATCTGGGATGAAATGATATTGGAGAGAACTTCTCTTCCGTTTCTCACCACTGCCGCAGCAGTCTCATCGCAGGAACTCTCGATGGCAAGGATAGTGACATCTCCGCCATCTTTTTTATTCTGATTATTATCGACTTCAGCCTTATCCTTAATGGACATAAAGATAACGCCATCGTCCTCAACATTTTTATTTATTTCCATCTATGTATTCCCTTCAGTGTTACTAGTTCTGAGTTGGGCCGTAATAAGCGATCTTCCACCTCTTCTGGTCATCTTTTCTGAGTAAAAAGGTGTAATACATGCTCTCTCTGGTGGCGCCCTTCATAAGGCTGTAGTAACATTCCACCTCACAGCACTTTCTGTCATTAATGATTATCTCCTCAGGGGTCGAACTGTTCACCTGATATGTAGAGAAGGAATAGCCCTCGTCTTTGCGGCTTTGGGCTTCGTTGGACATGGCAGCATAAAAATTGGTCTGATTGGCAAGAAGCTCTTCGTCCAAAATTCCCGCCAGGACATCCAGCATGGCTTTTTGCTGATCAGCGGTGTATTTCTCGTTGTACATGACCTTGATGATCTGACAATAGAGCTCCACCACCTTTCTGGGATCGGCAGGATAGTTCTTATCCAGGTTGGTGGTAGTGATCCGGTCCACGGCTGAAAGCTTATAGGACTCTTCGCCTTTGGGTTTCTTCTCTGATACATCTCTGTTAAATAGCATAAACACTGCTAGCACAATTCCTGCTCCAAGTAATACCAGAACAACAGATTTTGCTATCGCTGAACCTACACTATTTTTTTCCATGTCCCCTCATTTCTGCGCAATGCGCCACACACCTTAAGACTTCTCTCCTTCAAATCGAAGTTCTACACTACGGCCGTCCTTGGCTGCTTTACTATTGGCAAAAATCTTTTTGACCTCGGGCATAAACTCCATGGGATTTACTAAAGAAGGGCTGTAATGGGTAAGCCACATCTCCTTAACCTGCGCGTCTCTGGCCATTCTGGCGGCCTCATAAAAGGTCATATGCTTATTCTCTCGGGCCTTAACCAGCTTGTCAGGCTCTCCGTACATTCCTTCGCAGATAAAAAGGTCTGAATCATGGGCATTTCTTACTATTGAGTCTGTGGGTCTTGAGTCGGTTGTATAGGTAAGCTTGATGCCCTTACGCTCTTCACCCAGCACCATATCCGGGGTATAAACTATTCCCTCGGGAGTTGTTATGGTCTCTCCCTTCTGAAGGGGATTCCAGTATCTTCTGTCTATGCCGGCACTCTCAGCCGCTGCCACGTCAAATTTGCCCTGTCTTCTAAGGCTCATGGAATAGCCGTAGCAGGTAATATTGTGATTAACCTTGAAGGCGGTAATGGTAAATCCGGGCATGCCCTCAGGTTCAAAGGACATCTCGTCCTCGGTGATCTCTTTAAAATGAATCTCAAAGGGAAGCTCGGGAGCAATTACTCTAAGAGAATTAACCACCCTTTCCAGGCCCTTGGGTCCCACTACTAAAAGGGGCTCTGTTCTCTCGGCGTTGCCCATGGTAAGGAGCATACCGGGAAGTCCGCTGATATGATCCGCATGGTAGTGAGTAAAACAGATTATATCAATGGGCTTGGCACTGAGGCCTTTTTTCTTCATGGCTATCTGAGTCGCCTCACCGCAATCGATAAGCACACATTTTCCGTTGTACCTCACAAAAAGCGCTGTGAGAAAACGGTTAGGAAGAGGCATCATTCCGCCTGTTCCTAGAAGACAAACATCTATCATATAATTCTTAATTCCTTTTCCAATAAATTACTGCATCATCCTTGGGCTCTTCGTAGAAACCGGGACGAACGCCTTCGCTCTTAAATCCAAGCTTCTCATAGAGCCTTATGGCGGGAGCATTGGCTCCTCTGACCTCAAGGGTATAATTCTCAATTCCAAGGCCGTGGCCTCTCTCAAGGAGCTGCTTGACCATCTTGTAGCCAACGCCCTCCTTGCGGCAGTCCCCTGCCACAGAAACGTTGGTTATCTCGCCGTCTCCGGATATATTCTGAACTCCGCAAAGGCCCACTATCCTTCCTGCCTTCTCCGCAACAAGGTAGATGGTGTCATCCCTTGTCATGGCATCCAGAAGCTGCTTGCGGGACCAGGCTTCCTTACCAAGGTTTAATTTTTCAAGAGCAGCGGCGTCATCGATGTCCTCCGCTGTCATCTGTCTCACCCTGATTATTCCGGGAGACTTGACTTCAGTCTTGCCGGAGGCTTTTTTCTTGCCGTCAGGATTCTCCTTGGCTTCACGCTCAGCCTGGGAAAGCCTCAGGTAATCCGGAGCAAACTCATCCGCAGAAACCATCACTCCTTCGGAGGCCATCTTGGCTGCCAGTGCAGCTAATGATGCGGCGCTCTGTCTGTTCTGGTGAACAGGAGCAATGGAATAGGGCACCTTAAGACTCTTTTCCAGAATATCGTGATAAACGGGAACACCGTCTCCAAGAAGAATGACAGCCTTCCCAAGGTTATTGATCTCACCGATTATATCCTCCAGGGCGGCTGCGTACTGCCCATGGATTATCTGCATGTCAAAGGTTCTCTCCATGCTCTTTCCCTCGGGCATCTTGGGCACAAAAGTATAGAGACCGGTGTAGACCTGATTCCTTCTGGCGTCCATCATGGGGCAGATCACCTTTTCATTGCCGTATAGGTTGTAGGCGATGCCGTCCACAGTGGGCACAGGGATAATGGGCTTGTCCAGCGCAAGGGCCAGTCCCTTGGCTGTAGCGGCACCGATTCTGAGTCCTGTAAAGGAGCCCGGTCCCTTGGCCACAGCTATGGCGTCGATGGAGGAAAGGTCCAGGTGAACCTTCCTGCACATGTCGTCCAGCATGGGCAAAAGAATCTCTGAATGTGTTGTTTTATATTGAATTGAAAACTGGGCTAAAAGGATATCGCCGTCAGCGATGGCAACGGCTCCCACAAGACCAGAGGTATCTATCGCAAGTATTCTCATATTTTACAAAAACTGTCCTTTTCACTTCTTTATCATGGTTATAAGTCTGTAATCAAAGCCCTTCTCCAGGTTCTTCTCGATCACGATCTCCGTGTAGTGCTCCGGAAGGCACTCCTCGATGAGATTGGCCCATTCAACAATGCACAGGCCGTCTCCGTAGAAGTAATCCTCGTAGCCTATCTCGTCCATCTCGCTGATGTCTCCGATGCGGTAAACATCAAAATGATAAAAAGGAATTCTGCCCTGATCATATACCTGAATGATAGTAAAGGTGGGACTGCTGACAGGCCCTTCTATTCCAAGGCCCTTGGCAATTCCCTGGGTCAGGACTGTCTTGCCTACACCAAGGTCTCCGATCAATGTATACAAAGCGCCGGGCTGGGCATTCTCTCCGATGCGTCTGCCTATTTCAAAGGTTTCCTCTGCGCTGAATGATTCATGCTTAGTTACTATTTCCATAAAAACCTCACCGTTATCTAACCATAGTTAATTTTAGTATACCACAAAAATGGGTATGGAAGCATCCTCCCATACCCACGGTGTTAACTCATAGAATATATGTTGTCACTGATTATTTACGGCTTAAGCCTCTGCTTCAGCCTCTGACTTGTTGACCTTTCTGGAAGCAGACAGTCTGTCAGCCTTAAGGATAGGGCTGAGCTGCTTGTAAACAAGGAATGTGATCAAGCTGTCCACAACGCCCTTAAGAAGGTTGAAAGGAGCAACGCAAAGTGCGCAGAAGGTAAACAGGTTGGTAACCGCAGGGTTAATGGCTGTTCCCATCTGGATAAATGTATCCACTCCGCTTCCGAACATAACCGCATAGGCGGGTAAAAGGAAAAATGCATTGAGGGTGGCACCAACTATAGCGATACATACGGTACCAACGAGGCAGCTGATAAGAGCAACCTTCCTGTTCTTCTTAAATCTGTAGATAATGGTTGCGGGTACTACAAAGGCTGCACCTACAACGAAGTTGGCGATCTCTCCAACGAATCCTGAGGTTGTTCCCTGGATCAGGATGTTGAGGGCAACCTTCACAAACTCGATCATGACTGCAACCATAGGTCCGCAGGCGAAGCCGCCGATAAGTGCGGGGATATCGCTGAAGTCAAATTTGTAGAAAGAAGGTGCAAAAAACAGCGGAAACTCAAAGAACATAAGCACAAAGGAAATAGCTGAGAATACTCCTATGATCGCAATCTTCCTGACACTGAAGATAGCCTCGGTCCTTCCGTACTCCCTAAGCTCTTTCTTCCTTGCAGCCTTCTCAGCAAAAAAGGTGATCAGAAATGCTGCCAGGATAAGCAGTATCAGAGCAAAGAAATGCTCCCAGTTCTGCGCAACGGTGGTTAACAGGTTTTGTTTTTCGTTCATCTTATTCTCCTCTTCTCTCATCGGGTAATGATTTTTTAGATATAAAGGAGAGTTAAAGTGATTGGGGAAAATTGGGAAGTCATTGTCCTTTAAACTCGAGAGAACCTCGTTAAATGGATATGACCGCTTCGCGTTGGCTCAAGAGCATCCAGCCTAACGCACTACACTTCTTCTCTCATCCAGACTATACTGTCGGTCTTGGAATCACACCAAGTCAGCCGCCTAAGCGGGTCGCGGACTATACCGCCGGTTGGGAATCGCACCCTGCCCCGAAGAATCATAATTTATAAGCATATACTAACACAATTCTTTAATTTGACAAGTACCTTACGCAAATTTATAATCAAAGTAACTGTAATTATGATAAACTGACCGTTTTATCCGCTTGTAAATGAGGTTACTATGAAGAGAGTTGTGACAAGAAAGCTGACTCCGGGAATGGTGCTGGCTAATGATGTCTATACCTATGATTCATATATAAAACTTCTGGACAAGGGCACAATCCTTGAAGACAAAGACATTGCAAGGCTTGCCTTTTATTCTATTCTTGATGTTCTTGTGGAAGACGATCCTGTAGAGCCTGTGATCACTGATTCCGCAGCCTCCGGACTGTCCTATTCAGAAAGGCTCAGGCAGTCAGAGGAGTTCAAGGAATTCAGGGCAGATTTCGAAGAATGTGCCACAAGATTCGAACACGAGATAAATGACCTCATTAACAACGGTTCCACCTTTAATGTTGATAATATGATGACCCCCATTTACGGGCTTCTTGAAAAAGGAAGAACAGCCACCAACATTTTTGACATGCTCCACAATCTGAGAATGTATGATGACGCCACCTACACTCACTGCATAAATGTGGCTCTTATCACCAATATTCTGGGCCAGTGGCTAAAATGGAGAGATGAAGAACTGGAAATCGCCACTCAGGCGGGTCTGTTCCACGACATAGGTAAGCTCAAGATTCCGGGAGCCATCATTACCAAACCCGGCAAGCTTACCAACGATGAATATAGCATTGTTCAGACACACCCTCAGAGAGGATATGAAATACTAAAGCCCATCAACATCAGTTCCCATGTTAAAAATGCTGCACTGATGCACCACGAAAGATGTGACGGCACCGGATATCCCCTTAAGATAAAGGGCCCCCAGATAGACAGGTTTGCCAAAGCAGTTGCTATTGCAGATGTGTATGACGCAATGACAAGCGCAAGACATTATCGTGGTCCCTTATGTCCCTTCATCGCTATTTCAATGTTTGAAGAAGAAGGTTTTCAAAAGTATGATCCCGAGATAATCATGGTCTTCCTTCAGAACATTGTTAATACCTATCTGCTTAACACAGTCAGGTTAAACACCGGAGAAATCGGAGAGATCATTTTTATCAACAAGACACATCTGTCAAAGCCTACAATAAAGGTTGGGGAAGACTATATCGACCTGAGCAAATGCCCGGGAGTCTACATTCAGGAAATCATTTGAATAATCTTATCAATAAAAAAGCATGCATAGGTGGTTACCCACTTATGCATGTTTCATTTTAAACTTGGTTATTTCTCTGTCAGAATCTACTTTCTCAATCTGAGCGCCCAGCTCTCTGAGCTTCACATCAAAATCCTCGTAGCCTCTTTCAATGTACTTGATGTCCTCTACTGTTGAGTAGCCCTCTGCTGTAAGAGCGGCTATAACAAGAGCGGCACCTGCACGAAGATCCGGAGCGGAGATAACTGCTCCTGTGTACTTGTCCACACCCTCGATGATAGCGGTGCTTCCTTCAACCTTGATGCTGGCTCCCATTCTGGTGAGCTCATCAACATATTTGAATCTGTTCTCGAAAATACTCTCTGTAACAATACTGATACCACTGGCAAGACCCAGAGCCACTGTAATCTGAGGCTGCATATCCGTAGGATATCCGGGATATGGAAGAGTCTTAACATGGGTATTCTGTAGTCTCTTGGTAGCTACTACTCTGACGGCGTCATCAGATTCATGAATCTGACATCCCATCTCTATAAGCTTGGCACTTATGGACTCCAGATGCTTGGGGATAACATTCTTGACTGTGATATCTCCCTTGGTGGCAGCCGCTGCCATCATAAAGGTTCCTGCCTCGATCTGGTCGGGAATAATGGTATATTCTGTGCCGTGAAGTCTCTCAACTCCGCGGATCCTGATAACATCTGTACCTGCTCCCTTGATGTCAGCTCCCATACTGTTAAGGAAGTTGGCAAAATCTACCACGTGAGGTTCCTTGGCTGCATTCTCGATGATAGTCTTACCTGTTGCCATTGCAGCAGCCATCATGATATTGATGGTGGCGCCAACGCTGACAACGTCGAGATAAATGTGACTTCCCACCAGCGCATCCGCATGAGCCTCTATTATTCCATGTCCAATATTGACCTTGGCTCCCAAAGCGGTGAATCCCTTGATATGCTGGTCAATAGGTCTGAGACCTATGCTGCAGCCACCGGGAAGAACAACTCCGCCCTGCTTGTATTTGCCAAGGAGAGCTCCGAGGAAATAATAGGAGCCCCTTATTTTCTTCATATCATCATTATCAAAAGTATAATCACGGATCTGTGATGCATTGATCTTAACCGCATGTCTGCCAACTCTTTCAACAAAAGCGCCGGAGCTCTTCATTGCCTGAAGCATGGCATTGGTATCAGATCCATCATGCATATTATCTATATACACGGTCTCATCAGTCATGATAGAAGCTGCAAGGATAGCCAGCGCCGCATTCTTGGCACCGCCGATCTCAACCTCTCCTACCAGAGGGATTCCGCCTTTTATTACATATTTTTCCATAAGAATCCTCGTAGCATAATGCACAAAGAACTTTGTACCGAATGCATATAAATTCCACTCAATAATTGTCAAAATTACATAATCAGACAAATTATATTTATATCACATTTATGTACCAGTGTCAAAACAGACACTGAAGAACTTCTGTTAGTTCAAGTAATTAAGCGGGTTAACCTGAGATCCGTTAATAAGAATCTCAAAGTGAAGATGAGGTCCTGTGGATACACCGGTATTACCGGAAAGGGCGATCTTCTGTCCCTGGGATACCGACTGACCAACGGAAACAAGAACCTTGGACAGATGTCCGTATCTGGTCTCCCTGCCGTCTGCATGCTTGATATATACGCAGTATCCATATCCGCTTCCCCAACCGGCTCTTGTAACACGGCCTGAAGAAGAAGCCATAACAGCAGTTCCAACAGGTGTAGCCCAGTCAACGCCCTTGTGATAGGAGCTGGCTCCACGGGTAGGTGCATTTCTTCTTCCGAAGCCTGATGTAAGACGTCCGCCGGAAATAGGCTTAATATAAGTAGGAGGTACCTTAGTTCCTCTCTCAACGATCTTGGGAACCGCCTGATAAGTTACCTCTTCCTTCTCGATATCTCTGCCGTTCTCGGAATTGTCCGTATAGTGTATAAGAGCAACAACCTTTCTGTGTCCGGCTGAAGGCTCCTGAATAACCTTGGACTGGGTGGTATACCAGGAATCATTGGCTATGTACTGAACCTCAGCCTCATAGTCCTCCTCGTAGTACTCCTGAAGTGTATAAACAACCGAAAGCTCGGGTTCAGGCACTGTTACGATGATTTCGTCCTCAGGTCTGATCCTTGTAAACTCATCCTCCAGTGACTCATTCATTGCAATAAGGTCTGCCACAGTGAGATCATACTGAACAGCGATACTGCTGAGGGTATCACCGGACTTAACCTCATAGATCTGATTGGTCTCCTTGTCCTTGGTAACATCATCAATGGCAGTGGAAAGATCTGTGAGCTCCTCACTTGGAAGGTAACTCTCCACGATCTCAACCTTGTCTCCAAAATCTATGCTGACAAGGCCCAGCTCATAATCCGAGAAGTCCTTGTCATAGGCAATGGGAGTAGCCTCGTTAACTATATCTGAAACAGTCTGGAAAAAGCCTGCCTCAGGCATGCTGCTCTGGGCGATCTCTTCTTCCTTCTTAACCTCTTCCTTGCTGAGAACCTTGGGGGTAAGTACGTTAACCTCTCTGGTCTCATCCAGTTCCAGGGATACCTCATATTTTTTCTCAGTATCATAAGCAGAAAGAGAAGTATTCAGAAGCTGCATTACTTCATTAATGCTGGCAAGGTTAACTGAGAATTCGTTGATCTTGATGGAATATGCCCTGTTGAGAGTGCTCTTTTTGTTGGCGTTGATAACCGCCACCATCTGCCTGGCCACATCAGAAGTTGAATTAACTGTAGACCAGAGAACATTGCTTCCTTCGATGCTGAGATCCGAGGTGGCCAGTGTAAGCTCATCATTGCCTCTGGCGATCTGCCTGCGGGCACTTCTGTAGGCATCATAGGCATCATTCTTGGAGGCCACAACTCCAACCACATGATTATTCAATTTAACAGTAAAAATATTATTGCCGCCCTTTTCAAACTTAACGAAGCTTGGCATAAATAATATCCATACAGTAATTACTATCAAGGCTGAATGTAAAAACCATATCTTTATCTTTTTGGAAAACATTGTATTTCCTGACTTCATATCCTGATTATCTTTCTATTAGATTTCTCTTTAAATAATACCGAGAAGTCTCAGCACATTGATAACAAGATCTGCTCCTGCAACGATCAATGTAATGATAAGCACGGGAAGTACAGCGCTGTTCTTGGTCTCAACAGCAACCTGGACAGCCTCAAGGCGTCTTCCGACTTCCTTGAACTCATCCTTGTTCTTCTCCTGATTCTTCTCTACTACAGCCTGAACATTTCTATATACCTGAACGCCCACATCATGAATACGCTCTTCATTGGCCTCCAGGGTCTCCTGATGCTCCTTGTAGTCTGCCCTGAGCTGTTCAAGGCTCTCTTTGTATGCCTTGGCATCTTCTATCATTACGTCAAGGTTCTTCCTGTATTCTTCAGCGGTGTGTTTGAAATCCTCCGCATTTAATTTGAAATCATCTGCGTTATGCTTGAGTTCCTCTGACAAAGCCTTATAATGCTCCGCCTCAAGCTTGATTCTCTCTGCTTCCTTGGCCTCAGCCTGTGAATTAGCCCTTATGATATCCTGAGCTCCGATCTTTTCTGCAATCTTATTCATAAAGTTATCCACGTTATTTCCTCCCCAACTGTGTCTTTTTTTGCAACTTCAACTATAGTATCATACAGTTATTATGAATAATTAACAAGATTATATCTCCAAAAAGGACTTTATTAGTCATTTTTACCCTTTGTTCATTTTCTGTTCATAATTTATTCATAATTGCCTTGTATATTATAAACATAGCCGATGGCAAACGGCTTCCAAACAACGAAAGATAGATTTTTTCATAATAGGGTAGGCGCGGAGACGTGTC
>JAEEGF012419632.1_pt1 | contig 10148 bp, 7 predicted proteins | sample 9134171 | NCBI WGS metagenome assembly JAEEGF01 (sample SAMN16246542, study PRJNA631951) | gut metagenome | biome: gut microbiome; feature: rumen; material: AP-attached | host: Bos | place: Iran: Karaj | collected 2018-10 | reverse complement strand
GGGGCATAACACACAAATATACGGAATTATTTGTATTTTTGCAGTCTATGCCCGCAAGCGCGAATATCCGGATCGCCCGCAACACGGTCGTCATCTACATACGGATGGCCGTGACCATCCTGGTGGGCATCATCACCAGTCGCCTGGTGCTCCAGGCGCTCGGGGCCTCGGATGTGGGCATCTACAGTGCCGTAGGCAGCACGGTCGCCCTGGTCTCCTTCATCACCGGCGCCCTCACCGCGACCACGGTCCGTTTCATGAACATCGAAATGGGCAAGCCCGGCGGCGACACGAACCGGATGTTCAATATCTGCCATGTCATCCACATCGGCGGCGCCCTTCTGCTCATGGTCCTGCTGGAATCCATCGGCCTTTGGTACATCCATACGCACCTGAACGTCCCGCCCGGGAAGGAGGCCGACGCGATGTTCGTGTTCCAGGTTTCCACCCTGGTGGCCTGCCTCGGCATCGCCAACGTCCCCTTCCAGAGCCTGTTCACCGTCCATGAGCGCTTCGTCACCGTCGCCGTAGTGGACATTGTCAATGCGCTCGTGAAACTCGGGCTCGTCATCGGCCTGCTTTTCTGGAAAGGCAACGGCCTGCGGCTGTATGCCGTCCTGATGAGTGTCACGACGTGGATTTCCTTCATCGTCTATCACGGGTTGTGCGCCCGCCGGTGGCCGGCGATCATCCGCTGGAAGCCGGTCCGGGAGTGGAAAGCCTACCGGGAGGTGCTGGTGTTCAACAACTACAACCTCCTTTCCTCCGCGTCCATGATCGCCCGCTCCCAGGGTTCCAACATGCTCATCAACGCGTTCTTCGGCACCACAGTCAATGCGGCCTTCTATTATGCGGGCACGGTCCAGAACTACGTGAACCAGTTCATCGCGAACTTCGACACGGCCGCCGCCCCGCAGATCACCCAGAACATCGGCGCCGGCAACGAGGGTCGTTCCGTCGCCCTCACGGAACGCGTCTGCCGCATCTGCCTGCTCCTGTTCCTATTGTTGTTTTTCCCCCTGTGGAGCGAACTGGACTTCATCCTGAACGCCTGGCTGGGTGCCAGGATCCCGGAAGGAACGGTGCTGATGTGCCGGTGGACCCTGCTCGTCGCCGCCGCTTCGGCCACCTCGGCCGGCCTTGCCCAACTGATCAACGCCTACGGCCGCGTCAAATGGTACAAGATCGAATTCAGTGTCCTGTACCTGGGCTGCCTGGTCGCCGGCTGGTTGCTGTTCCAGGCCGGTCACCCGGCCTACACCATCATCATCTGCTTCGTGGCGGCGGACCTGCTGAGCCGTATCATCCAACTGATCCTGTTGCATTTCCAATTCGGGTTCGACGTCGGGCGATTCCTGAAGGAAGCTTACCTGCGGCCTGTCATCGCTGCGGCCATCCTGATCGGGTATCTGGCCCTTTACCGTCTTCTCCCGCTGGAAAGTGCATGGGCGAAACTGGGCGGCATCGTCCTCACCGGCTGTGTAACCGCGGCCGTACTTACGCTCGTGGGCCTGAAACCCGGTGAGCGGAAGGAAATCCGCCGTTTCCTGGGCCGTAAATGGCATGAATGGGAGCTGAACCACCATCACGACCGGGTGGTGCAACGGGAATGGAAGAAACGTTTCGGACACACCATCGACTGGGATCATCCGCGGGACATCAACGAGAAGATCCAATGGCTGATGTGCTTCTCGGACACCTCCGAGTGGACCCGGCTTTCCGACAAGGTGAAAGTCCGCGACTATGTGGCTGAAAAAGGCTATGGTGACCTGCTCGTCCCCCTCCTCGGCACCTGGAAACATGCGGCGGACATCCCTTGGGATATCCTTCCGGAGAAGTTCGTCCTCAAGTGCAACCACGACAGCGGTTCCACGCACATCGTCGATGCCGGGACCGACCGGGCGGCCGTGGCAGCGGCCCTGGATGAGGCCCTGAAAGTCAAATACGGCTACCGTCACGGCGAGATGCATTACAACGGTATCGACCCTTGTATCCTTGCGGAAGCATATCTGGACAGCGGTGAGGCTGTTCCCGTCGACTACAAGGTCTGGTGCTTCGACGGCAAACCCTACTGCATCTGGGCCTGCCATGGCCGCACCGCCGACGCCGTCTATGTCAATGTCTATGACCTCGACTGGAAGCCGCGCCCGGAAGCCTCGGTCTTCACCGGGCACTACCGCGACGGCGGCTGTTCCCTCCCGAAACCGTCCTCCCTGCCGCAGATGCTGGAAGCCGCCGCAAAGCTTTCCGAAGGCTTCCCGGAGGTCCGGGTCGATTTCTACGAAGTCCGGGGCAGACTCTATTTCGGCGAGATGACATTCGCCTCCCTCATGGGCATGATGGACTTCTATACCGACGATTTCCTGAAAGAACTGGGCGACCAGGTCAAACTCCCCCGCCGATGAACAAGAAAGTCATTTACACCTGCCTGACCGGCGGATACGACCGCTTGGAACAGCCCGCCGCCGTGGCACCGGACTGGGACTATGTCTGCTTCACGGACACGGACGGCCAGGACGGCGTGTGGCAGCTGCGGAAGATTCCGTTTGACAGTCCGGATCCGGTTTCACGCTCCCGTTATCCCAAGATCCTCCCGCACCAGGTCCTTCCGGAGTACGAATATAGCGTATACCTGGATGCGAACATCCGCATTACGGACGCCGAATTCTACCGCATTGCAGACCGGCTCATCACCGATGAAATCTCTTTCGCGCAAGTTCAACATCCCGACCGGGACTGTGTGTATGAGGAACTTCGCTATTGCTACCTGAAGGACAAGATCAATACCCGGACCGCCTTCCGGCTGCACCGGAAATGGACCGCCGAAGGACTTCCCCGCCATGCCGGCCTTTACGAGAACAACCTCCTTCTCCGGAGGCACAACATCACGGAAGCCCGTGCCCTGGACGAAGCCTGGTGGAAGGCTTTTTCGGCCGGCGTCCCCCGCGACCAACTGTGCCTCCAGCCCATCTTCCTCCGTCACGGCATCCACCCCGCCCTCCTGCTTGGAAAGGGCCTCAACGCCCGCAACGTCCCCTTCCTGAAATATACCCTCCACCCGCCGACCGGGAAAGAAAATACCCCGGGCCGGGTGACCTGGGGCAATTTCGTTTACCATCTCCGCCTGGGCTGGCGGAAACTGATGCTGCTATTCCTGAAATAAACTACTCCGGTTTATAGGAGTCCTTCAGTGCGGTGGTCTTGTTGAAGACCGCCTTCTCCGGCGTGGAGTCCTTGTCCTTCACGAAGTAGCCGGTGCGCTCGAACTGGACCGCGATGCCGGAGGCGTCGTCCAGGAGGGCGGGTTCGGCCCAGCCGCTTCCGACGATGAGGGAATCGGGGTTCAGGAAATCCTTGTAGTCCTTGTCCTCGGGGACCTGGGACATGTCGGCCAGGGTGAAGAGGCGGTCATAGTTGCGCACCTCGAGTTCCTTCGCATGCGGAACGGAGACCCAGTGGATCGTACCCTTGACCGAACGCCATTCGCCCGTGACCGGATGCGTGGACGGATCATAGGTACACTTGAGTTCAACCACTTCACCATCAGCATTCTTGATTACCTCATTGCATTTGATGATATAAGTATATTTGAGGCGCACCTCGCCATCCGGCTTGAGGCGGAAGAACTTCTTGGGAGCATCCTCCATGAAGTCGGCCCGGTCGATGTAAAGCTCGCCGCTGAACGGCACCCTGCGAGTGGCGCCCTCCGGCTCCGCCGGGTTCAGCGGGCAGTCGAACCATTCGACCTGGCCCTCGGGATAGTTGGTGATGGTCACCTTGACCGGATCCTGGACCACCATGTACCGGTTGGACCGGGCGTTCAGGTCCTGGCGCACGCACCACTCCAGCAGCTGGATGTCCATCAACTGGTCGCGCTTGGAGACGCCGATCTTGTCGCAGAACATCCGCAGGGCCTCGGCCGTGTAGCCACGGCGGCGGACACCGCAGAGCGTAGGCATGCGCGGATCGTCCCAGCCGCTCACCAGCCCCTTCTGCACAAGCTCGAGGAGCTTGCGCTTGGACATCAAGGTATACGTGAGGTTAAGACGGGCAAACTCGTACTGATGAGAAGGATAGATTCCCAGCGTCTCGATGAACCAGTCGTACAGCGGACGGTGTACGTCGAACTCCAGGGTACAGATGGAATGGGTGATGTGCTCGATGGAATCGCACTGGCCGTGGGTATAGTCGTACATCGGGTAGATGCACCACTTGTCGCCCGTGCGGTGATGGTGCGCGAACTTGATGCGGTAGAGCAGCGGATCGCGGAACATCATGTTCGGATGGGCCATGTCGATCTTCGCGCGGAGGACCTTCTCCCCTTCCGCATACTTGCCGGCCTTCATCTCGCGGAAGAGTTTCAGGTTCTCTTCCGGCGTACGGTCGCGCCAGGGGCTCGGAGTGCCCGGCTTGTCCACGGTGCCGCGGTTCTGGCGAATCTCCTCCTGGTTCTGGTCATCGACATAGGCGAGACCCCGCTTGATGAGGTCCTCGGCCCATTCGTACAGCTGGTCGAAATAGTCGGACGCATACAGTTCCTTGTCCCACTGGAAGCCCAGCCACTGGATGTCCTCCTTGATGGAGTCCACGTATTCGGTATCCTCCTTCGTGGGGTTCGTGTCGTCGTAACGGAGGTTCGTCTTGCCGCCGTACTTCTGCGCAAGGCCGAAGTTCAGGCAGATGGACTTCGCGTGTCCCAGGTGCAGGTAGCCGTTCGGCTCCGGCGGAAAACGGGTCATGACGGAGTCCACTTTGCCCGACGCCAGGTCGGATTCGATGATTTCTTCAAGGAAATTCAGTTTGCGTTCTTCCATGGTTCTGTACCTTATAGATTACAAAGGTACGCATTTTAAATTATTTTTACTAACTTCGCACCGTACTAAAACGAACGTGAAAATGGGTTTACTGCACGCTAGGCTGGCAAAATACGACCTGCCGCAAAAAATGATAGAGAAGGGAGTCTATCCCTACTTTCGTGAAATAGAGAGCAAACAGGGTACGGAAGTCGAAATGGAAGGCCACCAGGTCCTGATGTTCGGTTCCAACGCCTATACGGGCCTTACCGGTGACGAGCGCGTCATCGAGGCGGGCGTCAAGGCCCTCCGCCAATACGGTTCCGGTTGCGCCGGTTCCCGTTTCCTGAACGGCACCCTGGACATCCATGTCCAGTTGGAGAAAGAGCTTGCCGCTTTCGTGGGCAAGGATGAGGCCCTCTGCTTTTCCACCGGTTTCACGGTGAACTCCGGCGTCATCCCCCAGCTCCTCACCCGCAACGACTTCATCATCTGCGATGACCGCGACCACGCCTCCATCGTGGACGGACGCCGCCTCTCCTTCGCCAAGGCCCTCCATTACAAGCACAACGACATGAAGGACCTGGAGCGCTGCCTCCGCCGCTGCCCCAAGAATTCCGTCAAGCTCATCGTCGTGGACGGTGTCTTCTCCATGGAAGGCGACCTGTGCAAGCTTCCGGAGATTGTCGAGCTCAAGCACAAGTTCGACAACGTCGTCATCATGGTGGACGAGGCCCACGGTCTCGGCGTCTTCGGCCGCCAGGGCCGCGGCGTCTGCGACCACTTCAACCTGACGAAGGACATCGACATCATCATGGGCACGTTCTCCAAGTCCCTCGCCTCCATCGGCGGTTTCGTCGCGGCGGACAAGATCATCATCAACTGGCTCCGGCATACGGCCCGCACCTACATCTTCAGCGCTTCCGCCACCCCGGCGGCCACGGCCAGTGCCCTGGAAGCCCTGCATATCCTCCAGAAGGAGCCCAAGCGCATCAAGGCACTCTGGGAGGTTACGAACTATGCCTTGATGAAATTCCGCGACGCCGGCTTCGAGATCGGCGACACCGAGAGTCCGATCATCCCGCTCTACGTCCGCGACCTGGAGAAGACCTTCATGGTCACGAAAATGGCTTTCGACGAAGGCGTGTTCATCAACGCCGTCATCCCGCCGGCCTGTGCCCCGCAGGACACCCTTGTCCGCTTCGCACTGATGGCCACCCACACCAAGGAGCAGGTGGACCGTGCCGTCGCCGCCCTCACCAAAGTATTCAAGGAACTAGACATCATCAAATGATCCAGTCGATGACCGGCTACGGCAAGGCCGAAGCCCCGCTGAAAAACGGAAAACTGACGGTCGAGATCCGCACGCTCAATGCGAAGAGTGCGGATATCAATATCAAGACCTCCCTCCTCCCCAAGGAAAAGGACATCCCGGTCCGGAAGAAACTGGCCGACCGCCTGCAGCGGGGAACCATCGACCTGTTCCTCACCTTCGAGGCCGCCGGGGCCGATGCCGTCCGTCCCCTCAACACGGACGCCGTCAAGGCTTACTACACCCAGATCCTTTCCCTCCGCCGCGAACTCCCGGGCTTCACCGCCCCCGGCGACGAGGACAACAGCGAACTGCTCGCATCGATCCTCCGCCTCCCCGACGTCGTGGACGCCAAGAAAGCCGACGCCATCACGGATGAAGACTGGCCGGCCGTGGAAGCCGCCATCGACGAAGCCCTGGACCATCTCCAGGCCTTCCGCGACCAGGAAGGCGTCGCCCTGTACAAGGACGTCACCGGCCGGGTGCAGACGATCCTGAGCCTGTATGACGAAGTCGAGAAACTGGAAGGCGAACGCATCGAGACAGTCAAGGCCCGTATCCTCAAGAACCTGGAAGAACTCAAGCAGCAGCCCGATCCCGCCCGCTTTGAACAGGAACTCATCTTCTATCTGGAGAAATACGACATCAACGAAGAGAAAGTCCGCCTGCGCCAGCACTGCCGCTACTTCATGGAAACCATCGACGGCGAGCCCTATCCCGGCAAGAAGCTGGGCTTCATCATCCAGGAAATGGGACGCGAGATCAACACCACCGGTTCCAAGGCCAACCACGCCGGCATCCAACGCCTGGTCGTACGGATGAAGGACGAGCTGGAGAAGATCCGGGAACAATCCATGAACATCCTGTAAAACAAGAATCGGGAGAGCGGACAGCCCTCCCGATTTGTTTTCAACAGCCGGATCGTTTACTTCCTGTAATCGATCTGACCGAAATACACGCCCATTTCCCCGACCTGCACGATGGGTGTCAGGATGCCGTCCAGGTTCGGATGCATGGCCATCTCTTCCAGGAAAGTATGGGAGTGGCCGCCTACGAAAAGGTCGATGTTCTTCGTCTTGGAGCAAAGGATCGGATCGGTGACGTCACCCGGATTGTGCTCCACGTAACCGATATGGGTGAGAGCGATCACGAGGTCGCACTTTTCCTCCCCCTTCAGCAGGTCCGCGTACTTCTGCACGGTCGGGACCAGGTCGAATTCGGGAACGCGTTCGGCAATATCGCCCGCCACCATTGATTTGAGGTCGCACAGGACACCCAGGACGCCGATCTTTAGACCGGCCCGTTCCAGGATAACATACGGCTTGACATATTTCCCCACCTCGAAAGGCGAGAAATCGTAATTGCAAACCACAACCGGCATCTCCAGGGAGGAGAGCCTGCGGCCCAAATCCTCGAGACCGTTGTCGAACTCGTGATTACCGAGGGTGATGACATCGTAATGCAGGGCGTTCAGGGCCTGGATTTCCAGGTCCCCGCCTAACTCGGAGAAATACGTCGTCCCCTGGCTGAAGTCACCGGCATGGAGCAGGAGCACGTTCTCCGCACCCGCCGCATGGCGGACGCTGTCCACGAACGCAGCCCGTTCGATGACGCCGCCCATACCGGCATATTTCCCGGTCCGGACGGGCTCGAAATGGCTGTGCGTGTCATTCGCATGCAGGATGACCAAATGCGGTTTTTCACCCTCAGCCTGCCGATTGTTCCAGAAGTAAGCCACGCCCGCGGCCAACGCCACGGACAGGCAGATGAAAAGGATTCTTGCGGTCTTGTCCATCGTCTAGTCCTCCATGATGACACGTCCGTCCTTCTGGACGTCAATGACCTTTCCTTCCGCCTCCAGGGCTTTCAGATAATCCAGCACCACGTCCCGGATCAGGACCGACGTCAGGACCACATCATCCGCCAGGGCACCGACGGCGATCTGGTCGCCGCCGGACAGGAGGAAATCGATCGTCGCAACGTTGTACAGCCTTTGCGGGTCGATGGGCTCTCCCCCTATCTTCGCCTCCACAAGCTCATGTCCTTTCACCTTTACCTGGCAACCGCTCACGGCCTGGAAAGCCGTCGTCTTCGCCAGCTGCTCAAGCAGGCGCTGCAGGTTGCTCCCCCGCACCGCCGCGTAGCACATGTAGTTCTTGAACGGGAACATCGCTTCGATGTCATCCAGGATCACCGCCCCCTCGGGCATCGGAACCCGGATGCCGCCATAGTTGGTAAGGGCGAAATCCATGGGCTTCCCGAAATAATCCGTTCCCTTGGCCAGGAGGGCGTCCGCCACGAGGTTCGCCAGGGGCAGGTCCGGTTCCGTCCGCAGGTTCGGCATCATCCGGGCGCTATGGGCGACCACTTCCTTGAGGCGGGCCATCTTCGGCTGCACTTCCATCAGCATCGCGGCCATTTCGGGCACGGCCCCGTCCGGGAAATGCTTCCCGTTCGGGGCGATGTAGTCGTCTTCGAACGACCCCAGTGCCGTATCCACATTCTCGGCGTTCACCGCGACTACTCCGGTCCGGCTCCCGTCCATGGGCACACGCTTCCACTCCATCTTAGGTCCCTGCGAACAGGAAACCAGCACGAGGAGCGCCAGCGCCGCTAGTTTTGCTTCAGCCATTTCCAAAGGTCTTTGAAAGTGGATTTCTTGCCGTACATGAGGATTCCCACCTTATAGATCTTCGCGGACGCCCAGGCGCAGGCGAAGAAAGTGAGGATGAGGAGACCGATGGACAGGATGAGTTCCCACATCGGGACGCCGAACGGCAGTCGGGCCAGCATCACGATCGGCGAGGTGAAGGGAATCATCGACCCCCACCAGACGATGGTGCTCTCCGGCGCACGGAAGGCGTAGAAGGCGATGAAGAAGCCGAGCAGCAACGGAATTGTCACCGGAATCTGGAGCTGCTGGGTGTCCGCCTCGTTCTCCACGGCCGAGCCGATGGCCGCGAACAGCGACGCATACAGCAGGTAGCCGAACAGGAAGAACAGGAGGAAGGAAACGATGAGTTGCGTGTAGTTCAGGGAACCAAGCGTGCCCAGGACGGCATCCATGCCGGTCGGGCCTTCGGCCACGGCGGCGGTGTCGGTCATCGCCTGCAGGCTCTCCAGGTCGACGGTGGCGCCCATGCCGCCCATGTTGGACATCTGCTGCACCTGCTCCATCTTGGACTGGTCCATGCCGCCCGTAATCTTGTCCATGCCGATGATGCCGCCCAGGATGCCGATGATCACCCCCGTGAGGACGATCCACAGCAGGAACTGCGTCAGGGCCACCAGGGCGACGCCGATGATCTTGCCGAACATGAGTTCCGTGGACTTCACGGAGGAGACGAGCACCTCCACCACGCGGCTGGTCTTCTCCTCGATGACGCTGGACATGACCATGCCGCTGAACAGGGCGATGAACATGTACAGGGCCATGGCGAGGACCATCGAGACGATCATATAGACCTCGCTCTGGGAGATGGTCTCCTTGCCCTCCTCGTCCACGGTGTAAGACGTAAGATGGACGTTCGACTGGACGTCTTCCATAATCTGTTCCAGACCCGGAATGTCATAGGAGTCGATGCGATAGGCCTCCACGGCGTCGTTGATGCGCCGCTCGATGGCCTCGGCCGTCTCCATGCCCATGGGCTTGTCCGCGTAGGTGGTCGCCGTCACGGACTTGGTGGCGCTGTCCAGCGGAGAGATGTACAGGAGGACGTCCGCGTCATACTCGCCCAGCCGGTTCTTGACCGCCTCGGGATCCGTCTCGGAAAGCTGCGTGAAGGTAATCAGCTTGGTATCTTCGAGCTTCTCCATCACGATGCCCGAATTGTCGATGACGGCGATCCGCTTGGAATCGCCCTCCGCCTTGAGCATCACGAAGAGCATCACGGCGTACATGCCGGCGAACAGGATGGGAACGCCGAAGGTGGTGAGCAGGAAGGACTTCTTCTTGACCTTGTTCAGGTATTCCCGCTGGATGATGATGCCTAATTTCTTGAGATTCATACTATTTGCCCTCCCCTTCCGTTTCAGTTACGAGT
>JAEEGF012033805.1_pt1 | contig 10148 bp, 5 predicted proteins | sample 9134171 | NCBI WGS metagenome assembly JAEEGF01 (sample SAMN16246542, study PRJNA631951) | gut metagenome | biome: gut microbiome; feature: rumen; material: AP-attached | host: Bos | place: Iran: Karaj | collected 2018-10 | reverse complement strand
AGACACTGGTCCTCCTCGCGGCGCACGGTGCGCGTTTCAAGATACTTGCCTTCGGTGAAGGGATTCTGATTGTCCACATACACCTCGCGCTTATGGGCAAAGCCCATGCCCGTGCCCTCGATCCATTGCGATTTTCCGCTGACCATGACGAATGTACTCGGGTCGGTTTCCCTGTCAGCAATCACCTCGATGGGATTCGGGTCTCTTTCCCTCGGCAGCAGGACATTGGCTCCGGCCCGCTCGAGCATCGGCACCAGGAAGGGCAACACGTAGCTCTGCGTATAGAGGTCCTCCACGGTCTGGAAGATGCGGGCGCGCTGCCATTCCCAGCGGTCCAGTTTCTGTTCGTAATAGCGCCCGTGGCTCTGCCACATCGCAATATGTCGTCCCTGCAGGCCCTTCGAGGGCTGAACGGGCAGGGAACGGTCGGTGGTGAGGGGCGTGCCGTTGGCGGTGCGGAACGTCTTCTCCTTCGTCTTGCCCGAGCGCATCCCGATCGGTATATAGCTCTCCAGGGGCTTCCCTTCGGCCAGAAGCACAAGTTTCCGCTTCTGCCATGCGGGGGGAAGCAGAGCCTTTACACCCTCCCGGATCTCGGCCACGTTATCCTCGCGGTAGGGGACGTACGACGAACCCTCGCCGGCATAGACGGTAACGGTCTTCTTTGTGACCCGCACGGAGTCTATGCCGAAGCGCCCGGCATTCGTGAGCCGCGTTCGCACGCTATTGAACACCTGACCTATCTGTTCCCGCAGTTCGGGTGTATCTTCCTGAGCCTTCAATCCCGAAGTGGCCGTAAGCGCCAGCAGAACCAAAGCCGTCAGATGTAAATATCCTTTCCTGTTCTTCATTTCTCAACCTTTTATTCTTCAGTTCCTAACTCTTCTCCTCCTTTAGGGGGTCGAGGGGTCTCCCCCTATCTTCTGAGAACCTTCTGGTTATTCTGAACGACGATACCGCGAGCCTCATCGGGGGCGGGAGTGCCATTGAGATAGTAGGCTTGGGTAGAGGACGCCGGAGCCGGAGCAACAGTTACGGCCGGCACTTCAACTGAATGGCCTGTCTTCTCGGCAAATTCGATGCGCGCCTTCCGCATCTGCTCCAGGAAACGCTCACTGGTATGCAGCTTGGCATACGCCACAGAGGCTGCCAGACGACCGGCATCCACGTCGCTCTGCCAATGGGCACCTACGATTACGCGACTCTCGCCATACATATAGCCACGAGCCATCAGCGTATCTGCCCGCTCCGGATTGATCTCAGAGAGCAGGAGGGCCGAGCTCCAGCCCAGAATGGTATGGCCCGAGGGATAGGAGCCGTTCTTCCTGAGAGACTCCTCGTCATCGGGCGTCAGGGTCGGCTCGTTGAAACGCATAAAGGGACGCTTGCGCATATAATACCTCTTGGGCAGGGTACAGATGCTGTCGCAGGTGGCCGTGCCTTCGCGCAGTACCCGATAGAGCTCGGGCGTCTCCTCCTTGGATATCTGCAACCCGAAGGGCTCACTGAACTCCCGGATGATACACTCCAGACCGTATTCGGCATCGCGGATGGCAATGGCTGCCCGCTCGGGGTCGAGCCGCATCGTCTTTCCCCACATATACTGCATGATATCGTGGGCAAACAAGGCGCCGATGGTATCGGGCGGTGCCGGCAGGAAATGCAGTATATCGGGCATTTCGGCTGTGGTGAAATAAGCCAACACCTCCTCTTCTTGCTCTTCCTGGGCTGTAGTCACCGTTGTCGCCATCATGGCAACTGCTGCCATCATAAGAATCTTTTTCATATTTGTCTGTTATTTGTCTGTTAAATGTTATTATTTTCGCTGCAAAGTTACGATTAAGCGAGAGATAAGCCAAATAAATCGCAAAATTTATTTGCTTATCCGAGCGGAAAGGACTCCGCCTGTGCCTGAGCACTTACTGAAGCGCAAGAATTTTGGCGTAGCTCAAAATTACCAATAGACATGTCATATACCTCCCATATACTTTCCATACGCTTCTCAGATACTTCTCATATAACTTTTCTATAACTCTTCTATAACTTTTCTATAACACTTCTATAACTCTTCTATAACTCTCATGTTTACCTCCAATCGTTCCATATCCTGGCCCCAGTCTGGCCCCGTTGTCCCTCCTATCCTTGGCCGCTAAGTCTTCGCTACATGTCCGGTAGATGTTCGGTAAAACACCGGACAAGTACCGGACATCTACCGAACATATATAGGAGCTGAGTCTTTGCTGCATCTTTGTTACATTGGGGCTGTTTACTGGTTCTATTTGAGCTCTTTTAGAGCTTTTATAGAGCTTTTATAGAGTTCTTATAGAGATATTCTTTAGACTAATATGAGATTATTATACTTAAGCCTTGACTTTCAGGTTACAAAGACATGAAAAATAGTCTAAATGACGAACGAGTGAGTGCAAAAACGATTGAGGCTTGCTTAAATCGTTTTTTGCCGATTGAGAGGAAGCTGAATTCCCCTTCGGCCGTCTGCCTTTGGTTCAGACCGTTAGCGGAACAGGCGAAACTTGAATCATTTTGTTGTACTTTTTTGCTTTTTTTAATATTTATAACGTTATTTTTTGGAAATCTCACTATTCTTTTGCATCTTTGTGGCAGATACAAACATTTTTAACGAAAAATAGCGCAAAAATGAGAAAACTATCAAGCAAACTGATGTTACTGCTGACAGCTATGCTGGTGGTAGTATTCACCGTTTCGTGCTCCAAGAGCAGCGACGAACCCGAGCCTGGTGGTGGGATAACGCCAGACCCCGTCACCCCCTCGGAAGTCAAGTATGAATTGTCCCCCGGCGCGGTGCTTGTACCCAAGGAGACATGCCAGAACCTCATGAGCGTTGACACGCTGGCCCATAGGCTGACCTTGCCCAAATCGGCCGGGAAGCCCAAGGTGGGGCAATGCCTCATCTTCAGCACGCCTACCAAGCTACTGCCATACGGCCTTCTGGCTTTGGTCAAGGATATACAGGAGACGAGCAGAGGCTACGAGATCATTTACGAGGACGCGGAGCTCGGCGATGCCTTCAAGTCGATTGACATGCCCGAGCAGACCATCTCCCTGGGCGAGCATGTGGAGCACATCTACGATGCCGAGGGCAGGGAGGTGCAGTTCACCCGCGTTGAGACGACTCGAGCCAGCGGCATCAAAGATTATACCATCATACTGCCCGAAATAGCGTGGAAGCTGGCAAAGGGCCTCGAGCTGACACCCAAAATGAGCATTGACCTGGTCATGCGCTACGTCTTCCAGTTCGGCAACGGAGAACTGAGCTATGCCAACGTCAAGATGGATGCCGATGTTACAGTGGGTGCCGACCTCGCTTGCGAACTGGCGTCCACCAACTTCCCCGAGAAGAAGTTCCATCTCTGCACCCTCGTCTGTGGCGCCATCCCCATCGGCCCTGTCGTCCTGACGCCAAGCCTGAACGCCGATCTTGTCATCGGGGTGGACGGTAAAATCTCGTTGGAGGCTTCCATAAGCTATACGCGCACGGTGCACTCCACCATGCGATATACCTCAAGGGACGGATTGGAAAGCAACTGCTACGCCGACGACGAGGCGCCCGATGCCCTAAAGTTTAGCTTTGGCCCCAAGTTCGAGGGCGGCATACACTACGGCGTAAGCATGGCAGGAAACCTGGGTGTCTATCACAAGACGCTGGCCGTGCGCGCTGAGCTGAAGGTGCTGAAGAAGGAAACCATCAGCGGGAAGATCGACTATGCGGCATTCGCCGGTAGTTCACAGGACTGGCTTATCGGCTATATGCCTTCCTCTGCTCCTGCCCTAATGTATGTCAAACACATTATCGAGAGCGCCTCGAAGTGGTCCTTCTTCAAGTACGAAGACCTGATGTATAACCAGTCCCTGGGCGTTACTGTTGGATGGTATCTCACCACACTTGGGCTCGACGTAGTTCATGACGAACTGCCTGAGATGGGCATTCCCATATCGTCGGTTCCCATCAATCCGCAGGTGAAGATTGAGGAAAAGGACTTCTTCGAGAGTAAAGACGGTGCTACCACGCTGACCCTGCACCACCCGGGCAAGAGTTTGCTTGACGAGTTCGTGTCATACCGTGCCGAATTTACCCCGAAGGGAAGCACTGGGGGGAAGATTGAAACCAGCTTCAACTTCGACGACTACATACGCAACGAGCTCCAGGCTGAGGTGAAGGGAGCCGATGTCACCACAAACGCCAAGGCAAGCCTCAAAGAAGGGCAAGACTACCACCTGATTGTCTATATGAACGTGCTGAAGGTGGACATCCCCATCTTCATAGGAGAGGTGATAGCCAAGGTGGATGCCTCAGTCGATCCCGAGAAGCTGGAGTTTGAGGCGAAGGGCGGCACTAAGCAGGTCAAGATAGACAAGGGCAGTTATCAATATTGCGGTGCCGATGTCGCCCCCGATGATAAATCGTGGCTTGAGGTTACGGCCAGCGAGGATGGGACCGTCAGCGTAACAGCCAAGGCGAACACAGAGGGCGAGGAGCGCCAGTCGACGCTCAACTGCTGGGTCTCCGACAAGGCTTCGCCCAGCGATGCCGAGAAGATACTGCTGCCCGTAAGCATCAAGCAGGCACCGAAGGTAACGCTGGAACTCGTCAGCTCATACATCTTTATACACTGTGTGACTTGGCAAATAAGATGCGACTTCAAAGCCGGCGACGACAACGTGACGATTACGCCGGTGGGCGATGGACTCAGGGTAAGTATGACCAAGGAAGGAAAGGACTATAACTCGACCTGGAAATATACCCTTTCCTTCATGATAGACGACTTGAGCCTCGTGGATTCCAAGCAGGCTTCACTCACTGACTTCCGGTACGATTACGAAAAGAACGGGGGTGAATACGATTATTATGGCAACCACGTGGCCTGGACACATGAAATTACCAGGTTGTCTTCTAACGCGCCTGTCGTCATGGACCAATCTGGTTTCTGGCACATCAAGGATGACAACCTCGACTACTACAACAACCAGACGGTACACTATGACAAGTTCAAGGAGGACTACTACGGCCCATATATAGAAAAGACCTTCGTGAACGAGACAAGCGAGGCGCTCAAGGGGAGTTCCGTGTCCATCGGTCCGAACTTCAAGAAGAAATAAAGATATGGAGAAAGCCCCGCACGAGCAGGGTTTTCTCATTTACCAAATCTACGCTGACTTGCACAAGGCGGGTTTTTATGATGCAAAACCCGCCTTGTTCTTTTCTTCTATCCCCCTACCCTTCTGCCAAATGCCTCAATGCTTTGGCATCCAAGCGGTAGACGGTCCAGTCGTTCATCGGCTTTGCACCGAGCGAGAGGTAGAAGTCTATGCTGGGCCGGTTCCAGTCCAGGCAGGTCCACTCCATCCGCCCGCAGTTCCTTTCCCTGGCAATGGCAGCCAGATGCAGGAGCAGCGCCTTGCCATAGCCCTTTCCCCTATACTCCGGCCATACGAACAGATCCTCGAGATACAGCCCGGAATGGCCGATGAACGTAGAGAAACTGAAGAAGTAGAGCGCGAAGCCCACTTCCCGCCCGTCCACTACGGCAAACACGGCCTCTGCCCTGTGACGGTCGAACATCTCAGCCTCCAGCGTCTCTGTTGTTGCCACCACCTGGTCCTCCAGTTTCTCGTACTTGGCAATGCCCCTGATAAACTCCAGCAGCAGCGGCACATCCCTCCGCTCTGCCTGACGAATTGTAAATGATTTATTCATTGTTTCGAGATTTCGGCATTTCGGCATTTCGACATTTCGGCATTTCGATGTTTCGAAAATCAAATCACATTCCTTGTTCCATTGCATTTCGGATACTCGCTGCAGCTCCAGAATTCCCGGCCGGAATTGATGCCTTTCTTGGCAACTCGCTTAATCATCGGTTTCCCGCATATAGGACAGACAGGAGCATCATTGGCTAAGCTCTTCTGCGTACGGTGAGCAAGCCGCTCAGCTGTAAGCCCTTCGGTGAAGCCTCCCTCCTCCTTGAACTCTTCAAGCAGATGTTCAATCTGACGCTTTAGCATTTGAATCAGACGGTTGCAAAGCACCAGCAGGCAGTTGGCTGCCAATAGGGAGTCCTCGCATTGGAGCCAAGTGTCGAACTTATGCTTCTGTGCCAAGATGTGCTGACTGCTTAGGTGCTGCACATCATCCTTGTACAGAGGTTTGTCAAGCTGTATACTGTTGACAGCGTTATACTCCGGTGAGTGCTTTGACCAAGGTATGCTTTCGTGCAGCATGAGCCAGTTCACATAATCGTTGGCCAGTTCTGCAAGACTGGCACGGGCCACATCGGTGAGTTTCATCTCTGTTTCCCTCGATGTGGAATGCCTGGAGTTGCCCTCGGCGATGTTGGCAGGAGCCGAACGTGCCGCCTGCGTCATCTGGTCGAACTGCCGACCGCAGGGGTCGTTCGTCCGATTCAGGTGGCGGAGGCAGAAGTTCTGAGTAGCCAGCTGAATGATATTTGCCAGCACCCAGGTGTCAAGCCAATAATATCCGAAATTCCTGATTTCCATTGTTCCTGATTTGTTTATTGTTTCGATGCTTAGTTATTTCGACATTTCGACATTTCGAAGTTTCAATGCTAATTCTGCATATCTGCCTGCAAAGATACGACTTTCATTTGAAACAATCAAATAAAGCTTCTTATATGCTTTATCCATTTGCCCGCAAAAGTAATTTTTTTGCCCGATTCTCAAAGAAATATCTGTCAAAGGCATGATAACCGGAGGATTTCCCGGTGCAATGTTGCCAAAAACACCCGCAAAGGGAAAATTTCGTCGGGAAGATGACGTATTGTCGGTATTTCTGAATATCTTTGCCGTGACTATGCTGATAAACGTAACCATTTATGAATAAGAAAGCCGCCTTTTTCCTCGCCTTGCTCATGCTGAGCTGCTCGTTGGCGTTCGCCCAGGAACACAAACAGGAATTCCCCATTAACTTCGGCCTCACCTCGCCGCTGCCCGATAGTCTGCTGCCCAAATCAAAGGCCTTGCCGACCCCTGCAGTCCGGCGTGCCAAGACATCCTCCGCAGCACGACTGGAGTCATTGGCAAACGATGTCTGGCGCATCGCCGGCGGCTGGGAACTGGCTTCCGACGACGAGGTCATCGGCATGCGGGGCTCCATCTTCGACGAAGACTACAACACCTCCGCCTGGTACAATGCCGTCGTCCCGGGCACAGTGCTGACAACCCTTGTCGATGCAGGTGTATATCCCGACCCGTACTACGGCCTGAACAATATGGCCATCCCCGAGGACCTGTGCCGCGAGGAATGGTGGTACAGGATAGCCTTCCCTCTGCCGGAACACTCGGGCAACAGGACCTGGCTGCGCTTCGACGGCATCAACTACCGCGCCGATGTCTGGCTCAACCGCCATAAACTGGGAACCATCGAGGGCGCTTTCGTACAGGCTCGTTTCGACATCACTCCGTACTTGGCACCCACAAACGTACTCGCCGTGAAGATCTATCCGCCCTACAACCCCGGCATACCGCACGAGCAGTCCGGCAGGTCGGGCTGCGGACCCAACGGAGGGCAGCTCTGCTTCGACGGACCCACGTTCATCAGCAGCGAGGGGTGGGACTGGATACCCGGCATCCGCGACCGCAACATCGGCATCTGGCAGGATGTCTTCCTCGAATCCACTGGCGATGTCCGCCTGGAATACCCCCGGATCGTGTCCGACCTGCCCCTGCCCGACACGGACTATGCCGACCTGTCCGTATCGGTGGACGTCGTCAACCAGGCGGAACAGGCGAAGCAAGTCGTGCTGAGAGGACAGATCGACGACGGCATCTCCTTCGAACACCCCGTATCCCTGCGCCCCCGGGAACACAGGAAGGTAGTGCTCACCAAAGACCTCATCCCTGCACTCCGCATTGGGAAGCCCCGGCTCTGGTGGCCGAACGGCTACGGGAGTCCGGAGATGTACACGATGGACATCTCCGTATTCGACGGAGCCCGGTGCTCAGACAAGTGCACGGTCCCCTTTGGCATCCGCGAACTGAGCTACGAGCTGAGCGTCTTCTCGGACACAGCCGGAGAACTGCGGATCGACTACTCCCCTACCAACGACATACGCAACGGCGTCATCCCCTTTACCTCTGTGCCGGCCCGCGAGACAAGCGAGAAGGACGTGGTCATTGCCAGGCTGTTGCCTTCCACCGACATTTCACAGCTTAGCGTCATCGGGCAGGACGGCACGGCACCCTACCTCGTCATCCGCTGCAACGGCAAACGGATCTTCTGCCGCGGAGGCAACTGGGGAATGGACGACGGAATGAAGCGGGTCAGCCGCGAACGCCTCGAGCCCGCCTTCCGCCTCCACCGCGAAGCAGGCTTCAACATGGTCAGGAACTGGACGGGCGAGAACACCGAGGAACTCTTCTACACGCTCTGCGACGAGTACGGCATGCTGGTATGGAACGACTTCTGGCTCTCTACCGAGGGTTTCAACCAGAACGTAAACGACGAGGTGCTCTTTGCCCGCAATGCCCGCGAAGTGGTGAAGCGGTTCCGCAACCACCCCTCCATCGCCGTCTGGTGCCCCAGGAACGAGGGATACGCCCCCACGTCCCTGAACCGGATGCTTGTCGATATCATCGCCGAGGAGGATGGCACACGCCACTACAACCCCAACTCGCGCTACATGAACCTGCGGCCCAGCGGACCCTGGCAGCACCGCGCCGACATATCCGACTATCACACCCGGATTGCACACGGCTTCTCCACTGAGCTGGGCACACCCTCAGTACCCACAGCCGAGACGATGGAGAAGTTCATACCCGAGTCCGAACGATGGCCCATAAGCGACACCTGGAACTATCACGACCTGCACGGCGGACTGCCCGAGTACTGCAGCGCCATCGACAGCATGTACGGCGAATCAAACTCCATGAGCGAGTTCTGCAAGAAAGCCCAGATGGTGAACTACGACAGCTACCGCGCCATGTTCGAGTCCTGGAACAGCCGTCTGTGGAACTCCTGTACGGGCCTGCTGCTCTGGATGACACACCCCGCCTGGCCAAGCCTCGAGTGGCAGACGTATTCGTGGGACTTCGAGACGCACGGTTCCTTCTTCGGCAGCAAGAAAGCCTGTGAACCCGTTCACATCCAGCGCAACCCGCACGACGGAAAAGTTCTGGTGCTCAATCTGTCACCCCTCGCGATGCAGCAGCTCACAGCCGTCGCGGCACGCTACACACTCAGCGGGAAGCAACTCTTCAGGAAGGAAATCAAAATCAAGGACATACCGTCCAACACCCTCCAGCACGTCTTCACCCTCACACCCCTCACCGGCGAGGACATCATCATCGAACGCCTCGAGATCTACCAGCACGGGCGCCTCGTCTCACGCAACGACTATCTCGTCCAACCCGCCAACCGCTTCCGTGCCCTCAACGACCTGCCCTCCCCCACGCTGAAGGCCAGGATCAGGACTGAGCAGAACGGGCGGAAGGAAATCGAGATCGTGAATACCGGCAGCAGCCCCGCCATCGCCCTGAAGTTCAATGTGCGCCGCCGCGACACCGGCGAAGCAGTCCTTCCCGCCTACTTCAGCGAGGGGTACCTCCACCTTCTCCCGGGGGAGAAATACCGGCTCACCGTCGAATGTGCCGACTTCACCAACACCGTCCTCTCCGCAGAGGGATACAACCTGAACCGCCAACAGATCCTGGAATTCAAGGGGCTTTAGTTTGTCAATAATTCAGCAGGAGCGGACTACCACCAGTTGATTATAAGGATTAAATCACTCGAGTCAAACGATGATTTCACTCGAGTCAATTGATGATTTCACTCGAGTGAAATGGAAAATCACCGGCTACGCGTGCGCGCGAAAGTACGCAATAGTAATTGTAAGGAATAAGGATTAACTCTTCAACTTTCGCAAACTCTGCTTGCCTTGAAGATAGGGGAGATGAAGAAGGCAGAGTTATGTTAATGAACCGAACTACCGAAAGTATTGTTTTCATATTATACATATATTTTACTCATATTGCACTTATGTTCATCTCTAGTCCAAGAATTAGAGATAAAGTATGCCGATCCTATGGTTAAAGAATAACCATTCAACGTTTTGAAGTCAAGATAACTTCTCATTATAACTCACTCCATCCCTTCT
>JAEEGF011455990.1_pt1 | contig 10148 bp, 7 predicted proteins | sample 9134171 | NCBI WGS metagenome assembly JAEEGF01 (sample SAMN16246542, study PRJNA631951) | gut metagenome | biome: gut microbiome; feature: rumen; material: AP-attached | host: Bos | place: Iran: Karaj | collected 2018-10 | reverse complement strand
TTGATAAAGCAGCAAAAGAACTTGGCATTGATTATATAGCTGGTTTTTCCAGTCTTATTCATAAAGGTATAAATAAAGGCGACCAGATTCTCTTAGATTCTATTTCAGAAGCTCTTTGCACTACAGATAGAGTCTGTTCAAGCGTAAATGTAGGCAGTTCAAAAGCCGGTATCAACATGGATGGTGTTCTGAGAATGGCTCAGATAGTCAAAGATGTTTCTTTAAAAACTGCTGACAAAAACGGTCTTGGCTGTGCAAAACTAGTTGTTTTCTGTAATGCCGTTGAAGATAACCCCTTTGTTGCTGGCTCTTTCTTAGGTCCTGGCGAACCAGAAGCTGTTTTGAACGTTGGAATTTCTGGTCCAGGAGTTGTTAGAGCCGCCTTAGCAAGTTCAGAAGACTTAGATATGGGTGGACTCTCAGATTTAATCAAAAAAATCAGCTTTAAAATTACAAGAACAGGCGATTTAATTGGCCGCGAAGCTTCTCAAATGATGGGAATACCCTTCGGTATAATAGACCTCTCTTTGGCTCCAACTCCAGCAGAAGGCGACTCTATTTCTGATATTCTTGAACTTATGGGCTTAGAAAGCACTGGTTGTCACGGAACTACCGCAGCTTTAGCAATGCTAAATGACGCAGTTAAAAAAGGCGGTATGATGGCAGCAACCTATGCTGGTGGTCTATCAGGTGCTTTTATACCACTAACAGAAGACAGTGGTATGTGTAAAGCTGTCGAAAACAATTCTCTTTGCATACAAAAATTAGAAGCCATGACCTGTGTCTGCTCTGTCGGCTTAGACATGATAGCTATTCCTGGCGACACTTCAGAAGATATTATTGCCGGCATTATAGCTGACGAAGCTGCAATAGGCATGATAAACAACAAAACGACAGCAGCAAGACTTATTCCTGTTCCTGGTAAAAAAGCCGGTGAATATGTTGATTTTGGCGGTTTGCTAGGCAAAGGTCCAATAATAGATGTAGAAAGACATTCTCCAGCAGTGTTTGTTCGCCGCGGCGGCAGAATACCTGCTCCGGTTCATTCGATGAAGAATTAAAATAAGATATAAGACAGAAGATATAAGATTGAAGAAAATTTATATCTTCTGTTTATATTTTTAGTTTTATATCTTTTTACTTTTTTCTAAATTTTCAATTCGTAATTCACAACACAATAAACCGCTTGGTTTTCACTTCTCCCTATTCTCTCCGCTCTGTTGCTCTCTATATACTAAGAAACGAAGTCTCGTCCAATCTTCGCTCTTTTGCTCATTTTTTTTCTAATTTTTTCTAAGGAATAAACCGATATTGTTTACTGGTGTATTCCAACTTTTAAGGAAAAATAAGAAAAACAATGAGGCAAACAGGAATTAATAATAGTTTTTGTCTGTTTAGAAGAGTTCTGGTGGCTCTTCTATGTCTAGTGTTACTGCCATCAATAGTAATGGCACAGGGCACATTATTTCAGGATCTTCCCAAAGACCACTGGGCTTATGCTGACGTTGATTTTCTTATCAGCCAAGGCTATATGGAAGGATACCCAGATGGCACATTCAAAGGACGCAAAGTAACCACCAGATACGATGTTGCCCTAATTATTGCACGCATTTTAAAGCGCATGGAAGAAAAAAAGGCTACTATTGAAGCCGCCAGTGAAGAAGAACGTGCAGCCCTTACCCGTTTAACCAAAGAATTCAGAGACGAACTAGGTCTTTTAGATGTTCGTGTAGATTCTCTTGAACGCCGAATGGTAGACAACGAAAACAAAATGAAAACTTTGGAAAATATGCTTCCAAAAGTTAGAGTTTCTGGTTTCTACAGAGGCAGAGGTCAATACATTTTAAAACCAAAGACTGTTCAGCGTGATGAATGTGGTGACTGGTATGAATTTTCAGATCCTGGTCTCGTTACCTTTTATCAACAGTTATACTTGAGATTTCAAGGCAAACCTCTCGGCGATAAAGTCGAAACCTTCTATGAACTTTACGGTTATATTCAAGGGAAAACCTATAACAAACTTGTTTATAACAATGCTGGTAACTCAGGACAAAATCCTTTTGATAACGTAGACGATTACGTAAAATCAATAAGAAGTGATACTTTTGTAAAATCCAATAAATTACACATGATAAGCCGTGCAAAATCAATGAAGTTCAGAGTATTCGCAGGCGAATCAGCTACAGGTCTTGACGACCCAATGAACCTTTTAACAGAAGATACTGATATCGTAAAACCCTATGAAGGTGTAGAAGTATCAGGCTCAACAGATAAAGGTCTATCTTATCAGGGTTCTGTTTTAAAAAGTGATACTAATCGCGGCAGTGCCGATGAAACAGATATGATTACAGGTCGCTTGGTATGGGAACTTCCAGAAAGCTTCAGTAAAGAAGATAACTTCTCTATTGGAACAACTTACGCGGAAAAAATATTGGATTACACAACCAAAGGTAATTCCAATGCTGTAGGTGCAGTAGATTTAAGCTTTTCTAGCGAAAGAGCTGGCAAAATTCAAGGTACCGCTGAATTCCTAAAATCCAGAGCGTATCTTGAAGATACATCAGATAACAATACCAAAAAGAGTCTTGATGACACTGGTCATAGAGTTGACCTAAGCTTCCAGGAAGGCGGTTTTACCGGAACTTACAAACATTATAGCTATGGAAGAAACTTCAGAGCTATGATGGCTCCAGCCTGGGCTTATGACAGCGGTGATACTTCTGATTACCCGAACAATCTAGGAATCAACGGTAAAGACAACTACGGCCGCAGTGATTTCGAAGGTGAACGTTTAAATCGTTTCTCTTTAAACTATGACTTTGGTGACAAACTACTTTCTATAGCTAAAAACCTGTCTGTTGAAACAACTTACCTTTCTAAGACTTGGGAAGTAGACCCCAACAATCCAAAAGAAACAGATAATCACTCTGGTAAGAAATTCACCTTCCAGCTCATTTCTGACTTTAACGATAACACTACTTTAAAATATGACTTCGTAAGACACTTAGATGCTTTTGAAAATGAACAGGGTTCAAAATCAAATTCCGTCGAATTGAATCTTAAGCTTAACGATACCGTTAACACTAAAGGTAAGATCTTTATTAAGTCTGACCCGGATGATATTTATGTTGACGGTGCAGATAGCTACGATTACAACGAAAAAGTCGGATACTTTGAAATCAACTCTGATATTAACCCAAGAGTATTTGTTAAAGGTAGTATAGAACATTCTGTCTGCTGGGCAGGTAGCCCAAAAGAAAACACCAGAACAGATTATATTGGTGAAGCAACCTACAATCTTACTTCTACAACCAGCTTTACCGGTGGTATCCAGCATGTTGATTATGAAGACAGATTGGAAAGAGGAAAATCAAGCTTAGCAAATGCTATTATTGCTGAACTAAAAAAGAACTTTACCAATAAATTCAGAGGTAGAGCTTTCTATTCTCGCGCAATCATAGATTATAAAGATGGTCTCTCTGATTCATTAGACAGAGAAAACCTCTATGGAGAACTGATTTACAACATTAGTAAAGATGCAACCATAACCTTTAAGTTCGGTTATGATTACCCGGATGAATGGAAATGGGCTATTTCTAGCACCGATAACGGCAGAGACTATATAGATATTCACACTCAGAAGATGTTTATCTTCGAGGCAAAATCCACATTCTAAGGTTTAACTATGAAAAAGACTGTATTAGCACTATTCTTGCTTCTAGCAGCTATTTATACTACAGGCTGCAACAGTATTCAGGAAAGACTTGCCCAGCCAGTTGCTACTATCTCAGGTAAAGTAGTTGTTCCAGGCGGTCAGGTTCCAACAGGAATTAAAATTACAGTAGCTGGCGACAGCAGTAAATCTGCTTTTGTAAATTCCTATGGCTACTACAATCTAGAACTAAAAGAATCAGGAAAGTTCCTTCTCATGGCTAGAGGAGAAGGCTTTGATCCTGCATTTGTATGGGTAGATGCTAAGGTTGAAGAAACAGTTAAACCAGAAAACATTACAATGTCTCAGAAGATAACTAATGAAGCCTTGTTTATGACAAGTCTGATAGATTTTCCAGATGCTAAATCATTTGCTATTAAAGCTATCTCTCCAACCTGGACTCAAGGTACTGTAGAAATGAATGATAACGGAGAAAATGGGGATGTTTTAGCTAACGATGGTATTTTCAGCCTCAGAATGACAAACATTACCAGTGGCTACCAGCAATATAGCATTGTTTGGACTGATAGTGACGGCAAAAGCAACACGGTATCAGACCCACACGCCGAAAGCACATATAACAAAAACTCAACAATTTACATTCCAGAAGCTGCTGTTAAACAGGTTAAAGGTTCTGTCACAAGCGACCTTACTGGTGTAAATTACTCTGAAGTTAAACTTGCAACAAAGAAAGGTTCCAGAACAACAACTCTTAACAGCGACGGTAGCTATGTTTTCGCTATGGAAGGAAGCGGAAGAGAATACTTGGTATTCAGAAGCGAAACTTACCATATAAAAGTAGTTCCTGTTGATCTTTCTTCTATAAATGTTCTTGAAGTTCCAAAAACAACTCTTGCTTCCAAGAAAAGCGGTGAACTCAGAGTTATGTTAGTAGCTTCCGATTTCGCTACCTGCGAAAATCCAACTGTTGTTGGCGATTTCACCAATTGGCAGCCTCAACAACTATATGATGACGGAACCTATGGCGATGAAACCGCTGGTGATGGTGTTTATACCAGAACATTCACCGGTATAGCTGCTGGTTATCATAAATATGCATTCAATATTACCAGCACCAATCAGGTTAAAGACCCATATCAGGAATCTGGTGATTCTTCATATTCTATTATCCAAGTAAAATAACAGAGCAAAGAGTGTAGAGTATAGAGAATTAGTCTAAAAGGCTTGTCTTTACAAGCTAAAGCGTAGCAATCTAGCCTTTTAGACTTTATGAATCCTAACACTTACAACACAGTATCCATACCCTACACTCTATACATAAACAACAGGAGGCAAAAATGATATTAAATATATTAAAGAACAATCTTTTTAAAGCTTTTATAGCTTCATCTATTGCTTTTGCTACTGCTATAACTCCAAATACCTGTTCTGCTGCTCAACAAAAACTAAACTATTACTATGAAAGCAAAGATTTATTAAATATTAAAGACCCCATCGGAGATGATAAAGGCACTGGTTATTACCAGTATCCATTAGATAAACGTTTGAAAAGAGGCACCTTCGACATAAAGAATTTCAGAGTTTATGAAGAAGGCGATGTCATTGTTTTTGAAATTCAAATGCGCAATTATATTTTAAGAACCTGGGAAGATACTGGAAAAAGTGATGACCAGGGTTTTGTAGCCAATCTTTGGGATATCTACATAGATATAGATGGTATAGAAAAATCCGGCTACAACGAAGCACTCCCAGGAAGAAGCCTATTATTCGCAGATAAAATGGGCTGGGAAAAGGCAATTCTTATAAGCCCAATGAATTTTTCAGCTCTTGAAGAAATCTTAAGAGAAAAAACTGATGAATTAGATTTCCAAGACAGAATTAATGATATTATTGTTCCTGATTACGTTGAAATACAAAGCGATAGAGTAATTACCAAAATTTCAAAGAAAAAATTGCCTAGAATTTCCGAAAAATCAGGTTTTCAGTGCTTCTCTATGGGGTATAAAAATGTAGTTTCTGGTAACCGCCTTCTAAATAGAGATATAAAAGCATTCCCAACAAAAGACGATTTTGGTGGAGGAAGTAATACATACGGCGAACCTACAGTTATAGATATGATTACTCCTAATAACGAAAATCAGTATAAAATGCTTAACAACTATACAACAGCTAGTTTTGAAGACAATATCAGATACGCAGAAGTTCCATTTGTATATGCTGGCGGGAAACGCATTAGTCCTGCTGTGGAAGCTCTTAGAAGAAATCCGATGCAGCCAACAGCTATTGTAGGGAAACCTCCTATAGATCAACCTGTAGTTCAAAAAGCTCAACCACAGCCTTCCGTTCCTTATATGCAGCCTGTCAATCAGACAAATACTGCTCCCAAAACCAACAATACAAATACTCCAACTGGTTTTGTTCCACTAAAGAAAAACAACCAGATAAATCAGAATAACAGCAATATTCCAAGTGGTTTTGTTCCTGTAAAGAAAAAACAATAATCATTAAGAAATAATCAAATATTGCCGATTAGATAAAAAACTATCAACATTTGTGCCGAAGGAGGCCAAAGCTAATGAATCGTTCTAAATTAAATAAGGTAGCAGGCATAGTTTTTATGCTGGCCTCGTTACTTGCATTCTCAAACAACAGTGCAAATGCTCAGTCTGTCCGCTCTAGAGGTATGGGTGGCGCTTTCATCGGTCTATCTAACGATGAATCTGCAACTATTTATAACCCAGCTGGTTTAAGTCAGATTGAAGGCAGAGAAGCATCGATTCAAGCTAAGGTCAATGAAAGAGAAATCTTTGAATGGCAGAGTCTTGCTTTTACTGGTCATATTTATGAAGGTGAAGAAGAAAGCCGTTTCTCTATAACCGATTACCTTGAACACAATATTCTTGAAGAACCTATTCCAAGAAATCCCAAATATAGCTATGGTATAGCCTATACTCAGGACCAACGTTCTGAAGGTTTTGGGAATATTGTCGGCGGTGAATATATTGGTGTAAAACGTGAAGTTAGCGATTTACAGTTAGCATTCGCAACAAGATTTCCAATAGCAAGAAGAATGTTAGCTAGAGAACAACTCTACGGCGGTCTTAAATTAAGATATCTACAAGTAGATAGATATGTCAGAGCTGGCAGAAATGCAAACAGAGACACACTTTCATTAGGTGCTGGCTTAATGTATCACTATAATGACCAACTTTCATTAGGTATGACTTTAGATAATCTTCTTGAACACGTTAAAGGGAACAATACCAAAAAAGATGGTGTCAGCTTTAATATTGGTGCAGCTTATGAAGTTGCCAGAGGCACTGTAATTGCAGTTGACGGTATAAATCTTACTGATTCCTGTGATTCAGCAGAAAGACAATATCGTGTCGGTGTTGAAAAGAAATTCGTAGAAAATGATCTCACTATGCGTATGGGTAGCCTTAATGGCACTCTCACAATAGGTTTTGGTATGAATGTCCTTCCAAATGTCAGAGTAGACTATTCTTACTACGATGGCGATGTTATGACAGAACATTACGTTGGCGCTCACATGACATTTGATTAATAAAAGCAGACTGGAGCAAAACAATGAAGTTTTCTACTAAGCTGCTATTGTTGATACTTTGTCTATTTCAAGCCCAAATACTATTAGCCGAAAAAACAGCAAACCATAAAGTGTTTCTTGATCAAAAGCTAGAAGTATTTGGACTTGGTGGCACTCCTTGGGAAGAAGGTTCTTATGAATCTGAACGAGGAAGAGCCTGGATGGATGCCATGCATCATGCTTACGAACAGATTCTTTCCCTTACAATTATGGATGGGAAAGAAGTTAAGCATGTTTTACACACAAACAAAGCTCTTAAAGAACGCCTGGGCATGATTTTAATGTCTGCTCCGAAAACCTTTTATCAAAAAGATGTTTCCGGACTTGTTAGATGTAAACTGGAAATACCTATAAGTGGAAAGCTAAGCCTTCGTTCTGCTTTTTATCTTGCCGCTCTAAGACCCCAACCCATGCAGCCAACAGGCTTTTTAGCTTCTTGGAGTTCAAATATCAGTGTTGATGAAACCCAGGAGCCATCTCCTTATAAAAGAATTGTCATAGACGCAAGAAAATTTGATTTTATTCCTGCTTTATTCCCAAGATTTTTTGATGAACAGGGAAATCTTCTTTTTCAAGAAGCTATGATTCCACAAGCAGAAAGATTCAGCAGACCAGTAGTTTTATTTGCAACCAATATGATTACTGCTAGAGCAAATCTTGAAGAAAAAGAAGTTTTTACACTCTCAAGCACTATGCACGAACTTCATAAAAGTGATATCATAGTAAAAAATGCTGATTTAAATGAATTTAAACAGTTTTGCAATGATATTATTCGCACCCCTTTAAAACAGCGGGAAATAATGATAGTTTATAATCCCGATAGAATAATTAAAAAGGGTGCTATGAAGAAAACAGAAATAAAAGAAGAATCAGATAAAAATAAAAAATAATGGAGCACAAAATGAAACATAAATATATTTTAATAGCTTTACTCTTAGCCGCTTGTTTTTGCTCAATAATTAAAGCAGAACCTGTAGACAAAGAACTAAGTAAAAAAATCAGTAAAATGGAAAGATATATTTATGGTGCAGAACAAGATGCTTCGACCAGCAATAGATTAAAACAGATTGAAGAAGATATGTTTGGAAGAACTTCTGGCCAAACAGATGCAGAAAAAGCAAAATATTTACATGATTTTATTTTTGTTGGTACTAATCAAAACCCATCTCTAGATATGAAACTGAGCTATCTGGAATGGAAACTTTTCAATTCTACTATTGAAGGTACCTTAGAAGAAAGATTAGCCAAAATAGATAAATATATTACTGGAATTCCATCAAACGAAGCTATGGCTTTCAGACTTGAACAACAAGTCCATGTAATAATTGAAAATGGCTTAATATCCACTCATAAAGTTACTATTCCAGCAGGAACAAAATTCAAAGTTAAACTTAAAAAGAAACTTTCTAGCAAAACTGCTAAAAAAGATGAAATTGTTCCAATGGTTGTTGCTGATGACGTATTTATAAACGATTCTATTCTTGTAATGACCAAGGGCGGAATTGTCAGTCCAACAGTTAAAAGTGTTAGAAGAAGTGGACGTTTCGGCAGAACCGGTTATATAAATTTGGATTTAACCGGTATTGAAGCAATGGATTCAACCTTATTAAAAGTATCTATAGATGATGCTGGCGAAAAATATGATAAGAAAAAAATCGGTATGGCAGCTGGTGCATCTGCTCTAGGTTATGTAGTATTAGGTCCTATTGGTTTAGCTGGTGGTGCCTTTATCAAAGGCGGAGAAATAGAAATACCAGTTGGAGCAGAATTTGATATCATTACAAGAGAAGATTGTAAAGTAACTGGTGTGTCAGTACCTAAGAGACAGTAATTAGAAAACCGCTTGGTTAAATACCAAGCGGTTTTTTTTATTATTTTTAATTTATTCTGTTTCAGCCTGTTTCGTTTCTGAAGGAGAAGTATAGAATTTTTTATTATTTTTCAGAAAACGCTGAATCATACGAATATCAGAAATAACCTTAGAGTAATCTTCTGGACAAAGAGTACTGTTAGTAATAATAAATATTACATTCCTTCTTCCACAGATTCTATAGCCTTTATCAACAAAATTCATGAAATTCGACCTGATATTCTTTGTAAAAAGATCTCTAACAATCAAATTATCATTACTAGATAACCACCAGGCATCCGAAAACTCTTTATCGTCATCAAAATCTATATCTTCAGTTTCATTCATATGCAAAACTTCAACAGCTTTCTCTTTTAAAGTTTCGCGAGATAAATCAAAACTTGGCAGATTAAATTTATCATCATAAAGCACACAAAGAGTACGATCTTTCTTTAACCTTACATAGTTACTATCAGCACTATCTATTGCGACCATGCTCATATGCCCACTTCTGCCCTTAAAATTTCGAACAGACACTTCCGCTTGCAATTCTCCTATATATACATCACCATTTTCTTTATCTAACTTTTCAATAACATTACAAAAAGTAGTATTTAACAAGTTAGCAAAACAACTCATATCACCACAATCTTTTAAAAATTTTCCAAAATAAGTTTTAACAGAAACTTTATTTTTTTTGGCAAATTTAAGAAGTCTTGCTTCCCTTCTTTTTCTATCCCCATCTTTAATAATTTTAACTATAAAAAGAATAATAAAAGGAATAATTATAATAGCCCCAAAAGTAACATAAAATAAATAATCTATTGATTCATCACCCATATAATATTCCCCCCAAAAAAACTATTATTATTACTAAAATGGAAAAGCCCCGAACGTTTTTACGTTCGGGGCTTCATAGACCTGGCGGCGACTGACTCTCCCACGGAGCTGCCCCCGCAGTACCATTAGCGTCTTAGAGCTTAACTGCTGAGTTCGGAATGGGATCAGGTGTTTCCTCCAGA
>JAEEGF012357882.1_pt1 | contig 10149 bp, 7 predicted proteins | sample 9134171 | NCBI WGS metagenome assembly JAEEGF01 (sample SAMN16246542, study PRJNA631951) | gut metagenome | biome: gut microbiome; feature: rumen; material: AP-attached | host: Bos | place: Iran: Karaj | collected 2018-10 | reverse complement strand
GAGGGACCTAACGCAGAGGTCATCTACTCAACCTTTGATGAGCTTCCTGAACACCACAAGAGAGTATCAGAGATGGTTATTGAGAGAGCTAAGCGTCTTGTTGAGCACAACAAGGACGTTATGATTCTTCTTGATTCAATCACAAGACTTACAAGAGATTACAATATCGTAGTTCCTCCGTCAGGAAGAACAATTTCCGGTGGTCTTGATCCCGCTGCCCTTCATATGCCCAAGCGCTTCTTTGGTGCAGCAAGAAAGATGAGACAGGGCGGAAGCCTTACAATCCTTGCAACAGCCCTTGTTGAAACAGGCTCCAAGATGGACGACGTTATCTACGAGGAATTCAAGGGAACAGGTAACATGGAAATGGTACTCGACAGAAAGATGCAGGAAAAGAGAATCTTCCCTGCAATCAACATTCCTAAGTCCAGCACCAGAAGAGAAGATCTTCTTCTTAAACCCGATGAGCTTGCAGCTGTTAATGCACTCCGTAAGGGCTTCAACGGCATGAAGGCCGACGAAGCAGTAGATCAGTGTATAAATATGTTTTCGAAAACTCGCACCAATACCGAGTTCGTCCGCATGGTCGAAAAGCAAATCGCCAGATACTAAGAAGAACTAAATCATTCCTTGTATTTACAAAAACAAACAAACTATAAAACATAATAAGTAAAATCACAAAACTTATATTTCTTAAATAACCAAGGGCGGGGCTCCCATATGTTGTACCCAAACCGATTATGCATATTTTCGCAACGAGGTTTGGGGACGATATATGGGAGCCCCGCCCGTATTATTCCAACAAAAAAAGCCTTGCGGCTTGTATTTTTGGGAGGAGGGGTTGTCAGGTGGGGAACCCGACAACCCGGTATGAAAAAAGTTTTGTTGGGGGAGTCAGAAGTTCTAACTCCTGTTAAGACTATAGTAAAGAGTAAATTTGTACAGAATATGGACAAATCATAAACTAAATATAAAATAACTCGAAATTAAATATAATCACTAACGAGATTTAGAATATTTCTCGATTTTAATTAAGAATTAATATAAAAGATATCCCTTTATTAGAGCGACTTACAGTAAAACATGTTATACTATATTAATAAATGTGAATGTATGAAAAAACACTTTTAGGGGGAAATCAATGATCCATAAAGTTGATAACGTTTTTTCAAATATTTCTTCACTTACCGGAGGTGCAATCGCCGCAGTTGCCGCCAAAGCAGCCGCTTCGTCTTTGCTCCTTCGCATTAGTTATGAGTCAATAGAATTCCATACAGACGATGGAAAAATAATAAATGTACCTGTTCGCTTCGTACCTCACCCGGAAAACCACGCCATGCGTGAGTACTGTGTTCTCACCTCGGGAAGCAACATTAACGGTTTATCGGGTATCTCCGAGATCCATGTTATTGTTGAGCGCGTAAGGAGACTTGCTGATATTCCGGATTCAATTTTCATTAAGCCGGAGTATATCAATTTATATTTGGATGGAACTGATGGAATAGACAGGATTCCTGCGGGGGATCCCAATGGAAAGGCCGGTTTTGCCTACATTGATAAGGATGCCAGGAATGTAATTTTTGAAGCTGTGGCTGACGCCATTCATTTTGCTGATATCATGCCTCTTATTAAAATTACGGTTACGTCAGTGTCCTACGACAGACCGGGCATGACCTGCAGAATACTTGGAGGTAACGGCTCAGTTGCCAGAACCTCTCAGGATGATATCCTGGCAGAGATTGCAGGTACCATTCAGGAGCAGTATGAGCAAGGTATAAGGAATGTCATTGCGGTTCCTGGTAATGCAGGACATAAATATATTCAGGACTTTGTTCACATTTCAATGGCATATAGCATTAGATGCCGTAATTACATAGGTGATACCCTTGATATGGCGGCTATGGTTGGCATGGAGAATTTTCTTTTGGTGGGCAGCGCATCAAAGCTCCTTAGACTTGCAGCCGGAATCATGGATACACACACCTGGAATGCCGATGGCAGGCGTGAGGTTCTATCACTTCACACAGTGCTTGCGGGAGGCACGATTTCCCAGGCGAGAATACTTCAGGATATCGCCACCACGGATCAGATGCTGGCCAAGCTCACTGAGTGGGGACTCAGGGATGCAGTTTTGCAGAGCGTTTGTATGAAGATAGGCGACTATGTTCAGAACAGAATCGGTGGTAAGACCATGAAATTTGGAGTTATCCCTGTTCATCCCAATTACGGTATTCTGGGACAGACTCCAGAGATAAGTGATGTAATTGCATCCGTTAGCAGAGAACAATTTGCTCTATCTATAAAAAAATAGAGTTTTATATGTTATACTATACATTAAATGAATTTATATGAATCTAAATGAGGAGATGGAAAAAGGTTATGCGTAAAGTAATTTTGACCGGCGATCGTCCGACCGGTAAGCTTCATGTTGGACACTATGTCGGTTCACTCAGAAGAAGGGTTGAACTCCAGAATTCAGGCGAGTTTGATGATATTTTTATAATGATCGCAGATGCTCAGGCTTTGACTGACAATGCTGAGAACCCTGACAAAGTAAGAGAGAATGTTATCGAGGTTGCACTTGATTATCTTGCTGTAGGTCTTGATCCTTTAAAGAGCACACTCTTTGTTCAGTCACAGATACCGGAGCTCACAGAGCTTTCATTTTATTACATGAATCTTGTTACTGTATCAAGACTTCAGAGAAATCCCACAGTTAAGTCTGAGATACAGATGCGTAATTTTGAGACAAGTATACCTGTTGGATTTTTCACATATCCTATAAGCCAGGCTGCTGATATTACTGCATTTAAGGCTACTACAGTTCCCGTTGGTGAGGACCAGGAGCCTATGATCGAGCAGTGCAGAGAGATCGTTCGTAAGTTTAACTCCGTTTACGGAGAGGCCCTTGTTGAGCCTAACATTCTTCTCCCTGACAATAAGGCATGCTTAAGACTCCCCGGTACAGACGGTACAGCCAAGATGAGTAAGTCACTTGGTAACTGCATCTACCTTTCAGAGTCACCTGAGATGATCAAGAAAAAGGTAATGGGTATGTTCACAGATCCTAATCACCTCAGGGTTGAGGATCCCGGTGAAGTTGAGAACAATCCGGTATTTATTTATCTTGATGCATTTGCAAAGGATGAGCACTTTGCAGAGTTTGCACCTGACTACGCTAATCTTGATGAGATGAAGGCTCATTATAAGAGAGGCGGACTTGGTGATGTTAAGGTTAAGAAGTTCCTTAATAACGTACTTCAGGCTGAACTTGAGCCTATCAGAAAGCGCAGAGAGGAATTCCAGAAGGATATTCCTTATGTATATGACGTTATCAAGAAGGGCTCTGAGGTAGCAGAGGCAGTTGCTGCACAGACCTTAAGTGATGTCAAGAAGGCTATGAGAATCGATTATTTCTCAGACGAGGAGCTTATAGCTATGCAGTCCGCTAAGTACAAGGTTACTGAGGACTGATCAAATAAAAAAATATAATAAAAAATCTTCCAATAATGGAGGCACTACATGAAGAACATTCTATTTGTAGCATCAGAAGGCGTACCATTTATTAAGACAGGCGGTTTGGCAGACGTTGTCGGATCACTTCCGAAGGACATTGATAAGAGATATTTTGACGTAAGAGTAATCCTTCCCAAATATACCTGCATGGCTCAGGAGATGAAGGATAAGCTCGAATACGTTTCCAATTTCTACATGGATTTTCACTGGAAGAGTGAATACGTTGGTATTTTCCATGCTGAGGTTGACGGCGTTAATTACTATTTTATAGATAATGAGTACTTTTTTGGTGGAATGGCACCATATGGCGGAGATGTTATATGGGAGATTGAGAAGTTTACCTTCTTTAGTAAGGCAGCTCTTTCAATCCTTCCTGTAATTGGCTTCAGACCTGACATCATCCACTGCCATGACTGGCAGACAGGGCTTATTCCTGTATATCTGAAGGAGAGATTCCAGGGTAATGAATTCTTCCGTGGAATCAAGTCCATAATGACTATCCACAACCTTAAGTTCCAGGGAAAATGGGATGCAAAGGATGTTCAGGATATTACAGGTCTTCCGGATTATTACTTCACACCGGATAAGCTTGGATATTACAAGGATGCTAACCTGTTGAAGGGCGGCATTGTTTATGCTGACGCGATCACTACGGTCAGCAGCACCTATGCAGATGAGATTAAGACTGAGTTCTACGGTGAGGGTCTTGATGGACTTTTGAGAGCCAGAACCAATGACCTCAGAGGAATTGTTAACGGTATTGATTATACTGAGTTTAATCCGGAGTCCGATAAGTTCCTGGATTATCCCTTCAATGCAATTAACTTCCGCAAAGAGAAGGTTAAGAATAAGAGAGCGCTTCAGAGAGAGCTGGGTCTTCCTGAGGATGACAAGACCATGATGATCGGTATCATTTCACGACTTACTGATCAGAAGGGCTTTGATCTTATTGCTTATGTTCTTGATGAGCTCTGTCAGGATGCTCTCCAGATAGTTGTTCTCGGAACAGGTGAGGAGCAGTATGAGAATATGTTCAGACATTTTGCCTGGAAGTACGCTGATAAGGTATCAGCTAACATATTCTATTCTAATCCGCTTTCACATAAGATTTATGCGGCTTCAGATGCATTCCTTATGCCTTCATTATTTGAGCCCTGCGGACTGTCTCAGCTGATGGCCCTCAGATATGGTTCAATCCCGATCGTAAGGCAGACAGGCGGACTTAAGGACACTGTTGAGCCTTACAATCAGTATGAGAGCACAGGAACCGGATTCGGATTCCTCAATTACAATGCGCATGAGATGATGCGTACCGTTCGCGAAGCTGAGAGAGTTTACTATGACAACAAGCGCGAATGGAATAAGATGATAGATCGTGCAATGGCTGCAAACTTCTCATGGGAGGTTTCTGCATCCAAATATCAGGAGATGTACGATTGGCTTAGACCCTAATTAAGATGAGTAAGAAGAAAAGTATTATTGTGCAGGGTTCTATCCTTGCAATGGCAGGCTTTATATCCAGAATAATCGGCCTTTTATATACGGCGCCTCTCACCGGTATTATCGGTGATGAGGGTAATGGATATTACACTGCATCATATTACATTTACCAAATTGTATTATTGATTTCAGCCTACAGCATACCCTCTGCGATGAGTAAGATCATATCGCAGAGGTTGGCGGTACATGAGTATCGCAACGCACAGCGAATTTTTCACTGTGCGCTTATTTATGTTTTTATAGTTGGCGGTCTCGGAACTTTGTTCATATTCTTCGGAGCACCCTATGTTGTCGATGGATATGCGATTCCGGTTCTAAGAGTATTTGCACCGATTGTATTTATATTCGGTCCACTGGGAGTACTAAGAGGCTACTTCCAGGCTCATAGAACCATGGTTCCTACCAGCGTATCGCAGCTTATAGAGCAGATACTTAATGCCATAGTATCCGTAGGCGGAGCTTACTTCCTTGTTAAGTTTGCTGCATCAAAGGGCGGGGATGATTCTATTCAGGCCATGTATGGTGCTATAGGTAGTGCTCTTGGTACAGGCTCTGGCGTTCTGATTGCCCTTGTGTTTATGCTTTTTGTTTACAACATAAACAGAGATGCTATTAAGCGTAAGGTGATACATGATAGGCATGAGGATCTTGGATACAGAGAGATTTTCCTTCTTATCATCATGATTGTCACACCTATCATTTTAAGTACGGCGATTTATAATTTTTCTAATACTCTTAATTCGACCATGTTTACCAAGATCATGACCTACCAGAGGGGCTTTGCTCATACTGAGGTTACCAAGAGACTTGGTGTATATGGTAGAAAAGCGGCTACAATCGCTAATTTCCCTATTGCGATAGCAACTGCTACAGCTTCAACGATCATGCCCAGTATTTCAACATATTATGCTCAGAAGAATTTCGAGAGAACAGAGCAGCTTGTTGAAAAGGTATACAGGATGATCTATATGATAGCGATTCCTTCAGCAGTAGGACTTTTTGCCCTTGCTGATCCTATCATTATGCTGATGTTCCCTCAGAAGGATACACTTCATGAAGCAGGTGTTCTTATGCAGCTGCTTGCTATTACAGTAGTATTTTATTCTGTTTCTACAGTAAGCAATGCTATTTTGCAGGGGATCGGACGAGTTAACATTCCTGTTCTAAATGCGGCGATAGCGCTTGTGCTTCAGTCTGCAGTACTTGCACCGTTATTGTTATTTACAGATCTTGGAAACAAATCACTTGCGATAGTGACCATAATCTATTCACTGGTTATGTGTATTCTGAATGAGAGAGCTGTATCCAAGACACTTGATGTTAAATACGACATTATGAAAATGTACATAATACCTGCAGGCGCTTCTGCATGTATGGGACTTGTGGCATTTGGAGTATATAAGCTCGTTTCCATGCTTATTGGAACCTTTATGACAGGAGATTATTTCATAAATCTTATTTCTGTCGCATTTGCAATTTCTGCAGGCGTCCTTACATACGCGGTTGGAATGGTTAGAACCAAAGGCGTTACAGAGGAAGAGCTTATGGGATTCCCCAAGGGATCAAAGCTTGTAAATATTTTAAAGAAGACACATATTATGAAAACAACATAATTTAGTGTTGGACATTTGTTGGACTTATTCTGTTAGTATCGGCTTGTTAAGTCTGTGAGGTGGATTTAATGAAAAATAGCAATACAGAATATAAAGGCAACATCAAAATAAGCGTTTTCGTAGAGATTCTAATCTACTTCCTGATCGGAACAGTCGTAATTGGTTTTGTTTCGTGGGTTATACTTGCCACAGCATCAACCCAGACTGTTCTGAATCAGAAAAATATGCAGGCAGAAAACATATTTGACGATCTGGACGGATATTTTGCCCAGTACAGATCCATGGATTATGTCTTTGAATATTGGATTAAAAACATGGATTCCATGGAGGTTGAATATGATACGAATGAAATATCTGCCGCTAAAAATCATGAATTCAATTTAAGAAATCCCGGTTTTATTTTTAATTCAGCATCTGCAGATGATATAGAGGCACTTTCCGAGGAGGACAGAAAGTTCTATGCGGAAGTGATATACAATCGCTGTGTCATGAGGCTCAATATGATCAGGAAGGCCTTTGACATAGAGTATATTTATTGTCTTGCTGCTGATGAAAAATTTGAAAATGCCATATATCTTCTTAGCGGTTCTGATGGATCCAGACCAAGAAGCTCTAAGTTCGGAGATTTTTATACCCTTGGAACTACAATTAAGCTTGATGAAGAGCAGAAAAATACCTTAATGGATACTCTTAGCAATTCCTATCACATGGCAGAAAGTGTAGGCTTTGTTGACCGCTATGAGACTCTTACAGATATTAACGGCTATCATATATTCCTTGGCCTTACCTACAGTACTTCTGTCGTTCAGCATGAAATAGCAGATCAGACCAGACATGGTGCACTGTTTACTGTTTTGTTTATGCTGATTTTTGCGGCGATAAGTCTGTCTCTTATCAGGAATTATGTTCTTGTACCTTTAAAGGAAGTACAGAGCAGCGTTGAAAATTATATGATAAATAAGGATAGCGAAGAAGTAGTAAAGCGGCTGACCAAAATAAAGCAACGCGATGAGATAGGTATGCTCGCCCATAGCTTTTCCAATATGGCGCTTACCATAGACAGTTATATTGATGAGGTTCAGAAGGTAACTGCTGATAAGGAGAGGATTGATACTGAGCTCAACGTAGCAACCAGGATACAGGAAAATATGCTTCCCTGCGATTTCCCGCCATTCCCTGACAGAAAAGAGTTCGATATTTATGCAAAAATGGATCCGGCAAAGGAGGTTGGGGGCGATTTTTACGACTTCTTCTTTGTTGATGATGACCATCTTGCTATTGTCATTGCTGACGTATCCGGAAAAGGTGTTCCTGCAGCTCTGTTCATGGTGATTGCAAAGACACTTCTTAAGATAAGAACACAGTCAAATAGAGGAACTCCTGCTGATATTCTCTATGATGTTAATAATACCCTGTGTAACGGTAATAAGGTTGAGATGTTTGTAACTGTATGGCTAGCAGTTATTAACTTAAAGACCGGTGAGGGTATTTCAGCTAATGCCGGTCATGAGCATCCTATCTTAAGGCATAAGGACGGACAATTTGAACCTGTGATGTATAAGCATTCACGTCCTCTTGGTATGCTGGAGAATGCTAAGTTCAGGGAGCATGAATTTACGCTCATGCTCGGGGACAGTGTGTTTGTTTATACTGATGGAGTTACTGAGGCTGAGAATACTGAACATGAACTGTTTGGAATGGACAGGTGTGTTACTGCGCTAAATAAATGCACAAGTAATGATCCTGAGACTCTTATAAAAACCGTAAGAAAAGATATCGATGAATTTGTCGGTGAGGCTGATCAGTTTGACGATATCACCATGCTGTCATATTTTTACAAGGGCGATAAATAGCGTATTTTACTGGGTTTGATGATTAAATTTGTTAAGCAAAAAACATGTTGGACATTTGTTGGACATGACAATTTAAGATATAGTCAACAAAGTTATGAAACTGTTTAGTTGTAACGAGGGAGATTATATCATGAAGAAAAACATTGTTGTGTCTATGATAGCAGGTGTACTGTTAGTAGCTACTGCATGTGGAAGAGTACAACAAGCTTCTTATTCAAATTTCGAAGATAAAGCAGATACAATTGTTTTAGGTGAGGACGAGATTCCGATGGCTTCTGAGATTTCATCGGAGGATGCTGATTCCGTAGAGGCTCCCGAGGTTGAAGATTTTTTTGCAAGTCTTGATGAGATAAAGCCCGGAAAAGACGGAACCATCACCAACGGTCTGTTTTCTGTGACAATGCCGGCTGGTGCGGATGGTACTTATCTGGCATATTCTACAAAAGATTCAATCTATGTATATGACAAGGCTTCCAAGGAAGCAGGATTTGGCGGTTTTGTCTACAAAATTTCAGTTTATAAGGATCCCAGCGAATACTACGGAGGAATGGATACCAAGGTAGGTGAGATGACTCTCTCAGATGGCACGGTTTATGATGTCATAAAGGAAGAGGCCTCCGATGTTCAGTGGGATTATCAGACCTATCAGGAGATGCCTGAGGAATACGCAAGACTCTATAACAGCTTTGATGAGGTTGTTAAGACACTGGATCCCTTTGATATGGGCAGCTTTACTTATGAAGGTGGAACAAAGGGAGAGGATCTTTATGGGGCAGAAATAGCAAAGATCAGAACTGCTGTTGAAGAAGGGTATGATGCCAACACTCTTGAGGAGATGGGGCTTAGCTCCATGTACTATGTTATAAGTCAGGATAATGGCATAAAGGCTCTTAAGAAAATTGGATACGCATTTTGTGATGTGAATGTTGATGGAATTGATGAGCTTTTAGTCGGCGAGATAGCAGATGGCGACATGAAGGGCGTAATTTATGATATTTTTACCATGCAGAACAGACAGCCTGTACATGTTGTATCTGGATATCAAAGGGACAGATACTATGTTCAAAAAGCAGGCGGAATGCTGATAAATGAAGCTTCAGGCGGAGCAGATATAAATATCTGGACACTGTATGAATTAGAGCCTAATTCAACAACACTTTATCAGCAGTATGCGTTAAAATATGACAAGCAGGAAAATGAGAATAATCCGTATTTTATGAATCGTTTTTCTGAAGGTGAAGAGTGGGAGAACATTTCAGAAGAAGATTTCAACATGTTTAAGGACAGAATGGAATATAATCGTTTGGATTATACTCCTCTTGGATAAGAAGTATAGATTGGGGATTACAAATTAGGGGATTAGCAACTATGGATTTAGCAGCTCAGAGCTCGATAACTCTTAATTTTTCGCTGCTGCTACAGCTAATATGCTTAGCGGCGGTTATATGTGTAGATAAATACATAAAAAAAGATAAGAGAATGATACTGTTAAAAAATGTCGGCCTTATCTTTTCGGTTGTTTTTGTTTCGCAAATAGAAACCTACCTGCAGTTAACAGGCATAAGCGTATTTGCAAGAATACTCACCAGTATGTATTGCTACATTGGAAGACCTATAATAATTGTTCTTTTCATCAGACTGTTAAGCGATGATAAGAAGCCGTGGAT
>JAEEGF012122695.1_pt1 | contig 10149 bp, 7 predicted proteins | sample 9134171 | NCBI WGS metagenome assembly JAEEGF01 (sample SAMN16246542, study PRJNA631951) | gut metagenome | biome: gut microbiome; feature: rumen; material: AP-attached | host: Bos | place: Iran: Karaj | collected 2018-10 | reverse complement strand
CCTGCAGACCCTGTTGAAACGTGGCCAGCTGACGCTCCCTGAATGGGAAAAACATTTCTCCAAACTGTGGGCGGATACGACCAACGCCATCGGTGATGACGTCATGAACAACCTTCAGCGTAAATCTCCGATCAACATGTCAAGCGTTTCCGGAGCCCGTGGTAACAAATCCAACATTACCCAGCTTTCCGGCATGCGTGGTCTGATGGGCAGACCGACCCAGTCCAAATCCAAGAAAGAATATCAGCCTTCGATCATCGAGGTTCCGATCTATTCTTCCTTCCGTGAAGGACTGAACGTATCCGAATTCTTTATCTCGACCCATGGCGTCCGTAAAGGTCTGACCGATACCGCTCTGAAGACAGCTGAATCAGGCTATCTGACCAGAAGATTGGTTGATGTTGCCCAGGATGTCATGATCATGCAGGAAGACTGCCAGACCCGCAAGGGCTACTATGTCGAGGATATCATCGACCAGAAGGATAACTCCCGCATCGAAAGCTTCTACGACCGTATCGTGGGACGTTATTCCAAAGACGAACTGACCGATCCTAAGACGGGAGAAGTCATCGTCGGTCAGGATGAATTCATCGACGAAGCGACGGCGGACAAGATCATCGCAGCGGGCTACAAGGGCATGAATATCCGTAACTCCTTCACGTGCGAATGCACGGATGGCATCTGCCGCAAGTGCTATGGCCGCAATATGGCGACCGGCAAGCTGGTAGAAGCAGGCGAAGCGGTCGGTATCATGGCTGCGCAGTCCATCGGTGAACCTGGCACGCAGCTGACCATGCGTACCTTCCACTCGGGCGGTGTCGCAAACGCCGACGATGATATCACGCAGGGTCTTCCGCGTGTCGAAGAACTGTTCGAAGCGCGCTGTCCGAAGCATCCTGCCGTTCTGGCCAAGATCAGCGGTACCGTTACGGCGATCGAAGAAGCGGATGACCATTCCGTTACGATCGATGTCACGAACGATACCGAAACCATCACTCACAAGCTGGGTCTTTCCCAGACGATGAGAGACTGGATCAAAGTCGGTACGGAAGTGCAGGCGGGCGACAAGCTTACCGAAGGCAACGTCGATCCGAAGGAACTGCTGGCGATCGCAGGCGTGAATGCGGTTCAGAATTACATTCTGAAAGAAGTCAAGAAAGTCTATGCCGTAACAGGTATCGATATTTCCGACAAGCACGTCGAAGTCATCATCAAGCAGATGCTGAAGAAGGTCATCATTACCGAATCCGGTGATTCTGATTATTCTGTCGGCCAGACGGTTTCCCAGAAGAAGATCAACGAAGTGCTCAACCAGCTGCTGCAAGAAAACAAGAAACCGGTGGTATTCGCTCCGTTACTGATGGGTATCTCGAAATCATCCGTTGAGACTGAATCCTTCCTGTCGGCTGCAAGCTTCCAGGAAACGACGAAAGTCCTGACAGATGCTGCCGTCAACGGCAAGACGGATAACCTCTTCGGTATCAAGGAAAACGTCATTATCGGTAAACTGATTCCGGCAGGTACAGGTTCTCATTTCGAAAGAGAAACGACATCGCTGATCGATCAGAGAGCGGCAGAGCTCGATGAGATCAGAGAAGAAAAGCTTCTTGCTGCGCAAGAAGAAAAGGAAGCCGCTTTACCAAGCGAGCTGACCGGAGATATCGATGAGATCCTGGATGCCGAACCGAGAGTCGAAACCGACATGGCAGACGAAGAGTTCTAGGAAATAGCTGTAATAAAATGGTCATCTCATTGAGATGACCATTTTTCTTTTACCACATTTCCGTATAATTGCCGTCTTCGAGATATTCGTCGTCCATCAGCATGAAATAGGTGAACGCATCGTCTCCCAGTTCATTGAAGGATTCAAGGTTGCGTTCGTATCTTCTGACTTTCGTTCCGGTACGGATCGTATCGGCGATCCAGATGCAGTCCTCTTCGATGCCGATCACGATTCCCACATGACCCGTAAAACCGCATAGATCGCCGCATCTGATGCGATCCGACTGCAGGAGTTCATCCGAGATGCTGACCCTTTCTCCCAGCATGGACATGCCATAGGAGCCGGGACCGCCTGCCCCCATATCGCCGAAATCATATCCGGCATTGTAGTAGCACCAGGAGACGAAACCGCCGCAGTCCAGCCCGTTCGGGCGTTTCATCAGGTACAGGTTCGTGCCGATATCGGAAACGACCAGACCGCCATCGAGATATTCTTCATCTCTGGAATGATCCTCGGTGGTATCTTCTTTGAAGTACTGTCCCCAGTATTTCGGACCCAGGATGCTTGCGACGATATCATCATATTTCTCTTCACTCAGGTAGAATCCTTTGTGATAGTATCTTCCTTCGCCGTCGCTGCGGCGGGAATCCACGGTATTGTCCAGCTTTCCCGTTTCTGCGAAGTAAGCCAGGCGGTAAGGAAACTGCAGAGCCATGAAACGCGCTGCGGCTACGACGCCTGCTCTGGTCTGATAGCCCGCCTCGGCGATCTTCATTTCCAGCACCTTATCCAGTTTCAGATTCTCTGCGTAATCGCAGATCGTTTCATGCAGGATCGGCTTGTTCATGGAATCGGTATCGATGAGCGTATAGAGATCGGTCACTTCGATCTCGATGCTGTCGCTGATCCCCTGGGAACTGACCGTGATCGTCGCCGTGCCCGGAGCGTTGGTGATGATCCTGCCGTCGCGGACCGATGCGACATTCTCGTTTGATGAAACATATCTGAGGTTCTCGTCCTTGCCGAATGTCAGCAGATCGCAGGAGAGTTCCAGTTCTTCGCCGATCGGATAGAACGGATATTCGAGTTCATTCAGACGTATCGCTAAGGTCGAATTGATGATCGGACCCATATCGTATGTTCTGCCCATCGCGTCTTTCACATGGATGTAATACATTCCCGGTTCTATGACATAGGCCGTTTCCGGATCGTAGGATTCATAGCCCGTCGCATCGCTTGCGACCGTTTCATGATCCAAAGCGACGACGTAATTCCGTTTCAGGATGCTCTTATCTTCGACCGTGACCGAGACTGTCGCCGTACTTTCGTCATGATCGAGCAGTTCATAGCCTATGACAGGCTTGCTGAGAAGACCGGATAAAAAGAACAGGGACGACCCTATCAGTACTAGCAGTATCAGCAGCAGGAAAATCTTTCTTTTTTTCATAAATCCGAGATTAGTATAACACACTCTTTTATTGAATTATGTTACTATACATGCGGACGAACCGGAACGGGGGAGTCTGTTGATTGATTATATAAGGAGGCAGATATGGGTTGCACGACGATTCTTGTAGGCAGAAAGGCCAGTTATGACGGTTCAACGATGATCGCCAGAAATGACGACGGACGTTTCGATGTGAAGAAACTGATCGTAGTCGACCCCAAGAAGCAGGGGAAGCACTATAGGAGCAAGATCTCTCATCTCAAGATCGAACTGCCTGAGGATCCGATGCGTTATACTGCGACGCCAAGCGTCGATCCGAAGAACGGCATCTGGGCAGCCAACGGCATCAACGAGGCCAATGTCGGAATGACTGCGACAGAAACGATCACATCCAATCCGCTGGTCCTTGGCGCAGATCCTTATGTCGTATACAAAGAAAAGAAGGGCAGACAGAAAGAGGAGATCGGAGGAATCGGGGAAGAAGACCTGGTCGTGCTGGTCCTTCCTTATGTCCGTACGGCAAGGGAAGCCGTCCTTCGTTTAGGCTCCCTATTGGAACAGTATGGAACCTATGAAGCCAACGGCATCGCTTTCAACGATGCGGAAGAGTGCTGGTGGCTGGAGACGATCGGGGGACACCACTGGATCGCCAGACGGGTCAGGGATGACGAGTATGTCATGATGCCGAATCAGTTCGGCATGGACCGTTTCGATCTGGATGACGCGTTCGGGGAACAGAAGGAACATCTCTGCAGTTCCGATTTAAGGGAATTCATCCGGGACAACCATCTGGATCTTGACCTTGACGGCGTCTTCAATCCGCGTTACGTCTTCGGTTCGCATTCCGATGCCGATCACGTCTATAACACGCCGCGCGCCTGGTTCATGGGACGTTACTTCAACCCGAATACCTTTAAATGGGACGGAGAAAATGCCGATTTCACGCCGGAAAGCGATGATATTCCGTGGTCCATGGTCCCTGAGAAGAAGATCACCGTGGAAGACATCAAGTATATCCTCTCTTCCTATTCTCAGGGAACGCCATACCACCCTTATCAGAAAGCCGATGATCCCAGGAAGGGGATCTACCGTCCGATCGGCATCAGCCGTACGGGTGTCATGGCGGTTCTGCAGATCAGGGGCTATATGCCTGATCCTTTGAAAGGCGTGGAATGGGTCTGTTTCGGCGCCAATCCGTTCAATACGGTGGTACCGGTCTATGCGCAGGCGGAAAAGATGCCGAAGTACCTGAGCGATGTCGCCATGGATGTCTCGACGGAGAATTTCTACTGGGCTTCCCGTCTGATCGGCGCATTGGCGGATCCGCACTTCGGCTCCATGATCCAGCATATCGAGAGATACCAGATGTCCGTCGCTTCCAAGGGACATAGACTGATCGGGGAGTATGATCGAAAAATGATTGAACAGAAGAATTATTCGCTGATCGAAGAGGCGAACGAAACGATCTGCGCGATGTGCAAAGAAGAAACTCTGAAAGCGTTAGGGAATGTTCTGCATGAGGCAAGTATGCAGATGAAATGCGGCTATTCCAGGGCAGACAACTGAGCCTGAATAAATGGTAAACACAACATTAACACGGATAATGAAAATATTTTCAATTAGAATGTAAATTTAGACATTATCTTGTAAGAAACCTTCACAGAATCATTGTTTTTTGAAGGATTCTGTCATAAAATAAAGAAAAGCTGAGAACAGAAGAGTAGCCTGATCCGATAGCGTAGAGAGTCTTTGGCTGGTGAAAAAAGATGTGGACGATCAGGGGAAGATGGTCTGGGAGCTGCTGGTCCGATATGAGGGTCAGACGCATGCCTGCGTTACAGGGCCAGGATATGTCGGTATCCGATGAGGTGCATCTGCACGAATTAAGGTGGTAACACGATGACAAGTCGTCCTTAGGGGCGGCTTTTTTGTTTCAGGAGGAGATTATGAATAAGAGAGTGAAAGAGGTGATCGGCTTGCGTCTTGGCGCAGGCGCGACGATGCGAAATACCGATATCGTCAAGTAACTGAAAAGAAGGGAGAAAAACAATGAAAAAAATCGTTACATTACTGTTTGTCTTACTGCTGCTCTGCGCCTGCGGAAACAGCGGTTCCGGATCAGGAGATGTTCCTGAGGATGATAAAACGATCACGGTGGGAGTGAACCCGGTTCCTCATGCCGAGATTCTGGAGAATGCGGTCAAACCCGTGCTGGAAGAAGCGGGATGGAAGCTGGAAGTCGTCGTCTATCAGGACTATGTGCTGCCTAACGAGAACCTCGTGGCAGGGGAACTGGATGCGAACTATTTCCAGACCTTAGGCTACATGCACGGCCAGAACGATTCCCATGGCTGGAATCTGACGGCAGTCAAAGGCGTGCACATCGAACCGATGGGACTGTATTCCGAGAAATACACAGCCGCCGGCGACATTCCGGATGGCGCATATATCTCTGTACCGAATGACGAAGACAACCGCACCAGAGCGCTGGAATTCCTGATTGCGAACGATTTCCTGAACCCGGTCGAAGGTGAACTGTCTGCCGATACGCTGAACGGCAACACCGAGGCGAACCCGCACGGATACCAGATCGTCGAACTGGAAGCGGCACAGCTGCCTCTGGCTCTGGCCGATGTAGATGCTTCTGTCATCAATGGCAACTACGCGTTAGGCGCAGGACTGCCTGCGAGCCATCCGGCTCTGCTGGTAGAAAGTTTCGACGCCGAGACATCGATCCGCCGTACCAACTTCATCGTCGTTCTGGAAGGAAACGAGAATTCCGAAAAGATCAAGGCGCTGGTCGATGCAGTCACTTCGGATGCGGTACAGAAATATATCGAGGATACCTACAAAGGCGCGGTCATTCCGTCGTTCGTCGATCCGCAATAACAGCTGATAAGATACAGAACACTTAGAAATGTTCAGTCATTCTGAACATTTCTCTTTTTTGAGGTCGAATATGATAAAACTGGAAAACGTAAGCAAGGACTTCGGCGATCTTCAGGTTCTCAAGGATATTTCTCTGGAGATCGCCGATCACGAGATCTACGGGATCATCGGACAGAGCGGTGCGGGGAAATCGACGCTTTTAAGATGCATCAACGGCTTGGAAGAATATCAGTCCGGACATATCTATGTCGATGATGTGGAAGTCTCGTCCAGAGACAAGAAGCAGCTGCATCTCTTGCAGAAGAAAATGGGAATGATCTTTCAGAATTTCAATCTGCTCGAACGGCTCGATGTCTACGACAACGTCGCGCTTCCGATGAAGTTCTGGGGCATCAATACGCGTACTCCCGAGGCTGACGCAAAAATCAAGGAACTGATTTCGCTGGTCGGGCTGGAAGACAAGATGCATGTTCGTCCCCGGGAACTGTCCGGAGGACAGAAACAGAGAGTGGCGATCGCCAGGGCGCTGGTCCTCGATCCGCAGATCCTGTTATGCGATGAAGCGACATCCGCACTGGACCCGGCCATCACCCGGGAGATCCTGAGCCTGCTTCAGCAGATCAACAGAGATCTGGGCATCACCATCATCGTGGTGACCCATCAGATGGAAGTCGTCAAACAGATCTGTGAAAAAGTCGCGTTCATCAAGGAAGGAAGGGTCCTGGCGACAGGCCGTCCGGAAGAGCTGTTTATCCGTCCTGTGAAGGATGTCAAAGCCTTCCTGCACGAAGACAGCGATCTTCTTCCGGACAGCGGACTGAACGTCCAGCTGTTCTTTACGGACGAAAGCTCGGACGAACCGGTCATCTCCCAGATGGCCAGAAAGCTGGATATCGATTTTTCGATTTCCTGGGCAAAACTGGAGGATTTCCGTTCCAATGTCTACGGTTCGCTGGTCATCACGATCGACGAGAAAGACAAAGATAAAGTCCTGAATTATCTGGACTCGGTAAACGTATTATGGGAGGTCTTGGACTGATATGACGGATATCATTCTTAACGCAAGCGGACAGACCCTGTACATGGTCTTCTGGTCGACCGTATTCTCGGTCGTTCTCGGTTTCGTTCCCGCCATTATCCTGACCCTGACGGCACCGGATGGTCTGCGCCCGAACAGGATCGTTTATGAGACGCTGTCTTTTCTTGTGAATACGTTCCGTTCTTTTCCATTCATCATCCTGCTGGTGATCATCATTCCATTTACAAGGCTGGTAGCGGGAAAAGCGATCGGTACCACGGCGGCGATCGTGCCGCTGACGGTTTCAGCGATCCCATACATCGCCAGGATCTTTGAGACGAGTCTGAGAGAAACCGACCCGGGCGTCATCGAGGCGGCAAGATCTTTTGGCGCTTCCGATCTGCAGATCCTGTTCCGTGTCTATATCAAGGAATCCATTCCAAGAATGCTGAACGGCGTGATCCTGCTGATCATCTCGCTGGTGGGTTATTCGGCAATGGCCGGGACCGTAGGCGGGGGAGGCATCGGCGATCTGGCGATCCGTTACGGTTATCAGCAGTACAAGACGGAATATCTGCTGGTGTGTTCCATCATTCTGATTGTCTTCGTGCAGCTGGTGCAGATGCTGGGAAACTACCTGTATAAGAGGCTGTCATAAATGAAGACGGAAACCGTATCGATCCTTTCGCAAAGAGGGACGCTGATTCCTGCGGATATCGTCTCCAGCGAAAGCAAAGGAGGCCTGCTGATCCTCGCTCACGGATTCAAGGCGGAACGCACGGAAGACGGAAGATTTACGGCTGTAGCCGAACAGATGGCGGAAGAAGGATTCCATTCGATACGGATGGATTTTCCCGGCTGCGGCGATTCAAAAGAAGCTTTCAGCGAATACAGTCTGGGCCGCTGTCTGGATGATATGGAAAGCTGTTACCGCTATATGGAAGAGCATTATCCGCTGGACGGACGTCTTTATCTGCTTGGTTACAGCATGGGCGGAAGACTGATCTCGCTGTTTCTGAAAAAACATCCGGAAACCCGGAAAATGGTCTTCTGGGCCGCCTGCAACCAGCCGTTTACTTTGGATGATTGTTTTCTGGAACAATCCTTTCGCACATTGAAGGAACAATGCGACAGGGAAGGTTCCTGCGATTTCTACGATATCTTCACCGAGGAAACCGGCAAGATGTCTTCCGCGTTTGTGAATGAGATGCTGGAACGGGACGCCTTGGGTCCTTTGGAAAGCTTCGCAGGGGACGCGCTGATCATCCAGGGAAAGCATGACCAAACTATCGAAATCGAAAACGCGCAATGGATCTATGACCATCTGAAGAATTCTTCCAGCCGTAAGCTGTATTACATCCATGACGCCGATCACGGTTTCGGCTTGTGGGACGGACGCCCGCAGGACAGCGAAGAACTGGTCCGGACGACCGTTTCCTTCCTGAAAGGATAAATGTATCCGTTTTCATCGTTTCGATATATTGAAACTGCAAAACAATGATGTTAAGATGATTAAGTCCATAAAGAGAGATGGAGAGACAAGCTCTGTGAGATCTCAGCAACCTCTTGCAAGGTGCTAAAGCTTGAACGATGGGTGAACATATGCATTTGCCCATCAGTGATGGGCTTTCTTTTGGAAATAGGGGGAGAAAAAGTATGAAAAATGATTCTGTCAAGAAAGTCGTTGCTACCGGTATCGGTGCTGCGCTGTTCTTCGTTCTGGCGCGTTTCGTTGCGATTCCGAGTGGAATTCCCAATACGAACATTGCGTTCCAGTATGCGATCCAGGCTGTCTTCGCCGTACTTTACGGTCCGGTTGTCGGCTGTCTGTCCGGCTTCATCGGACACGTGCTCTGTGATATGTCATGGGGCGGCGTCTGGTGGACGTGGGCATTTGCCACTGCAGCCTATGGCCTGGTCATCGGTCTCTTCGGCAAGAAGATCAATGTCAAAGACGGCAATTTTGCCGGCAAGGAAGTTACGACTTTTATCATTGCCAACCTGATCGCCAATGCGCTCGCATGGCTGGTCATCGCGCCGATCGGCGATATCGTCATCTATAAAGAGGATCCGAGTCTCGTCTTCACACAGGGCCTGGTTGCCGGACTTGGTGATTTCCTGTTCGCCGTTGTCTTAGGCGGCCTGCTGCTTTTCGGTTATGCAAAGACCGTTGCCAAGGCAGGTTCGCTCGACAGAGAGTAAGAAAGCGATATGACACAGAAAGACTGTCTGAGAAGGGCGGTCTTTTTTTGTTTTCGCCGGCAAAAAGATGAATCACAGGCTTAAATAGTATAAAATATTCATAAGATTATAAGGAAAATTCTATGCTGGATATTTTTGAAACGACCATCCCGCAGCTGACGGGAGAAGAAGAAAGAAAAGTCTATGTCTATGTGCCCGAGGAGGAAGGAGAGTATCCTGTTCTCTACATGTTTGACGGGCAGAATCTTTTCGACGACGAAGAAGCGAGCTATGGCAAGAGCTGGGGCTTGCTGAAATACATGGAAGAAAGCGAAACACCTCTGATCATCGTCGGGGTCGAATGCAACCACCACGATGAGAAGGAGAAGTGCGGCGGAAGACTCTCGGAGTATTCGCCATTCAATTTCGGCGATCCCGAATGGGGCTACATCAAAGGCCGCGGCAGAAAGACGATGAACTGGTTTGTCAAGGAGCTCAAGCCCTATATCGACGACAACTATCCGACCCTGCCGGAAAGGGAATATACATTCATATCCGGTTCCTCAATGGGTGGCTTAATGACGCTTTACGCAATTTGCAGCTATGGAAAGTATTTCTCAAGAGGGGCAGCCCTCTCGCCTTCGATCGGCTTTGTGCCGGAGAAGGTGCTCGGCATGATCGAAAAGACCCGCTTCAGAAGAGGAACCGTTCTGTATATGGATTATGGCGAACGAGAGATCGGCTATATGAATACGAGGGAAGTCTACGGCAAGGTCGCCGCAGCGCTCGTCAACAAGAAGGTCCTTCTGGAAAGCCGCATCGTTCCGGACGGCGAACACAACGAAGCAAGCTGGGAGAAACAGGTGCCGTTCTTCATGGACGTCCTGTTCT
>JAEEGF010171352.1_pt1 | contig 10149 bp, 7 predicted proteins | sample 9134171 | NCBI WGS metagenome assembly JAEEGF01 (sample SAMN16246542, study PRJNA631951) | gut metagenome | biome: gut microbiome; feature: rumen; material: AP-attached | host: Bos | place: Iran: Karaj | collected 2018-10 | reverse complement strand
TCGCTCTCGGGCGAATCGAAACCGCCAACGGCCTCTTCGACGCCGCAAAGGAGCATCTTGCCGACGCCGTGGAACGCGCCGCCTCGCGCGAGCTTCTCGCCGTGCGCGTACAGGCCTACGTGGCCCTTGCCGCCAACGAGGAGGAGCGCGGCGACGCAAACGAGGCGCTCGGCTACCACATGCTAGTCGGCACGCTCTTCGACGATCCCGAGGTGGTGCCGCACGCGCTGGAGCGCGCCTCCGCCATAATGCGCCGCCAGGGACGCGGCAAGGAGGCCGACGCACTCGACGCCGAACGCGCCAAGCGCTACCCCAAGGCCAAGCCGAACAATTGAGCGAGGTGAGCAATGGAACCAACTCTTGAAATCGAGGAAACTGAAGCCGAACGCACCGGCGGAACCGGCGGCGCCGGGCTGCTGGCGTTCGTGTTCTTCATCTCGTGCGCAACACACGTGGCGCTGATGTACGCATGCTCCGACTGCGCCTTCGCCCCGCTGCCGGAGAACATGATAAGCGAGCGGAAGTGGACGAAGCAGCTGCCGGTGATGCAGGTGAAGAAGATGTCCGAGGACCCTCTCGCCCATGTGCTGCAGGAGGCGCGTCCAGCAGCAGCCCCCGTGGTGGAGAAGCAGGAAGACCGCGTCTTGCGTCTTGAGTCGGCCGTGACGCCGGCGCTCATGCCAGAGCTGCCGCGTCCCGCCTCCACCGCGCCAGTATCCGACACGATGCCTGCTCCCGCCACGCCCGAAGCAGCCGAATGGACGCCGCGCCAGAAGATCGCCGAGATCGAGGCGCCGACGGTTCCCGACGACCAGGCCGCCCTTCCGCGGCTCGTGATTCCCAAGGTTGAGCGTGTGAGCCATGCGGCGGACATCATCCCGCCCGCGTACAATCTGATGTCCAAACCCTCCGCCGCAGGCACAGGAACGGGCGGCGGTGGAACGTTCGGCTCTGCGCCGATTGCGGCGGCCGCAGAAGCCGCATCAGTCCCTGCTGTGCCACCGCCTGCGGCGATTCCGAAGCCGATCGGCCTTGGCGGCGGGATTTCTCCAGCGCTTGACAAGCCGCCGTCGCTCACCGTGCTCTCGGCAGCCGAGGAGGCCGCGGCGAAGAAGGCCGCTGACGACGCCCGCGCCGCCGAGAAGGCAGGAAAGGCCGCGGCGCGCCTGCAGGAGGAGGCCCGCGCAAAGGCCGCCAAGCCCCCGCCCGCGCCCACCTCCACGGCGGTGGACGAGAAGAAGATCGCCAAGGAGAAGGAGGCCGTGCGCACCCTGCGCGACGAGACCACCCCTCAGGGCAAGCCCTTCGAGGAGCATGTGAAGTTCGGTCTGGGATCGTGGACAGACCCGGCCAACCCCAAGGAGAAGTATTTCCGCATCGTGATGGCCAGCAAGCCTGAGAACCCTCTTCCCGTCGTCGCGAAGGACATAGTCTTTCTTCTTGACGCCTCGGGATCGATCATGAACGACCGCCTCAAGTCATGCCGCAAGGCCATCTCCAAGTCGCTTCGCATGCTCAACACCGGCGACCGTTTCAACGTGATCGCCTTCCGCGACAAGTTCTCGTACGCCTTCCCCGACACCGCCTGGAAGGAGGTCACAGAGAAGTCGCTCGACGAGGCCGACGACTGGCTCTCATACCTCACCGCCCACGGCCAGACGGACGTGTTCCGCACGCTCCGTGGCGTGCTCGCCATGCCGCGCGACCCCCATCGCCCCATGGTGGCGTTCTTCATAACGGACGGCGACGCAACCAGCGGCATGACGCGCAGCGCCGAGATCATATCCCGCTTCGCCGAGCTCAACGACGGTCTCGTCTCCATCTACATGTACGGCGTCAAGGAGAACGCAAACGCCTACCTCATGGACATGGTCACCCGCTCGAGCCGCGGCGGATGGTCCCGCCACAAGGGCATGCGCTGGACGGCGGCGGACGGCATTCCCGCGCTCGCGAAGAAGTTCGAGCGTCCGGTTCTCACCGACATAACCGTGCTCTTCACCACCTCGTCCAACGCCGAGACATACCCCCGCCTCGTCACCAACCTCTCCGAAGACGAACCTATCGAGATATACGGCAAATGCCTCGCAAGCCAGAAGGAGCTGGTGTTCTCCATGCGCGGGCTGAACGGCTCCACCGTGTTCGAGAACATCTTCACGCTTCCCTTTGCAAGCGCCGAGAAGCTGGGCAAGGACACGCGCACTGAATGGGCGCAGCGGAGAATGTACGCGATGATAGCCGACTACACGCGCGCCCCCAACGCGAAGACGATGAGCGACATCCGCGCCTTCGCCGAGCGCTACGGCATCGAGATTCCATACGAGAAGGAGATCAAGTGACGGGCACAGGACCTTTCAACACCGTGGAGGACTGCCTGGCCGCGCTCAGACGCGGCGAGGTGGTGGTGGTGACTGACGACGAAGACCGCGAGAACGAAGGCGACTGCATCTGCGCCGCCGAATTCGCCACCACCGCAAACGTCAACTTCATGGCAACAAACGCCAAGGGGCTCATCTGCATGCCGATGTCCGCCCAATGGTGCGAACGCCTCGACCTGCCGCAGATGGTGGCGGAAAACACCGACAACCACCAGACGGCATTCACAGTCTCGATCGACGCCGCCGAGACGACAACCGGCATCTCGGCCGAAGAGCGCTCCATCACCGCCCTCGCCACGGTGCGCGACGGCGTGAAGCCCTCGCATTTCCGTCGCCCCGGCCACATGTTTCCGCTGAGGGCGCGCGAAGGCGGCGTGCTGAAGCGCGCAGGCCACACCGAGGCCACTGTGGACCTCTGCCGCCTCGCAGGTCTCAAGGAGGTCGGTCTCTGCTGCGAGATAATGAACGACGACGGCACAATGGCCCGTCTTCCCGACCTCGAGAGGTTTGTGGCGAAGCACAATCTCAAGTTCATGACCATCGCCTCGCTCATAGCCTACAGGCGGCGAACGGAAAGGCTGGTGGAGAGCGTTGTGGACGAGGTGGACATGCCAACCGAATGGGGACACTTCCGCCTGCGGATGTACAAGTCGCGCATAACGGGGCTGGAGCACCTCGCCCTTCTCAAGGGCGACTTCTCCGACGGCGCGCCCGTGTTGGTGCGCGTGCACTCCGAATGCTTCACGGGCGACGTGCTGGGCAGCAACCGCTGCGACTGCGGCAACCAGCTGCACAACGCCATGCGCATGATCGAACGCGAAGGACGCGGCGCCATTCTCTACATGCGCCAGGAGGGACGCGGCATCGGGCTTCAGAACAAGCTGCGCACGTACCACCTGCAGGAGGAGGGCCTCGACACCGTCGAGGCCAACGTGCGCCTCGGCTTCGCGCCCGACCTGAGAGAATACGGCGAAGGCGCGCAGATCCTCGAAGACCTGGGAATCCGCGAGATTCGCCTTCTCACGAACAACCCCTGCAAGGTCAAGGGCCTCGTCGGCTACGGGATAAGCATCGTCGAGAGAGTGCCGATCGTGGTGCCGCCCAACGAATACGACAGACGGTATCTGGAGACGAAGAAAGACAAGATGGGCCACCTCATCTGAGATGGCCCATCCGCTGCGAACGCCTGTTCCGCTGCGTGCGGAACGCGGCCTCGCCTACTTAACTTCGTAGCACCAGCCGTGCTTGTCGGGCAGTGTGCCGTACTGTATGCCCTGCACGGTGTCGTATAGCTTCTGCAGCGTGGGGCCAACTACGTCCGGCTCGGAGATCTTGATCACGTCCTTGCCGCGCGTGATCTCCCACACGGGCGTGATCACCACCGCAGTGCCGAGCGCCGCAACCTCCTTGAAGCGCTTGATCTCCGCGTAGGGGATCTTCCTGCGCTCGACGGGGATGCCGAGATCGGCGGCCACCTGGCAGAGCGACTTGTTCGTGACGGACGGCAGAACGGAGCAGGAGTCTGGCGTGACGTACTTGCCGCTCTTTGTGATGCCGGCGAAGTTCGAGGTGGAGAACTCCTCCACGTACTTGTGGCTCTTCGCGTCGAGGTAGAGCTCCACGGGCCAGCCTTCGCGCTTTGCCTTCTCGTGCGCGAAGAGCGAGGCCGCATAGTTGCCGCCCACCTTCACGTCGCCCATGCCGTGCGGTGCGGCACGGTCCCAGTCGTCGAGGATCACGGCGCGCACGGGCTTGAGTCCGCCCTTGTAGTACGCGCCCACGGGCATGCACATCATGATGAACGTGTACTCCTTGGCGGGCGCCACGCCGATCTGCGGGCCGGTGCCGATGAGGAGCGGGCGCAGATAGAGCGATCCGCCGGTGCCGTAAGGCGGCACAAACTCCTTGTTCTTCTTCACGAGCTTGACCGCAGCGTCGATGAACATCTCCACCGGCACAGGAGGCATCACGCAGCGTTCGGCAGTGCGGTACATGCGCTTGGCGTTCTCGTCGGGACGGAATATCACGATCTTGCCGCTCTTCTGGCGGAACGCCTTCATGCCCTCGAAGCACTCCTGCCCGTAGTGCAGGCAGCTTGCGCCGATGTGCATCGTGATGTACGGATCCTTCACGAAGCTGGGCTTCGACCACTTGCCGTCCTTCCACGTGTAGCGGATGTGGCAGTTCACGTCCGAGAACCCGAAGCCGAGCTTCGACCATTCGATCTTTTTCTGAGCTTTCTTTTCAGCCATGGCTTATTACTCCTTGTGGACAATAATTGTATCTCTTTTCCCGCGCGAGCGCAATCATTTTGTACACGCCGCGTCTAGCCGATGATACGCACGCGGCGGCCCTCCACCTTGAGACGGCCGGCGGCGAGAAGGCGCAACGCCTCGGGGAAGGCCAGATGCTCCTGCACCTGGATGCGCGCGTGCAGACTCTCGGGCGTGTCGTCCTCCATCACGGGAACGCACTTCTGCACGATGATGGGGCCAGAGTCAGTGCCCGCGTCGACGAAATGCACCGTCACCCCCGCCACCTTGCATCCGTAGTCGAGCGCCTGCTGCCAACTGTGCACGCCGGGGAAGGCAGGCAGTAGCGCCGGGTGGATGTTGAGGACGCGCATCGGAAACGCTGCAAGCAGCTTCGGCTTCACGATGCGCATGAAGCCGGCGAGCACCACGGTGTCGCATCCGGCCTCCTTGAGAAGGCGTATGCACTCGTCCTCGCCAGGTCCCTCCAGCTTCGTCTTCCACGGCGAGCAGTCGAGCCACTGGCATGGTATGTTGTGGCGGCGCGCGCGGTCGAGAATCTTCGCGTCCGCAACATCCGCCAGCACCAGCTTGATCTCGGCGTCAAGTTCGCCCTTCTCAATGGCGTCAACAATCGACTGCATGTTCGAGCCAGCGCCCGAACCCAGAACGCCAAGTTTCAAGGTACTCATTTTAGCATCCTCAGTTAAGGAGTTTCGAGGTTTCGAAGTTTCTAGGTTTCTAGGTTTCGAAGTTTATGGGTTTCAAGGTTTCGAGGTTTCTGGTTTTTGCGGTTTCGAGGTTTCGGAGGTTTTAGTTTTTGGAGGTTGACGGCGCTCGCGCGGAGGGCGGGCGAACGCCTGCTTCCACTCCGCGTCAAGCGCTGCGACGTCCTTGCCCGTCGCCACCTTCCAGAATTCGTCCGAGTAGGCCGCGTTCCGCGCGGCGGCGTTCAGGCGCCTGTAGATCGGCGTGTTGCCGCCACCATACTTGAGCTCGACGTAGTTGAGGAAGTGGGCCGTGGTGCGGTAGCTGTTGTCGTAGCGCGTCCTCTGGTCGCGGAAGTTGGGGCGCGCGCCGTGGGTGTACGGCTCGTACAGGAACCAGCGCACGTAGTCCGCAATGCCCTCCTGCACCCAGCTGGGCGCGGGATGGCGGCCGCGGCGATACGCCTGCGCCACATGCACCATCTCGTGCACCACGCAGCCGATCGCCTCGCCTTCGAGGTTGCCCTCGAACCACTGGCGGTTGAGCCATATCGCGTTGCCCATCGTCCACGCGGGGATTCCGCGCATCTGGCGGTCTTCGCGGTAGCAGAACTTGACCTCCTCCGGCGGCTTGAATCCGGGCTCCTGCAGAAGCGAGCAGATTCGCGGATACCACTGCTCCACCACCGGACGCAGCTTCGTGTCGGTCCAGGCGGCGAGCTTCGGCGCGCCGGACGTGTCGAAGTGGTAAACAGCCCCGCGCGCGGCGAATCCGAGCGTCATGGCGGCTGCAGCCAGAAACGCAGTCGTCAGTTTTTTCATGGTCATTACTTCCTTTCGAATTTGCCATACGGCCCGCCGCCGTACGGGCACACCAGTTGCGGTTCTACGAACGTCTTGCCGTCAAGCGAGGCCTTCCATCCGCGCGTGCCGGTGGGGAAGCGCAGCACGCGGCCGTCGGAGTACGACACCTCGACCATCGCGATGAGGGCGGCGGCGTTGTTGTCGCCGTTGAAGGCAGCCACCTCGATCACGTTGCGGCCTGGCGCAAGGTTCAATCGCTCGGCGCCCATTGCGATCGTGGGAGTGTACCAGAGCTTGCCGTCGGTCTGGCGGCCGACCTCGCGTCCGTTCACGCTGAACACCGCGCCGTCGTCGCACGAGAAAATGAGGCCCGCCTTCTCGATCTCGCCCTGCGGCAGCTCCAGCTCGGCGCGGAAGGCGACCTTCGCGTTGGGCTTCTGTGCGTCCTTGTGCCAGATCCAGTCGGCTCCCTCGAACTTCGGCGCGTCGCCGCTCTCGAGCTTCTCGAGGCGCTGGATCAGCGTGGTCTCGAGCGAGCCGTCAACCGTCACGTCGGCCGTGCGCACGCGGACGTCGCGGAACTCGGCCTTCATCGGGCGGCCCTGGTGCAGCTGAATCGAGATGTAGCCCTTTGCGGGCAGGAACTCGGGGCGGGCGTCCATCACGGCGGCAGTGCGAACGCCGTTGACCCACATCACGAGGATGTTGCCCTTCGCCACAACGCGCATGTCGTTCCATTCGCCCACGCGGTACACCTTCTGCAGCTCCTTGTCGTCGGCGAAGGGAACGACGCTCTTGAGCCCGCTCTGGGCGAGCGTCACCTCGCAGCCGCGCTTGCCAACGAGGTGCTGTCCGGTGCAGTAGAAGTAGCCCACGATGCCGCCCGAGCCGTCCATGTCGGCCTGGTAGCCGGTGTCCTTGGTGGTGCTGTCGGTGCTGCGGATCTGGAAGCCGGAGTTGGCGCCCGGACCAAGCCGGAACGAGCAGCGAAGCTCGAAGTCGCCGAACTGCTCGGCGGCGTAGACGAGGTACTGGCTCGACTTGCAGGGATTCTGCTCGGTGGACTCCACCACCAGCACGCCGTCCTTCGCGTGGAAGAAGTCGCCGCCGCACTTCCATCCCGAAAGATCCTTGCCGTTGAATATCGGCCTGAAGAGGACCGCTTCGGAACCAGGCACGCAGCCGCGCCTCTCAAGCGCGCAGATCACATGCACGAGCGCCGCGCGCTCTGCGCCCTTCGCCTTCAGCGCCGCATCGACTAGCGGCTTCGCCGCGTAGTCGGGCAGCATGCTCTCGCCGAACGCGACAACCGCGTTCTCCGGCACCGTCTCGCGGCGCACCGGCCCGCCGTCCACTGAGTAGGCGATGCGCAGCTCCTTCTGCATCCCCGGCGCGGGGTCGCTGTGGAATCCGCCGCGGCCCACGAGGCGGCAGCCGGACATGATCTCGCGCGATCCCGCCTCAAGCAGCGAATCGACCATCAGCTTCACGTCAGCCACGCGCCTCGCGTCGAAGTTGCCGAACTTCGCCTCAACCACGTTCACGCGCTTGGCGGTGGGCACGAACGCCGTGGACGCCACGCGCACCAGAACGCCGCGCATCTGCTCGTCGTCCGGCGTGAGCGCCAGCAGCTTCAGCAGCTCCGGCATGTCCGTGCGGGCGTCGCAGGCCTGGGCCAGAGCGTTCAGCGCCCCGCGCCTCATGCGCTCGTTCGAAGGCCTGCGCGCCATCTCGAAGAGGGCGGTCAGCACGCTGCGCGACTTGCGCTCGCCAAGGACGCTGAATGCGAGGCGCGCCTTCTTCGTGTCGTCGCCGCGGGCCATCTTCAGAAGCTCGCCGTCAACCGCATCACCCGGAAAACCGATCAGCTGGAACTTTGCGAGAGTGCCCGAGTGGCCTCCCGCAGCCGCCACCTCCACGATCTTCGCGAAGGCCGCCATGTCGCCCTTCTGCGCGGGCGTCTTCTTCGGGAAGGCTGTGAGCGCCTCTGTGGCGCCTGCGTAGCTTTCGAGCGCGAACACCTTCCCCGCACGCGCGGCGCGGACGTGGGCGATCGCCGCGCGGCGCGCGGGCTCGGCCTTCGCCTCCGCCGCGGCAAGGGCCGCCTCGGCCTCTGAACCGGGAATGTTCTGCAGCGCGTACAGCGCGGAGTGGAAGAGCGAAGGCTCCTTCTCCGCGAGCATCGCCGCGAGCACTGGCACGCTCGCCGCCGTTCCGCGGTGCGCCAGCTCCTGGCACGCCGTCATTCGGTCGTCGAGCTCGCCGGACTTCGCCACGCCCAGCAGCTGCGCCTCCGTCATCTTGTACACGGGCTGCCCTTCGAGCGCCGCAAACGCGCTGAAGCACGACAGCGCAAAAAACAATGCAATTCTCTTCATTTAGTTCACCTCTAGCTTGTCACTTCTTACTTCTCACTTATTCACTATTCCCTATAATCTATTCCCTAGATTATCTGCCATCCCGGACGATGCGCACGGTAGAGCATGCGGTTCGCCTCGGGGTCGTTGATGAACTGCTCCTTCACGGGGTCCCAGTGCATGTCGCGGTTGAGCCACTGCGCTATGTTGGCGCAGTGCGTGGATGTCATGGAGCGGTGCATGAGCACAGGATTCGCCACGGTCTTGTTGCGCGACTTCACCGAGTTGAAGAACTGGCGCATGTGGTTTTCCGTGGTGTAGCCCGTGCGAGCGCAGTAGTCGGCGAGAATCTTGTTGTAGTCCGCGAGAAGCGACGGACGCGACACGTCGGGCCGCGTATAGCCGTCGGCGCACGCCACCCATCCCTCGCTGCCCACATACCTCACTCCGCAAGTTCCGCGCCAGCCGCGCTGCTCTGCGATCATCTCCACGCCGTTCGCGAAGCGGAGCGCCATGCCGTTCGGCTCGGCCATGTTCATCGCCGGATAGAACACGGGCGACGTAGCCTCCATGCCGAGTGCGTCGTGGCACTGCGCGTAGGTGTGGGAGCACCAGTCGCCGATGATGCTCGTGCCGAAGTCGTAGTGCTTCACCCAGCGCGTGAGGTAGTCGTGGTTGTACGGACGCCACGGACACGGCCCGAGCCAGGCGTCCCAGTCAAGCTCCTCGCGCGACGGCTGCTTCTCCGCCGGGAGCCACTTGCGCTGGAGGTAGAGAGGCGTGCCGAAGTAAAGGTGCGCATACACCTTCTTCACCTCGCCGAGGCGGCCGAGGCGCAGCAGCTCGTTGCACACGATGAAGTTCGGCTCACTCAGACGCTGGATGCCGGCCTGGTAGATGCGGCCGTACTTCTGCGCCGTGGCGACGACGGCCTGTCCTTCGCGGACGGTCATCGCGGACGGCTTTTCGCAGTACACGTCCTTGCCCGCGCGCATCGCGAGCACGGACGCGGGCGCGTGCCATCGGTCGCCCGTCGCGATGTGGACGGCGTCGATGTCCTTGCGCGCGAGCATTTCGCGCATGTCGATGTACATCTTGCAGTCCTTGTTGCCGTAGTGCGCGTCGGCCCATTCCTTGATGCGGTCGCGGCGCTCCTTCCAGACGTCGCAGATCGCCACGAACTGCACGTCCTTCTCGGGCAGGACCCAGCTGCGGAACACCCCGCCTCCCCTTCTGCCGAGGCCGATCCCGGCCACGACAATGCGGCCCGAAGGCGCGACCTTGCCGTCAAGCCCCAGCGCCGACGCCGGCACCAGCCACGGCAGCGCCACCGCCGCCGACGCCTTCTTGAGAAATGATCTTCTTCCTGTGCTGCTGCTCATGATGCTTCCTCTTGCATATAAGGTTGAACGTTAAAGGTTGAAAGGTTGAAGGTTGAAGGTTGAAAGGTTGAAGGTTGAAAGGTTGAAGGTTGAAGGTCGCTCAGCCCGCGGGCGCGTCGTCTGGATGGTAGCCGCTGTATCCGGTCTGCGGCATCGCGTCGAGCGCGGCCATCTCGGCCTCCGACAGCTCGAAGTCGAACACGTCGGCGTTGGACTCGATGCGCTGCGGCGTGACGGACTTCGGGATCGGCACCACGCCGTGCTGCCTCGCG
>JAEEGF012005360.1_pt1 | contig 10150 bp, 5 predicted proteins | sample 9134171 | NCBI WGS metagenome assembly JAEEGF01 (sample SAMN16246542, study PRJNA631951) | gut metagenome | biome: gut microbiome; feature: rumen; material: AP-attached | host: Bos | place: Iran: Karaj | collected 2018-10 | reverse complement strand
TGCCTTCAAGCGTCAGGAACCTTTCTGTCCTGCACACCCTCGACTGCAACGAAAGCTATGTAGACTCTATCGTCAAGGTCGAGGACGGACACCTGAAATTCGTCTGCGATGGCGAAAAATGGGTGAGCCTGCAAAAGGGAAAAAACTCGGAGAGCAGCTCCTCTTCTGAAGGCGACGACAATTCGTCTGGACGCGATTATTCGTCATCTACAGAAGACTACTATTCGTCCGCGACGACGCAATCTTCTTCGTCTAGGACCGAAGAGTATTCATCCGGCGAAACGGAGTACTACTCTTCGGACGCGCCTCATTCATCAAGCAGCGTGTCTTCCAGCTCCATCTCGGCATACACCAGGTACCCTGACTCCACCGAAAAGCCGCCATTCGAAAGCCACCTGGTCACATGGGACGAAACATTCTACGGAAGCGAATTCGACGAGGCAACCGGCATCCTGACCGACCTGCGCGACAACAACCAGTACAGGACCATGACTGTCGGCAGCTGCACCTGGACTATCGACAACCTTCGCTTTTCAGATTCAACCATGGCACCTTCCCTTATAGGCCGCACCTACTGCGACTCCACCGGCAAAGAATGCAAGTACACCTGGGCTGCCGCCATGGACTCTGTAAATACCGGTTGCGGCTACGACAATGTCTGCGATGGCAATCGACACTGGAAAGGCATCTGCCCCCATGGCTGGCACATTCCCACCGAAAAAGATCTAGACAATTTGTTCCTTGCATTGCCGGCAGGTTTAGCATACGAAACCTTGTTGAACGAATATGATTTTTGGGAATCTCTGCCCGACACGAGCAGCTATGTAATCAGCGGCATTTGGTTTGCAGAGAGCTATAACGGTTCCAAACAAGCAAAACTGCTTAGCCATAGAAGGGCTAATAGTAGTGAACATGAATCCCGTTCTTACTGGCTCAGTGATTCCTATAAATCGGCCCGCATCAATGTTCGCTGCGTAAAGGACTAGCCCATGAAAAAGATCGCAATGACACTCATCGCAGGCGGACTCCTTTTGACAGCTTGCAGCGAATCCGAAAGCGAGAACTTCACGAGCGCAAACACTCCCATCGAACTTTCGACGATCGACGAACTCAAACAATTCACCTGTGATGAATCCCTGAACGGCATCGAGGTCTTTGTCGAAGAAAAGGGCGCATCGTTCGTCTGCGACCAAGAAGGGAACGGCACCTGGGGCTGGACACGCTCGAATTCATCGACCCGCGACTCTTCCACGTCGAAATACTCCTCGTCCAACGCCCGCCACGGCGGGTCTTCTTCCAGCGGCGACGACGAAACGGACCCGTCAAGTAGTTCAGATGTCTCTAGCTCTTCGTCTATGCCAGCGTCTTCCAGCAATCCGTTTGTTGATCCAGAAACTATCCGCTACGGCCTCATGACCGACAGCCGCGACGGGCAAATCTACAAGACGGTTACCATAGGCACGCAGACCTGGATGGCCCAGAACCTGAACTATACGCCCACCGTCGTCTACAATCAAACCGACGAAATCCAGCGGAACAACTGGTGTGCCGGCAAAGGAGTGCAAAACCGCAAGCACGGCGATTGCGCCACGTTTGGAAAACTCTACACCTACGGTGTCGCGCTGGATTCCGCAGGGCAAGTTGCCATTGACGGGGAATTTTGCAACGAATACGATTGGCATCCCAAGATTACTTGCCTAAGGCAGGGAATTTGCCCTGATGGCTGGCATATCCCCGACTTGACGGAATGGAAAACGCTCGCACTGGCAGCTAGCATCGACGGCGAAGAAGAGTTTATCCCCGACAATACCGTTCAGGGATACAAAAATTCTCCACGGAACCTGCTTGGCGACTCTGCCATGTGGGTCGGCGTCTTGTATCAACATAAAAACATCACCCAAAAATCATTTGGATTCAACGCTTTGCCCTCGGGCATCAACAGAAGCGGAGTCCACGACAGTACCATTGCCGCATTTTGGTCCAGGACCAATCCGTGGAGTGATTTCTACATCATGAGAATGAACCAGGAATATGTGGGGACTTCCCGCGTCAAATTTTATGGTAGAAACTCCTATGCGGCTGCAGTTCGCTGCATCAAGGATACCATCGAAACTGATCCTGCAAACTTGTCCGAGACCGTCATCGAGCCGCCTGATTTTAACATCGACCTAGGCCCCACCATCATAGAACCCGGGGAACCCCAGGCCGCCATCACTTACCTCAACCCGGATATCGAATATGGCGAAATGACCGACAGCCGAGACGGCCAGGTCTACAAGACGTTCACCTTCAACAACCAGACATGGATGGCGCAGAACTTGAACTACGTCTACAATCCTGGAGTTCAAAGCTGGTGCGGCGGCGGATATGAATACAAGGAAGGCGACTGCGACGCCTACGGTAGGCTATACACCTGGGCCGCCGCAAAAGGCCACTCCGATTCGGAATGCGGGTACGACCATTTCTGCAGGGATACGACATACCAGGGAATCTGCCCCGACGGCTGGTATCTCCCGTCGTTAAGCCAATACGACACCTTGAACCACTACCTGTCCGACACCCGAATCCTTCCATCCGGAACCCTTCTCAAGGCAAACTCCGACTTGTGGAACGAAAACGGCAAGGGGCTAGACGCCATCGGTTTCTCGGCACTCCCGGCAGGATTCTATAGCAGCACCTTTATCAGGACTACCGAAGAGGCGTCCTTCTGGACACGCGACCAAAATGGCGAGTTTGCCGCAAAGAGTGTCTCGCTGAGGGCACAGTTCGACAGGATCGACACGAACCATTACGAACATAAGCAAGAAGCCCGCTCTGTCCGTTGTATCAAATACTAAATAAGTGCTAGTTCTTGTTCTTATTAGAACATGAAGTTCACACCGACAGTGGTGTAGAACGTGTTCAGCGAAGAATCGTAGAAGATTTCTTCTGCAACGAGCGTCTTGTTCAGGAGGCTGGTGAAGCACTGCACCACGCGGAGGTCCACGCTGATCCAGCGGGTGAGCAGGTAACCGATGTCGAAAGCTCCGCCCACTTCCATACCGGAGGTGGCGACTGTATTTTCACGCGTACCGCCGCTGGTCTTGAACTCGGAAGAACCTTGCAGCTTGAGACCCATGTTGATACCCAGGCCAACATAGAAATCGTAGTCTTCGAAGGTGTAGCGGAAAATAATCGGGATTTCGAACATCATGATATCGATGCTGGCTTCGTTGGTGTAGGCATCCATATCCTGTTCGTAGGAGTAATGTCTGTAGTTGAAGGTGAGTTCCGGAACGAGGCTCAGGTTCTTGACCATGAAGTTCATCTTGAGCAGGAGGCCGCCACCGCCCTGGAAACCGACTTTCCAACCGTCGGAATTTCCGCCGAAGAAGGTGTTGATTCCGCCCTGGGCGCGGATACCCAGCAACACGGCGCGCTGGAATCCTTCGTTACGCATACGGTTGATTTCGGACTTCTTGGTAGTTTCGGCTTTGTAGCGAGCGTAGGCACTTGCGTATTCTTCGTCGTTTGCGAATTCACTGTCGGTAGAACCGTCGTAAGACGCATCGTCGCCAGAAGAACCTGCGGCAGAGGGGGCGGTTGCCCAACCTTCGTCATCATCACTTTGAGCCATGGTCGGCATCGAAAATGCCAAAACCATGGCGACTGCTACACTCAATCTCTTCAAATCCATAGTCTAATTATAATAAATGAACACGTAAATCCCGCCTATAAAATAATTTCAGCGTGTAAAAATAGTGCAGAAATTTTTTTTTACTTAACAGGAGGCGTAACGGAAGTTCCCGAAAAATTTAGAGCAGGAACGTGGCGCCCAAAGTAACGTGCATTGTGTAAAGTTTTGAATGCATTAGGGTGGATTCGGCGATAAGGTCCAGATCCAGCAGGTTGGTAAAGTTCTGGATGACTCGGAGATCAACCACGAGCCAGCGGTTTACGGTGTAACCCAGGTCAAAGAGCCCGCCAACCTCGACCCCAACGGTGGGGATGGTGTTGGAGCGCTTGTCCTTGTCGGTTTTGCCCTCGAAGTCGATGGTCTGCTTGAATTCGGAGTCTCCGCTCATTTTGAGCCCCAGGTTTACGCCCAGGCCTATAAAGAAGCCGTCTTCGTCGAATACGAACTGGCCCATGAAGGGGATTTCGAACAACATTTCATTAATGCTGGCTTCGTTCTTGCCGTAGTCGGACTTGCCCTCGTAGCTGTAAAGGCGGTAGGTAAAATCCAGTTCGGTTGCAACGGCGAAGGATCTGCCAAGCGGAAGTCTTGCCATAAGGCCGCCGCCAAATTCGGGGCCCAGGTTCCAGTCGCTAGCGCCTTTGCCGAAGCTCTTGCTTGCTCCGGCGGCGGCACGGATGCCGAATTGCACGCCTTTGGAGAATCCTTCTTTGCGAGCCCGGTATTCGGATGCATTCTCGTTGATGTAGTGGGGCGCTTCGTCGTCTTCTTCGTCGATGTTGGTTGAGGCTACTTCGGTGGTGTCCGGGGCCTCGACACTGTCGGCAGAGGCCTGTTCCGTGGAATCGGGCCAGGCTTCTTCTGTGGAGGTGCCGTTGTCGCTGTATGAATAGCTGGAGTTTTCTTCGCTCTGCGCTGCTTGATCGGCGGATACGAAACCGCAGCCGTCGCCTACGCAGTTAGGATCGGGTACTTCGCCGGAACCTTCAAAGTCTCCCTGGGCGAAAGCGGAGGAGATGGCGAAGGTGCCTGCGAGAAAAACGATTGCTAGACGATTTGATAGCGAAAAAGTTTTCATATTTCTAATTATAATAAAATTTTAAGAGAGCACGCAATATTCTACATTTGAACTATGCCTATTCTTTCTGCCCAAAATCTTCTTTTGCGCATTGGGGCGAATGCTCCCCTGCTTGACAACGTGAGCTTTGATATCGAGGCGGGGGACCGTATTTGCCTGGTGGGTCGAAACGGTTGTGGAAAGAGTACCCTTTTGAGGGTGTTGACGGGCGAAATGGAAGTCCAGTCGGGGGATATCGTCAAGAAGTCTGGCCTCAAAATTTCGCGCATGATTCAGGAAATTCCGGCCCATATCGAGGGGACTGTCCGGGATGTGGTCATGGCGGGGGTGATGCAGGACGGTACCCACGATACCCATGCCGAAGCGATTTTGGGAAAGACGGGGATAGATCCCGAGGCTCTTTATGACAGTTTGAGCGGTGGTCAGAAACGTCGTACGCTGTTTGCACAGGCGCTGGCCCAAGACCCTGACTTGTTGCTGCTGGACGAACCCACCAACCACTTGGACATCCCGGCAATCCAGTGGCTGGAAGGAATCGTGACCCGCCTGAATTGTGCCTTGCTTTTTGTTAGCCATGACCGCACTTTTGTGCGCCGGGTGGCTACCCGTATTTTTGATTTGGACCGCGGCCATGTGCGCAGCTGGGATTTCCCCTACGACAAGTTTGTGCAGTTCCGCGACCAGGCCTTGGCTGAAGAAGACAAGGCGAATGCCCTTTTTGACAAGCGCCTAGCCGAAGAAGAAGTCTGGATTCGTAAGGGAATTCAGGCGAGGCGGACCCGGAACGAGGGCCGCGTGCGGGCGCTGATTAAAATGCGCGAAGAACGGGCAGCGCGCCGCACCCGAACGGGCAACGTGAATATGCAGATTACCGAGGCTGACCGTTCGGGTCGCCTGGTGGCGCGCCTTACTGACGTGAGTTACTCTTACGACGGCGCGCCGTTGATCAGCGGACTTTCTACTGAAGTTTCTCGCGGTGACCGCATTGGAATTGTGGGGCCGAATGGCTCGGGAAAGACGACACTGTTGCGCCTGATTTTGGGCGAACTCACTCCTGATACTGGCGACATTCGCTTGGGAACGAACCTGCAAGTAGCCTACTTCGATCAGATGCGTACCAGACTCCGCGAAGACAAGTCACTTGTTGAAAATATTGCCGACGGCCAGCAGTACGTGATGCTGAACGGCGTCAAGCGCCATGTGTTAAGTTATCTGCAAGATTTCCTTTTTTCGGCAGACCGCGCCCGTGGCCCTATCAGTGCCTTGAGTGGCGGCGAACGCAACCGATTGTTGCTGGCATGCCTGTTCAGCCACCCGAGCAACGTGCTCGTGCTCGACGAACCCACCAACGACCTGGATATGGAAACGCTCGACTTGCTGGCCGAACTCCTGGCGGACTACAAGGGTACGGTGCTTACCGTAAGCCATGACCGCGCCTTCCTGGATTCCGTGGCCACAAGCATCTTGGCCATTGAAGATGGCGGTAACGTTTTTGAATCGGTGGGCGGTTACAGCGACTACGAGGCAAAGAAGAAAGTCCGCGATAAGGAAGCCGCAAACGCCGCTCGCATTGCGGCCGAAAAAGAAGCTGAAAAGCAGGCGAGGGCCGCACAAGGATCGGCTGCTGCATCTGGGGCACAAGAATCTCCGGTGAAAAAGAAAAAGCGCAGCTACAATGAAGAGCGCGAATACGCCGCCCTCCCCGAGAAAATCGAAAAGCTCGAAGCTGAAATTTCGGAACGTCAGACGGAACTTTCTAAACCCGAGGTGTTTACCAACGCCGCCCGCATCGTGGAACTTCAAAAAGAAATTGCGGATCGTGAAGCCGAACTTGAAAAGGCTTACGAACGCTACGAAGAACTTGACTCGCTAGGCTAACGGGTTTTTAAGACCAATTTTTCCCCTCTCCAAAACGGACTAGCGGGTCTAGTCTGTTTACAAAAGTTTACACACGTGGATAAAAAAGCCTTATTATTGCAATATTCCAAGTTGCATTATTGACATTCTTAAATTAGATTTAGAATGATGGAATAATTGGGAAATCATAAGAGGTCTATTATGGTGAAAAAGATGATTTCGTGGGCGGGCGCATTGTGCGCTCTTGTCAGTACAGCTTATGCGGCAAGCGCTACGGTGTGGACCGAAGGTGAGGGGGGTGGAACCAAGGCTCCTGCGTATTGGTATAAGTTTAAATACGGGACCGGCTCAGCATTTGATACGACTGCGTGGTCGGAAACTAGTCGCCTTACAGTTCTTACGGCAAAGGCAGGAAATTCTTCGAACGGTGCCGGTTTCGGCTTCACGTGGGAGCAGAATGCCTCGTATAAGGACGTAGCTATTTCGTTGTCCGCTTACAAAGGCGTATGTTTGACATATAGTGCGACTGCTCCGTTCCGCATCGATTTCAAACAGTCTACCATTACGGACGATAACTATTATGGTGCCGACCTCGCTGCAGGAACAAAGAAAACCTTCATTGCATTTGCCAATCTTAAGCAGGATTGGAAACCGACTACTACCGTTGCGTGGAATGTTGGCAAACAGATGGGCGTGCAGTTTAGCTTCAAGAATACCCATGCTACCGCTGCCGTCAATTCCGATATGATTGAAATTACCAATTTTGAATTGGCCGATGAATGCGTGACTTTTGCTCCGACGCTTTTGCCGCCTTACACCGCTGAGGACGAGGGTGTCTTGAATGAAGGCGATACCTTGAAGCTTAATCTTGCCGAGGTGTTTACCGACCCGGATGGCGATATCGCCTCTTACACCGTCAAGATTGTGGGTGATGAAGTGGGCCTTGTTAAATTGGCTGATTCGCTTTACAACACGACCGGTGTGGTGAAGCTGATTACCAAAGAAAATCCGAAGGGTGATGCAGTGGTTACGATTACCGCCACTGATGCAACGAAGAAATCTGCAAGCTATGCTCTTTCGATTGCGACTGTAGATGGCGAAAACGCTCCGGTTGCAGTTGATGACGCTTACACGACAGAAGAAGAAAAAAACCTGAAGGTGACTCTCTTGAAAAATGGCGTAGTTGCTAATGACTATGACCCTGATGGCGATTCCTTTACTCCTGTGATTGTTTCTGAACCTGCTCATGGAACGTTGGTGTTCGATGATGAAGGTGGACTCTTTACTTATACTCCTGAAGCCAACTTCTTTGGAAAGGATGTCTTTACTTATCGCTTGGTTGAAGATCCGCGTGTGGGTGATGATACTTACGAAGTCCTGACTGGCAACGTGGCAACGGTGACTATTACGGTGACCAATGTGGACGATCCGATTATGGTGACAGTTACTGACTCGGCTTTCACTGTAGGCGAAGAGGAATACAAACTGGGCGACACCTTGGTGCTTGACGAGGACTTTAATCCGATTATGGTCAAGATCCCGCAGGCAAGCGTGGTGTTCTCTGATCCCGATGTTGCCGCTACGAATCTTGAGGTTAATGCCAAGGCTAGCGGTATTCTGACGGTGGATTTGGGCGAACTGAAGAGCAACTATGCCCTGCAACTTTCGCCCATTGCCGATGCTAACGGCGTTGCTAAAGTTTCTCTGTTTGCTGTCGACGGCAAGGACACTGCTAGCGTCTGGTTCTTTGTGAAGGTGAATCCCGTGGCCGATCTCCCGGTTGCTGTGGATGACAAATACGAAGTCAAGGAAGATATCGAATTCTCTGTCAAGGCTGCCAAGGGTGTTCTTGCAAATGACTACAATCCTGATGACAGGAAGGTTACCTTGACTGCGGTCTTGGTTACTGAACCAGAACATGGTGTACTTACCCTTGCCAAGGATGGTAGCTTTACCTATATGCCGGAACAGGATTACGTGGGTGATGATTCCTTTACCTACTATGTTGTAAACGCTACCGAAGAAAAGTCGGAAGTGGCTACAGTAACCTTGACGGTTATTGATATGCCGGAACCTCCGATTTTGGTGGTGAATCCAGCAACCCTTGATACGGTTATCCGTGAAGATAACGGCTCCGTGACTTATTCTGAAAAGGTCTACAGCACCTGGGCAAAAGCGTATGATGGTAAGTCTAAGCTGTATTATACCTTTACCAGCGATGATGGAAAGATTAAACCCCAGAACACTAAGGGCGCTTGGTGGGTGATGGCTGAAAGGAATGCCTTTGGCGACGCCTATGTGACGGTAAGTGTGACGGACAGCATTTCTGCTCCGTTGACCTTTAAGATTCACATCTATATCACTCCGGTTAATGATTCTCCTGTGGTGGCAAAGCGCGATACCCTTCGTGTCAAGAACTCTGGCTGGAAGGAAACTGTTGATCTGGATTCCCTGTTCTTTGACGCCGATGGAGATACCCTTACGTACAAGGTTATTGCTCCGACAGTGCTTGCAACCGAGATTGTCGATGGAGCTTTAATCATTTCTCCTGCAACCGATTCGACTGTGCTGAATGATGGCGTCTACCGCGTGAAGGTTCGTGCAAAAGATGTTACCGATTCTACCACGGCAACGATTGTGATTTTGGTTGGCGAAGCGGCTCAATCCATCAGCCCTGTGATTGTCGCGACTCCGAAGGCGAACTGGCAGAGCGCAATTCTCGCCGACCGTGGCGTGGCTGCAATCTTTGATATGCAAGGCCGCGTAATGTGGTCGCACAAGCTCCCGGTGAGCGAAGCCGATGTGCGTAATGCAGCCGCTCAGGTGCAGGGCAGAAAGATACTGCAAGTGAACAAGCAGACTTGGACGATTAAATAGTAGACAGTAGACTTTAGGAAGTAGACAGAAAAGGCTCCGCAATGCGGAGCCTTTTCAGACCGTTCGCGCCAGAATCAGCAAAACAAGTGCAGGGCTGGCGCTCACTACCCCCGCAAGGAGGGCCATGTCCACGTAAGCGCTGAAGCGCTAAGTGGCCAAAGGTCGCAACCGCCCCAGCTTAACGCATGGGGCTTGTTGCTCACGGTTACTGCTATTTAACGAGCGCTTCGGTGTCAAGAGCGATGAGGAGTTCTTCGTTGGTGGCGACGACCATTGCGGTCGGCGTGCCGTCCTTACTGATGATGTGGCCGGATTCCTTGCCGTTCTTTTCGTTGCGGGCTTCGTCGATCTGGTAGCCGAGAATCTTGAGGTTGTCCATGGCCATCTTGCGGACAAGCTTGCTGTTCTCGCCGATACCGCCGGTGAACACCAGTGCGTCGATGCGCGGGAGTGCCATGGCGATGCCGCCGATTTCGCGGGTGAGCCTGTAGGCGAACGTTTCGAGGGCTATCTGTGCGCCCACATGGCCTTCGCTTGCGGCCTGCGTCAAAGTGCGCATGTCGTTAGAAAGTCCGGAGAGGCCGAGCAGGCCCGATTCCTTGTTCACGAGCTTGTCGAGGCGGTCGATATCGTAACCGTACTTCTTGCTGATGAAGAAGAGC
>JAEEGF011871275.1_pt1 | contig 10150 bp, 8 predicted proteins | sample 9134171 | NCBI WGS metagenome assembly JAEEGF01 (sample SAMN16246542, study PRJNA631951) | gut metagenome | biome: gut microbiome; feature: rumen; material: AP-attached | host: Bos | place: Iran: Karaj | collected 2018-10 | reverse complement strand
GTACTTCACCGAGAAAGCCCGTTTGTAATCGCCGTAGAAAATGATATACTTATTCAGGGAATCATCGATGTCTGGTGGGAAGAAGATGACGGTATAGTGCTTCTTGACTACAAGACAGACAGAGTACCTGAAGAGGAAGGAGAAAAGGTGCTTATAGACCGTTATAAGATACAGCTTGATTACTATGAAAGAGCCCTCCTTCAGACTACAGATAAAAAGGTTAAGGAAAGGATCATCTATTCCTTTGGCCTGGGAAAGGAAATCACCTTATGAGGTTCAGACCCTGCATAGACATACATAACGGGAAAGTTAAACAGATAGTTGGAGGCTCTCTAAAAGACGAGGGCAGCTTTGCTGCTGACAATTTTGTCTCTGAAAAAAGCGCTGACTACTATGCTTTAATGTATAAAGAAAGCGGTCTTACGGGCGGGCACGTTATACTTCTTAATAAATCCGGAACGCCTGAATATGAGGCAGATCTTGCCGAAGCAGGAAAAGCACTTAATGCTTACAAGGGAGGCCTTCAGATAGGCGGCGGAGTTACCGAAAAAAATGCCAAAAGTTTTATTGACATGGGGGCATCTCATGTTATAATAACCTCGTTTGCATTTGCGGGCGGAAAAGTTATTTACGAAAACCTTGAAAAGCTTGCTCTTGCCGTAGGAAAAGAAAGAATCGTGCTTGATCTTTCCTGTAGAAAAAAGGACGGAAAGTTCCTGGTGGTCACCGACAGATGGCAAAAATTTACGGATGAAGAAGTGTCGGTAAAACTTTTAGAAAAACTGTCTTCGTACTGCGACGAGTTTCTTGTCCATGCGGTAGATGTGGAGGGCAGGCAAAGCGGTATAGAGACCGAAGTTGTAAATATCCTTGCAGGCTCACCAATCCCTGTAACTTACGCCGGCGGAGTATCGTCTTTAAACGATATACACCTTATAAACGAAGCAGGAAAAGGAAAAGTTGACGTTACGGTAGGTAGCGCACTTGATATATTCGGAGGTAAGCTGTCTTATGGAGAGCTATGCGATCTTTGCAGAAATTTATGATGAACTGATGGATAACATTCCCTATAAAGAATGGGTCTCGTACCTTACAGGCCTTTTAAAAGAAAGAGGTGTAACTAAAGGCCTTGTTTGCGAGCTTGGCTGCGGAACCGGAACAGCGACAGAGCTTCTTTTAAAAAGCGGCTACGATATGATAGGAATAGATAATTCGGAGGAAATGCTGGCCGTTGCAAGAGACAAGCAATACGACCGCATGGTAAGTGAGGAATCCGGAGATCAGATTCTTTACCTTCATCAGGACATGCGTGAGTTTGAACTGTACGGTACCGTTGATGCTTTTGTCAGCATTTGCGACAGTATGAATTATATGCTTAGATATGACGACCTTGTAAAGGTGTTTAAGTGTGTAAACAACTACCTTGAAAAAGACGGGCTTTTCGTGTTTGACCTAAAGACAAAGCATTATTTTAAAGATGTACTGGGCGATGGCACTATAGCAGAGAACCGCGAAGACTGCAGTTTTATCTGGGAAAATGCCTACGATGAAAATTCCTGTATAAACCAGTATTACCTTACAATGTACATCGAAGAAGAAGACGAAAAATACGGCAGATACGAAGAAATACACCAGCAGAAGGCCTACGATCTTGAAGAGATCCAAAAAGCCATAGAAGAGGCAGGCATGGTCTTTGAGTGTGCCTACGATGCGTTTACAAAAGAACTGGCAAATAAAGATTCTGAAAGGATCTATATAGTTGCAAGGGAAGGTTTTCAGGAAAACAAAAAATATATTTAAGGTGATAGATATGAAAGATTATATTATTAGAGCCACAGCGGCAGGCGGTCAGATAAGAGCCTTTGCCGCAACGACAAAGAACCTTGTGGAAGAGGCTAGAGTTGCCCACGGCACAAGTCCTACAGCTACAGCAGCCCTTGGCCGTCTTCTTACGGGCGGCGCTATGATGGGAACCATGATGAAGGGTGACAAAGATGTTCTTACCCTCCAGATAAAAGGAGACGGTCCTATCGGTGGCATCACAGTTACGGCAGATTCAAGAGGCTTTGTAAAAGGATATGTTAACGAGCCTATGGTTATCCTTCCTGCAAGTCCTGCAGGTAAGCTTGATGTGGGCAAAGCAGTCGGCGCGGGTATGATAACCGTTATAAAAGATCTTGGCCTTAAAGAGCCGTATGTTGGAAGCTGTGAGCTTGTTAGCGGCGAGATCGCCGAAGATCTTACGTATTATTTTGCAGAGAGCGAGCAGGTACCTTCAAGCGTAGCTCTTGGCGTCCTTATGAATAACGACAACACTGTACGTCAGGCTGGAGGTTTTATTTTACAGCTCCTTCCGGGTGCAGAGGAAGAGGTAATAGAAAAGCTTGAAAAGAAGATAAGCGAGTTTACTTCAATAACTGCTTGTCTTAATAAAGGTATGACACCTGAAGACATCCTTAATGAGCTTCTTGACGGTCTTGACCTTGTTATAAATGATAAACTTCCTACGGAGTTTTATTGTAACTGCGACAAAAAGAGAGTAGAAAAGGCGCTTATATCTGTAGGAAAGAAAGAGCTTCAGTCAATGATAGATGACGGAGAGCCTATTGAGGTCAACTGCCATTTTTGCGGAAAGCACTATAACTTTAACATAGACGAACTTAAGGTTTTACTTAAAAATGCCGAAAGATAAAGTATAAAACACTATTCTTAAGATTTTCTTAAGCCGCTTGACTGCAATTTTGTATATGATAAAATATACTTAGATGCAAGCAAACGGTATTGACGGTTTCTTTTTTGATAAGGAGGTGGCCTATGGAGATCAGAGGACTTGATGTTGGCGCTCTTATTGACAGCACTAACCTTAATCTTCAGACAGAAGTGGGAGCAGCTGTCCTTGCAAAGAATCTCGACATCATTGACGAACAGGGACAGGCCATGATCAAGATGATGGAGACTTCTGTCAATCCGAATCTCGGAGCTAATTTCGACATAAGAGTGTAACAATCAAACATTAAGCCAAGTATCAGGTGATATACTCACCTGATACTTTTGTGCATTAACTTAAAAGGGGAAGAGGAGTGATCAATTAATGAAAAAAAGACTTACTTCATTTGTACTTATTCTTGCTATGGTGCTTTCTGTGATGCCGGGATTTAAGGCAAAGGCAGCTACGGTAGCCTATCTTTACAACAGCAAGAAGCCCAACACCATATTAAATGACACCAAAAACTCTTATATTTATGTGGGCGGAGCAAAGCTTGATCTTGATTACAACATCGGAGGTTTAAAGACAGGAGTTACAGGTAAATGGTCTTCAAACCATCCTGAAAGGATCACTGTCAATAAAAACGGTGTCTGCAAGGCAGTAGGCAACGGAGCAGCTTACATCACATTTAAATATACAGACCCTCTTACCAAAAAGAGCGCAAAGCTTCGCGTTCGCCTTAAAGCCCTTACAAGAGCATCGGGTATCGCGCTTGTTCCTGCGGAAGGAACAAACGTAAATGCAGGTGAGCTTAAGATGAAACCGGGTGAGGTTGCTTCTTTTGGAACAAAGCTTACAACCAATCCAAAAGCTCTTGCTGTTAACTCACAGGTTACCACCACTTACGGAACATATTTTGAACTTTTCCAGGACGAGGCGTGCACCCTTCCTGCAGGCAGCAACGTGGTTACAATTATGGGAAGCGGCATCGTTAATGCTGTGGCACCGGGTACTGTATACCTTCGCGCCGTAGGAAAGAACAGCAAGAACGCAAAAACATATAACGTATACAGCAGCGTGGTAAAGATTACTGTAGCTGAGGATATATCTGTAGTACAGACTGACGGATCAAAGCTTAAGGTTACATCCCCTTCAAGTGACATCCTTTCCATTACCTTAAAGAATGACAAGGGAGTTGTGGTAACCCAGCTTGGCGGAAGCCCTGTACTTGCAGTAGATAAGCGTTCTGCCATAGTTACTATCGGCGGAACTTTAAGCGGAGATTATACCGTAGTTATCACAACTGTTGCTGAAACTGTTTCAAGAACAGTCAAGTGTGAGCCTTCAAGACTTGAAAAGATAGAGCTTACCTCACTTAAAGCAGGCATTACAGGTGAAGTTAAAAACGGTTATTCTATAGCAACAATTAATTTTAAACTCTTAGACCAGTTTGGAAACAATGTTACAAACGATGCAAGATTCCCTATTGCACAGTTTATGGCTCTTTGGACTCCTGCAAACGGAGACGGAACAGAAAAGGCTGTTATCACCGGACCCGGTACCGTAGAGCTTCAGCTTAAGAGCTCAACTATTCTTTCAAAAGGAAAGCTTCTTATAATCCAGACATACGGACAGGCAACAAAGATAGAGGCAGACATTTCAATAGGTCTTCCTGCAGCAATCGATTCTGTAGAAGTTATGGGTATCTATAAATGCGGAATTGGTACTACCTCAATGGTTAATTATACAAAAGTGCTTGATGAAAGTACATGCAGTATTTTTGCGGGAACTACCGTTGCAGACAGCAAAAAGCTTAACAATATGCCGGGGGCTTATTACCTGCTCCTTAGAGTTAAGGATACCGACGGCAATCCTGTTAATTCAAAGGGTGTTACAAATCAGCGTATTATCGTAAGTATGAACGGAACGGCAGGTCTTGAGCTTGACGGAAGCGAGTCTATCGACGGTATCACAATCGACGGCGAGACATTCCTTACATATCCTGTTAAGGCTATTGCATCAGTAAGAAGCGGAAGCTTTGGCCTTTCTGCTCTTGCAGTTGGAGGTAAGGTAGCATACAAGACCATAACTAAACAGATCCCAGGTTCTCTTACTGTTCAAAAGTTTGGAATTACAGGCGGAAAGGTCTGCTATGCAGGTCAGGCAGAGTACCTTGATTACGAGCTTATAGACAGTACCGGAAGCCGTATAACCGATTTTGAGGCAGTTGTAAAACTTACCATTCAAAGAGATGCTGCCAACGAGGTTTATATTTCCATACCTAATACAGTAATAAGTTCTACCGTTGCTCAAAACGGAGTAGGAACTTCAACAAATTCATTTTTCTTCTGGGAGAAAGATATGGAAACAGGTAAAGCTAAACTTAAGTATTTCCCTGTAGCTATGGGAACAGATACTATAGTTACGCTGCCTGGCAATGCTACAGCTACTACCACTACAACAAATGTTATCGTTATGGTAGCTCAGTAAAATAAAGAAAATTAAGAGGCATCCAAATGGATGCCTCGTTTTTTAACAAAAAATGATTATTTTTTCAGAAATGTGTAGCAAAAGGGTACAGCTATATGTTAAAATGTAAAATAGAAGCTGAAATTTTACAACTTTATGAAATAGTGTATCGGAGGTAGCAACTTTATGGATGAAAGACAGGAAAGAATTGACGCCAATAAGCTTGGCATAGTTTGTTTTACTGTTATTACAGTAATTTTGTTTTTGGCATATGTACTTCAGCTGGTAAAGGGTGAGAAGGAATTTGGTATTTTTATGGCTCTTGCCATTACAGACCTTGTTCCTATGATCGCCTGCTGGGCTATCTATAAGAGCAAACCGGATGCAGAAGTTATCCGCCACATTATGGCCATAGGCTACGGAATCTTCTATGCGCTTTCCTGTTTTGTAAACAAGGAAACCATCCTGGTATTTGTTTATTCCATTCCTATGATCATTGTTATCACGGTATTTAATGATTTAAAGTTCTCGGTAAGGATCTCTATCCTTGCTACCATCATAACTCTTGCACATGGCGTTTGGTTTGCGGCTATCCACAATTTTGAATCAATCGCTGTAGCAAACCTTGAGATCGAAGTTGCACTTGCGGTTATGGTAGCTATATTCATTTCGCTTTGCAACAAATATACCTTCAAAGTCAATCAAAACAAAATGGATATGATACATGAATCTTCAAAGAAGACGGGACAGATGCTTGACGAGATCATGCAGGTGTCAAACGACATCGTTGAAGAGGTTTCCGAAGTATCCGAAAAGATGGAAAGACTTGCAGCATCAAGCGTAGATACATTAAATTCCATGAACGAGGTACAGGTTGGAACAACAGATTCAGCTAACTCAGTTCAGAATCAGATGATAAAGACTGAAGAGATCCAGACACAGATCGATAAGGTAACAGGAGTTTCAAGCGATATCGGCGCAAGCGTTGACGGAGCACTTGAAGCCATCAATGAAGGCCGTGCCAATATCAATAAGCTTATCGAACAGTCAAAGATCTCCGAGAATGCAGGAAATGAAGTTATCAAAGAGGCTGAAGGTCTTAAGTCATCCACAGACCAGATGGAGACCATCGTTTCACTTATCCAGAGCGTTGCTTCGCAAACCAGTCTTCTTGCACTTAATGCTTCCATCGAGGCAGCAAGAGCGGGCGAAGCCGGAAAGGGCTTTGCGGTAGTTGCAAGCGAGATCAGTAACCTTGCAAATCAGACACAGTCAGCTACAGGAAATATCAGCGAGCTTATCGCAGGTATCTCCGGTGAGATAGAAAGATTCGTTACAGCTATCAATTCTCTTGTAGAAAGCAACAAGATCCAGAACGAATCGGCAAACGTTACATCAGGAAGCTTTGAGAAGATCGTTGAAAATGCCGGAACCATCAGAGCAAAGTCAGAAGACCTTTCAGATATTGTAGGAAGACTTGCTTCCGCTAACCGTGAGATCGTAGAGAGCATCCAGACAATCTCTGCTATCACAGAAGAGGTTTCCGCACACTCAACAACAACCTTTGAAGCTTCACAGCAGAACAAAGATATCGTTGAGTCTGTACAGGCTATTGTTCACAAGATGGATGATAACGCTGGCAAATTAAAGGCCATTAAGGCAAACTAAATCTCTCCTGCATAATTTTATATGTAATATTTTATAGATGGACCCAAAAATTTTCTATGTAAAGTTTTTGGGTCCTTTTTTATAATAGCTTTGTGCAAAACAAAGAGCGAATGCTCAGATTACAATTTTTTTAGGAGGAATAAGTAATGAAAAAACTTGTTGCACTTATGACAGTACTTGCACTGTCTGTTTCACTCGTAGCATGTGGCGCTGCAAAAGAAGATCAGCCTGCTGCTAACAATAATTCAGAAGCTCCTGCAAAGACAGAGAGCAAGAGCGAGAATGCTAAGAAGCCTCTCGTTTGGTTCAACCGTCAGCCATCTAACTCATCTACAGGTGAGCTTGATATGACAGCCCTTACATTCAACGATGATACATATTATGTTGGATTCGATGCAAATCAGGGTGCTGAACTTCAGGGTACCATGGTTGTTGATTACCTTAATGCTCATGCAGACGGAATCGATCGTAACGGTGACGGAATCATCGGTTATGTTCTTGCTATCGGTGATGTAGGACACAACGACTCAGTTGCTCGTACACGTGGTGTTCGTAAAGCACTTGGTACAGGTATCGAGGTTGATGGTGCTATCGATGCAACTCCTGCAGGAACAAACACAGACGGTTCTGCTTCAGTTGTTAAGGATGCAGAGATCACTCTTGGCGGAAAGACTTACACAGTACGTGAGCTTGCTTCTCAGGAGATGAAGAACTCAGCAGGTGCTACTTGGGACGCTGCTACAGCAGGTAACGCTATCGGAACATGGACAGCTACATTCGGTGATCAGATCGATATCGTAGTTTCAAACAACGATGGTATGGGTATGTCAATGTTCAATGCATGGGCAAAAGACGCTAAGGTTCCTACATTCGGATACGATGCAAACAGCGACGCTGTTGCAGCTATCGCAGAAGGCTACGGCGGAACAATCTCACAGCATGCAGACGTTCAGGCTTACCTTACACTTCGTGTTCTTCGTAACGCTCTTGACGGTGTAGATATCGATACAGGTATCGGTACTGCAGATGCTGCAGGCAACCAGCTTACAGAAGGTGAAGATTTCGTTTACAATGCAGATCAGAGATCTTATTATGCATTAAACATCGCAGTAACAGCTGACAACTATACAAACTTCCTTGATTCAACAATGGTTTACTCAAAGGTTTCAAACAAGGTTGACAGCGCTACAAAGAAGGTATGGCTCAATATCTACAACTCATCCGATAACTTCCTCGGATCAACATATCAGCCACTTCTTCAGAACTACGATGATCTTCTTAATCTTGATGTAGAGTACATCGCAGGTGATGGCCAGACAGAGTCTAACATTACAAACCGTCTTGCTAACCCTGGTGAGTATGATGCATTCGCAATCAACATGGTTAAGACAGATAACGCAGCTTCATACATGAACATTCTTAATCAGTAATTTTTTGGTTTAGTAGTATTTTTTGCAGAGGGGTTCCGGAAAGTCCCGGTCCCCTCTGTTAATGTGTTAAATAGGAGGCTTAAAAAATGCCAGCAGGACAAGATAAATACATCTTATCAATTCAGGGCATGAGTAAGTCATTTGGCCGAAACAGAGTTCTTGATAAGATAAATCTTAATCTCAAGCCGGGAACAATTATGGGCCTTATGGGTGAAAACGGTGCCGGTAAGTCTACTATGATGAAGTGCCTTTTCGGTACATATCAGAAAGACGAAGGAACCATTATTCTTGATGGAAAAGAAGTAAACTTCTCAGGGCCAAAGGATGCTCTTGAAAACGGAGTAGCCATGGTTCATCAGGAACTTAATCAGTGTCTTGAAAGAAGCGTTACAGACAATCTTTTCCTTGGAAGATATCCGAAGGGGACAGCGGGTATCATTGATGAGGGAAGAATGAGAAAGGAAGCATCTGATCTTTTCCGTAAGCTTGGAATTACGGTTAACCTTGATCAGCCGATGAAATACATGTCGGTATCAAAGAGACAGATGTGTGAGATTGCAAAGGCAATTTCTTATAATTCGAAAATAATCGTTCTCGATGAGCCTACATCATCACTTACAGCTCCTGAAGTAGCAAAACTGTTTAAAATGATGAGACAGCTTAAGGCTCAGGGAATATCGCTTATATATATTTCACATAAAATGGACGAGATCTTCGATATATGCGATGAAGTATCAGTACTTCGTGACGGTAACCTTGTTATGACAAAAGAATGCAAGGATACCGACATGAACGAACTTATCTCAGCGATGGTTGGTAGATCTCTTGATAACAGATTCCCGCCTGTAGACAACACTCCGGGTGAGACCATACTTACAGTTGAACATCTTTCTACAAAGTATGAGCCACATCTTCAGGATATTTCATTTGATGTCAAAAAGGGTGAGATCTTCGGTCTTTACGGACTCGTTGGTGCAGGAAGAACAGAACTTCTTGAGACTATATTCGGTGTTCGTACAAGAGCGGCAGGAAGAATTTATTACAACGGCAAGCTTATGAACTTTAGCTCATCAAGAGAAGCTATGGATCACGGATTTGCCATGATCACCGAGGAGCGTAAGGCTAACGGCCTTTTCCTTAAGGGCGATCTTGTTTTTAATACAACAATAGCAAACCTTAATCAGTACAAGACAGGACCATTCCTTTCAGATGATAAGATGACAAGAGCTACCTCCCACGAGATAGAAGTCATGCATACAAAGTGTATGGGACCTGAAGATATGATAAGCAGTCTTTCAGGTGGTAACCAGCAGAAGGTTATTATCGGAAAGTGGCTTGAGAGAGCACCAAAGATCTTTATGATGGATGATCCTACAAGAGGTATCGACGTAGGCGCCAAGTACGAGATCTATGAGCTTATCATCAAGATGGCAAAAGAGGGAACCACAGTTATCGTTGTTTCTTCAGAGATGCCTGAGATACTTGGTATCACAAACAGAATCGGAGTTATGAGTAACGGAAGACTTGCAGGAATCGTCAATACAAAAGAGACCGACCAGGAAGAGCTGCTTAGACTTTCCGCAAAATATTTATAGGATAGGAGATTAGGAAAGATGGATAAATCGGTTATTCTTTCTGCTGAAAAAGAGGCAGAGCTTTTAAGACCAATCGACGAATACATTGGTGAGATCCAGAGCAGCATCGATGAACTTAGAAAAGACGGCTCTGAGAAGATCCAGACTTTACTTTCACACATTTCTCTCGTAAAGGAAGACAAGAACTACAACAAAGAAGAGAGAGAGAACATTATCGCAGCAGACAAGGCTGAGCTTGCAAAGGCTAAAGAGGTTGAGGCTGCAAACAAAGCAAAAGTAAA
>JAEEGF010080286.1_pt1 | contig 10150 bp, 8 predicted proteins | sample 9134171 | NCBI WGS metagenome assembly JAEEGF01 (sample SAMN16246542, study PRJNA631951) | gut metagenome | biome: gut microbiome; feature: rumen; material: AP-attached | host: Bos | place: Iran: Karaj | collected 2018-10 | reverse complement strand
GTTATCTTTGAGTTAGAAAAGCAAAACATAGACTTCAATTCTCAGAAATTACGCTAACATCTGGCAATATCCCCCCCAGTCACCATCTGAAATACGGTGTATTCAGATGGTTTGTAAAAGTTACCCTTTTTTCTCAGATATAACTTTTTTCTCAAAACCTATTGACTACTAATAGTTTGTCACCTCTAAACAATAATATGAAATCAGTTGGCTGATATGCCTGGATTTCTAATATGAGAATGGTCGATGTGACCAATGACTAATTTAGCATAGAATTCAGAAAATGTACAGATAAATATTGTTATCATTCACGGAAACGATAACTACGAAATATTAGTTGTCTCAAATTTACTTTTTTATGAAATTTGTTACCCTTTTGTTGGGAAAAAGAAAAGTTTTTGTATTTGATTTTTCAGTATAAGGTTATATTTATAATTTGTTACCCTTAAAATCATGAAATTGGGGAAATAAATTATAGAAATATTTATATAATTCCAAAAGAGCTTATATTTCCTGTATTATCAAGCGAAAAAGGGTAACATTTTTATAAAAGAGATACTTTAGAGAAAAACAATCTGTCTCTTGATTCATGTTCTCATGAAAACCGCAGTAAAAGCGTGTCTCGGATTATGCATTAAAGAATACATACTGTATAATAAAGATATGAACAAAGAAATTACGGACAATAAAGACAACAAAGAAAACAATGAAGAAAAAATCTTACGTCCGGAATGCCGTGAACTTCGATATACACTTTCGGATAATGAAGCTTCAACTACCTGCGGAGAAATAATGCGTGACAGGATGCAGCTTTCCTCCAGGGAAATCAGTCGATGCAAGCAGTTTGATGACGGGGTAATGAAGAGTAATTCCATTGAATCAGACAATTCATATACTCCTGCAAGGCTCATTGACCCTATTTTTCCGGGAGAGACCCTTATAGTGAAAATCTACGAGGATAATGACAACGCCGGTGACATTGTTCCCACGGATGGAAACCTGGACATTGTCTATGAAGATGAGGATCTTATTGTAATAAATAAAGAGGGAGACAGGGTGGTGCACCCATCCTACGCTCATTATACAGATTCTCTCAGCAATTTTCTTATGGGCTACTATAACAGAACCGGGCAGAGGCACATCGTGAGAACTGTGGGGCGCCTTGACAGAGAAACCTCCGGGCTTGTGATCTTCGCCAAGAACAGACATAGTGCGGCTCTTTTATCAAAGCAAAAAGAAAATATGTCCCGTAGAAAAGAGTATATTGCACTGTGCAGCGGTGTGTTTGAGCAAAAAGAAGGCACAGTGGACGCCCCCATAAGGCGCCGTCCTGAGGAGAGAATGATCCGCGAGGTACACCCGGAAGGACAGGAAGCCATAACACATTTTACTGTTCTTAAACAGTATGAGGACTTTGCCCTGGTCAAACTAATTTTGGATACGGGACGAACCCATCAGATCAGAGTTCACATGGCTTATCTCGGGCATCCGCTTTTGGGAGACAACTTTTACGGGAAAGATAATCCTGACAATAAGGGGCTATCAAGGGCCGCCCTTCATGCGGGACATATAGAATTTTTACAGCCTATAACCGGTGAGAAGATTGTTATTGATGCAGAACTACCTGATGATATGAAGGCTGTGATATCTTGAATAATATTTTCCTGTTACATAAAAGATAATCCGCTATGTATGCGCGCTATTTTTGATATCAGATAATACGTTCAAGAATACTATGGACAGAGGTACTTTTATGACATATTTTACCTGCTTTTATCTTGATAATGAAAAGGATATTGTTGTCACAATCTACAAGGATCAGGACAGGCTTTACTATGTGCTTTCAACGCCCAATCACGGCACTGGAAATCTCATAAGAAATCTGGCTGCGACCTGTAATCTGCCCCTGTCCAGGAATCAGGATGATATGCTCATCATAAAGGGAGAGATTCCCTGTTATATTAATGCCAACTGCGAGGAAATCTATCGCTTTAAACTTGGAAATACAGATATTGCAAATATATATCCCGATGGGAAAGTGAAGCTGAAAGTCACTATTCCAGCTATTTCAAAGACGTTAATGAGCCAGACCAAGGACTATCAGCTGGAAATGGACAAGACTATTTTTAAGACCTATATTTCCAAGGAACTTAAATTCCGCGGAGATCTCCATACCCATATGAACGGAAATCTTCCTGCTGACATTCTTATAGCCCTTGGAATTGCCCACCAGATCAGATATCCCTTATATTATGTAAAAAAACTTGATCTTAAATTAACAGATACACAATGGGAGAGGGTAAAAGCCCAAAGAGAGAAGGTTGCCAGGCAGTTTGTCACATCTGAATTAAAGGGTAAATATCTGGACAGAAAGATTAATGATAATACCTTCATAAATTTCGCTGACCTGATTCTCAATAATCTTGATAATGCTGAAAAGAATATTGTAAAGATCAGAGGATCCCTTGGCATAATAAGAGACGGACAGGCCGTCTTTACCAATCTTGAGAAGGTGTATATTTACAGATATGTCTTCACCAAAGGGACGGAGAGTGAAGATAAAATTGACATTACCAATGCAGGGCAGATTCCCGATCCGGATGTGAAAAAAGCTCTTTTACAGATGCTTAAGGATAAAGAAAATCCCGACTATTGCTACAATACAGTATTTCAGGATAAGCTACTGTGGATTGCCAGAAACTATAAGTGCCAGGGCGTTGAATATGCAGAGATAAGCGATACTACCCTGGTAAAAAAATATGAATCACTGGAAATGCTAAGACAGGTCCATGAGGTTATGCCCAAAATCTATCAGGAGACCGGAGTGATGATAAGATTCCTGGCGGCAATGAGGCGTATACCACTGACAATTATCAAGGATGCGGTTACTCCCGAAAATTACCTGGAGCAGAATTTGGAGACTTTGAGAGCGACATCTCTGGATCCCTATGTCGCCGGCTGCGATTTTGTCGGTGAAGAGATAAATGACATAATTACCCTTAAACCTGCGTTTAAAGAAATTGTGAAAATAGCTTCCAAGGATCCTACCTTTGTCATTCGTATACATGCCGGAGAAAACGATAGCCAGAAGGACAACATTGCTCACAGTATACAGTGTGTTAAGGACAGTTTGCTGCCCGGACAGGCAATGCCCAGGATTCGCCTGGGGCACGGTCTCTACACCTACAGCCTTAAATCCCAGAAGGGCCGTGAAGTATTAAAGCAGCTAAAGGAAAATAATGTTGTTCTGGAATTTCAGCTTACCAGCAATGTAAGACTTAATAACCTCAATTCACTTGATAAGCATCCCTTAAAGGAATACCTGAAAAACGGTATAAAGTGCGTGCAGGGAACCGACGGAGCAGCCCTCTATGGCACGAATTCTTTGGATGAGCAGTTATCCTTACAAAATCTTCTTGGACTTTCTTATGAAGAATTACTTCTTATGAGAGAAACGGAAAAAAGAATAATAGAGCTAAGCCGCGCAGCCTATTCCGAGAAAAAGGACAATTTCCTTAAACTCCTTGGGGGAAGGGACATGGAAGAGGTTCTCCTTCAGAAGATGACTGCCGTTAAGATTTCGCACAGGTCCGTGCCCGGTGAAAAGAAATTTGACTCAAATGCTGAATTAAAAAACAGTATAAGAGAAATAACCTGGGACAGAATCCCGGTGGTCTTACTGGGAGGCAGCTTTAATACAGAAAACCGGGCAACCAGAATGACTCAGCCCGGAATTAAGCAGCTGGATGAACTTTTGGATTTCTTAAATCCTGAGGAAACCTGCTTTGTAATAGGACATAAGCTCGCGGGATACGAGAAGTACCTTGTGGAGCATAACAAAAAGAGTTTCAGAATTTATGCCGTGGTGCCTTCCCTTCTTCCAAAAGAAGATATAGAAAGGCTCAAAAATGCGGGAGTATTTATCAGAGTTTCTCCGGAATCGGAAGGTATGGGCATATACAAGAGCTTTAACTATGAGATATTTGAAAGAAGACCGTCGCTGTTGGTGGCTTTTGACGGGAACAGCAGTGCCCTCAACCTGATACAGGAAGCCCACAACGGCAAAGGTAAATCCGCAATCTGCGTATTCGGAAGTTCCAAGATACTTAGGCAGAAAGCGGAGTCTCTTCAGGGATACGTATATCTTTTTGATGAGGAAAAAACTGTCGTGGAGATACTTCGGCACCTTCAGCTGAAATACGGAAGAATGTCATAGATTCCTGAACAAAAACTCAAGAATCTATACATAGATTCCTGAACAAAACTCAAGAATCTATGACAGATAAGGAGATATTCAGTGGTAGCGGGTATCCCCTTTGAAAATAGTATTTTTGCCGAAGCGATTATTCAGTTCTTCGGACATTTTATCAAGCTTCTTCTGTCGTTCAAAATCAAAACCGGCAGAAGGAGCTTGTTCTTTAAAGTCTTCAAATAGGTTCAGCTGTCTGTAGGTACCATCATCTAACTTGGACAGACCGACACCGACAAGTCTTACAACTTCTCCTTTTATAAAAAGACCTTCCTCTCCAAGTAAAAGCTTGTCTGATAGCTTCTTTGCAGCTTCAAACAGCTTGTTTTCATCGTTTATGGAGTTATCAAGCTGCATCTGGCAGGAATGCCTCTTGAAATTACCTGTTTTCACGGAAACGGTAACTGTTTTTCCGTAGACGTGATCTCTTTTAAGCCTTCCTGAAACACTGGCGGAAAGACTTTTTAGGATGGGGGTTATCTCTTTATCATAGGAGTCTGCGGTGAGATCCGATTTGAGTGTCGTTTCGTTGGAGTAGCTTTTTGCATCCTCGTAATTGCCGGAAACATTGGAATTGCCCATGCCATTAGCACTTCTGTAGATATAAGTCCCGCCGTTTTCTCCCAGAAAAGAGCAGAGCATTTGCGGATCCGCTTTGGCTGCATCACCTATGGTCCTGATACCGATTGAAGTCAGCCTTGCTGCTGTGGAGGAGCCGCAGCCATATAGATCACCGATGGGAAGAGGCCACATTTTTTCCGGGATTTCTTCAGGAAAAAGAGTATGTATGCGATCCGGTTTGGTAAAATCACTGGCCATTTTTGCAAGAAGCTTGTTGCAGGAAATGCCCACATTAACCGTAAAACCCAGGGTATCTCTGATTTCGTTTTTAATCTGCATTGCTACGTTAAGGGGATAAGGAAGCTCGACGGTTTCGGATGCGGCATAAACGCTTCTGGTCCCTGATATATCAAGAAAGGCTTCATCAATAGAAACCTGCTCAACAATAGGGGAATACCTGGTTATAATGTCAATAAACGCGTGGGAGTATTCTCTGTAGGTATTGAAGTCACCCCGAACCAGCACAAGGTTTGGACATTTCTGAAGCGCCTTGACAACCGGCTCACCGGTAACAATACCGTATTTTTTTGCAGGGATGGATTTGGCTGTAATTATACCGTGACGGCTTTTTACATCACCGCCCACAGCGGAAGGGATAGTTCTCAGATCGACACTTCCGGGCTCATCCCGGAGTTTTTTTACTGCCGACCAGGATAAAAAGGCGGAATTAACATCGATATGAAATATGATTTTCTCATAGGAACTGTAATTCACTTTCACCGCCATAACCCCTCCCGTTTTAGTTTCCTATATTATACTGCATGTAAAATGAATTAGTGCTAAAATTAATTATATATTGATAAGGAGCATAGTTGTATGAATAAGACTTTTTTCAGGATACTCAGGATTGTACTGATAATAGCGTGCATTGTGATTATTGGTTATCAGGGGTATAAAATTTATGACGACCAGCAGGAATATGCAGTAGCTGACAACGAATATGAAGAAATAGAAAATAAGGCTGTTACATGGCCTGAGGCGGAAGATGAGGCTGCACTTGTGGAGTATCCGCTTTTGAATATTGATTTTGACTCTTTGGAATCAATAAACGAAGATTTCGTGGCCTGGCTGTATTTCCCTGCGCTGGAAATAAGCTATCCAGTGGTAAAAGAGAACTATATTGATCAGTACATTCAGACCACCTTTGACGGAAAGGCCAATAAAGCCGGCTGTCTTTTTGAAGATGTACTCAGTGATAAGGATTTCAGGGGCATGCATGACATAGTTTTTGGCCATAACATGAAGAATCTTTCCATGTTCGGAAGCCTTAAGCTTTTGTACAAAAAGGGAAATGAAAACCTGCTGGATAATAATCCTTATGTTTACATATACACCAAGGATTATATCTTCCAATACAGGATTTTCGGATACTATATTACTACAGTGGGAAGCTTCGCCTATACTGATGTTCAGACAGATAAAAACTATGATGAACTGTTGGAATACATTGACAGAAATTCATTATATGAAAGACCTGTGGATGCAGACTTTAGCAAAAGACCCAGCCTTCTGACCTTGTCCACCTGCAGCGGCGCCAGCGGATCCGGAAGACGTTTTGTGGTTCATACATATAAGACAGGAGCATGGGAAAGAAGATAATAAACCGGAATCAGAAATTTTATTTTCAGTTTATAAAAACTTAATCACAACTTTGCAAATTTTGTTTCAAGACACCCTGGTATCCCGTGAAATAATAATCATATTTTAATAAAAAAGTAATGCTTTATATATTGTTTATGATTAGCCTTTAATGTACTATTAGGGTAAGAAAAGAAAGAGTATGACCATGTCCTTTTGAGGGGGAATGGTGGGAATTAGGAGTGAAGTAATATGAAAAGGGTGAATAAGAAGATTTTAGCGATATCGGTTGCCGTGATTACTGCGCTCACATTTATCGCATGTGGGTCAATGAATAAAGCGACTATCGATGATCAGGCTGCTATAAGAGGATTGCATGAAGGTGAGGGCCAGATCTTCATTGATGACGAGGCAATAGCTCTTGCCGGAACTGCGCAGTCCAGTCAGGCTGCACAGGATGCCTGCCTGGCTGTATTCAATCTTATGAATCAGCAGAGAGTAGCCAGTGGCCTTTCAACACTTGTCTGGAGCGATGCTCTTACAAACGCGGCGCAGGTACGTGCTAATGAGATCGTTTCAAGCTTCTCACACACAAGACCAAACGGATCAGCATTTTGGACTGTAGACAGTAATGTTCAGTATGGTGAGAACCTGGCTAAGCTTTATCAGTCAGCAGACAGTGTTTACACAGCCTGGATGAATTCTCCTACACACGCTGCCAACATTATGGATGGCGGTTACAAGACAGTAGGAATTGCCATTTGCCAGACCGGAGACGGCAGCTGGTACTGGGCACAGGAATTTGGTTATTAATTGAGCCATGCAATAAAAAATAAAAAAATGCGTTATGCCAGCTTGCTGAGCATAACGCATTTTTTTATTTTTTATTATACGGCGAAGCCGCACCAGCGAGGAACTTTAGTTCCGAGCGGGTGGCATGGCGGACTACATTATTACATTTTTTATTATACGGCGAAGCCGCACCAGCGAGGAACTTTAGTTCCGAGCGGGTGGCATGGCGGGCTATCGCTCAGTGCGTTGCCGCATCCCCCTCACTGTATTTTTCGTCGCAGTACTTGCAACGATAAATCTCCCTTGATTCATCCGAGAGATAGAAGATCTGCGGAAGCTCCTGCTCAATGGAGGAGATACATCTTGGGTTGTGGCATTTGATGACACCTGTGATCTCCTTTGGGAGAATCAGAGATCTTTTTTCAATTATTTCCCCTGCTTTAATAACATTTACAGTGATGTTGTGATCTATAAAAGCCAGCACATCAAGGTCCAGTGAATTAATATCGCATTCAATCTTTAAGATATCCTTTTTCCCCATGGCTTTACTTTTTGCGTTCTTGATAATAGCTACTGTGGAATCAAGCTTATCCAGCCCAAGGTGGTGATATATCTGCATGCTTTTTCCTGCCTGGATATGGTCTAGAACAAAGCCTTCCTCTATTTTTCCAATATTTAACATATCTGTTTCCTTCCTGTGTACAAAATCAATAAGTTTTAAGAAGACCCTGGTTCATATGTGCATCGGTCATATCAAGCAAAGTCAATATGAGCGCCATTCTGACATACAGTCCGTACTGCACCTGTCGGAAATAAGCAGCTCTTGGGTCTGAGTCAATCTCCACCGAAATTTCATTTACCCTTGGAAGAGGATGGAGAATGAACATTTTTTCTTTTGCCAGTTCCATTTTTGCCTTGTCCAGAATATAGAAATTCTTGAGTCGAATGTAATCTTCTTCGTTGAAGAAACGTTCCTTCTGAACTCTTGTCATGTAAAGGAAGTCCAAACGGGGCATTACGTCCTCAAGCTTTATGACTTCTTCATAGGTTATTCCCTTAGAGTCTAGCATTTCTGTAATGTAATCGGGAACCTTTAATTCTTTTGGCGAGATGAAAATAAAATGAATCCCTGTATAACGGGTAAGAGCATTTATAAGAGAGTGGACAGTACGACCGAACTTAAGGTCTCCGCAAAGTCCTATAGTGAAATCACCGAGTTTACCATAGAGAGATCTGATGGTAAGAAGATCAGTTAATGTCTGAGTGGGATGCTGATGTCCTCCGTCACCTGCGTTGATAACGGGGATAAGAGATTTGGAAGCTGCAACCATTGGGGCACCTTCCTTTGGATGACGCATTGCACATATATCGGCAAAGCAGGATATTACACGAATTGTATCGGCAACACTTTCTCCTTTTGCTGCGGAAGAATTACCTGCATCGGCAAAACCGAGGCATTGGCCGCCGAGTCTTAACATAGCTGTTTCAAAACTGAGTCTTGTTCTTGTACTGGGTTCATAAAAACAGGTAGCCATTATTTTTCCATCGCATTTGTGCGAATAGGCCGCCATGTTTCTTTCGATGTCTCCAGCCACATCGAAAAGAGCCTCCAGCTCCTCCACTGAGAAATCCAGAGGGTTCATCATGTGTCGTAAATTATTCATACCTTCTCCTCATAAAACTATATGTAAATTTAATTGTTACCCAATAAATGCCGAAACACCGCCGGACCCATTAAGAGGGTAGTGGTAGTATAAATCATCGTTTCCGAATACCTTAAAATACAGATATTTGGAAGTTAAATTGAGACTGTTTACAACGCCCTGATATAAGACGACCTGATTGCTTCCATCAAGTTCACATCTCTTTAATGAGGAATTATTGCCGTCAGCATGGGCATAATAAATATAATTGCCATCCATGGTGTAGGTGTCCAGTCTGTCTGAGGTCACAAGTTCCATGGCCCCACTTAAAAGATTATATCTCCAAAGTGAGTAATTGGCATCCCCATTCATATAATAAAGATATCCGTTTGTCACTACAGGATTAAAAAGATGTCCCGAAAGAACATCGCCAACACGGTCATTATTGCGGGTATCCATGGCATGAATGCGGTGGTCCTCGGTAACACCGGTATAATAGATTACTCCGTTATAATAGCAGACAGGGGAGATCATTTCATCTGCAACATTTGTCTTTTCCGATTTATCTACTTTAATTTTGTTAAGGGTACCATTGTCCGATTTACCCTGATAATACAGATACTCTCCGCATAGCTGCAATTCGCCGCAGAAGTCCCTAAGAAGACATACCTGTTTACCGCCTTTGAGCTTATACCTGTAGATTCCGTACTGATTGGAAGCGGCGCCCAGGCCCGTAACTGTCCCGGAGGTTTTTGTGGAATCCATATAAAAATAAAGCATACCGTTTGCTCCGCTGATATATTCGGTGCGCATACTGGTAAGCCTCTTAAGCCCTGTTTCGTCAGTGTTCATGGAATATAAGCAATCGTTATCCGCAGCATTGGCGAAATACACCTTGCCGTCCATTTCAAAGAAAAGACCTTTATTGTGAAGATTGCCGGCGGAGTTGCCGACATCATAAGAACTCATGGGAATTCTTTCGCTGATTATATAAGCAGCCATGCCGGCTGCGATGAGTAAAGCAATTATAGAAAAAACCAAAATCGTTCGTCTGTTCATTGTTTCATCCTCTAATTTTATTATAGGCGGGTATAATCTTGCTATCAAGATAGAATTAAACTAAAATTATTATATGTAGGATTGTTACTGTTCAGACAGAAATGCGCACTGTGCTGCGCATTTCGTGAGAAAGTGATTCAGGAGTGAGCGCATTCCTTCGACGAAGTCGAATTGGAATGAATGCGCGAATCAGTTACTGGAGGGAGCT
>JAEEGF011297914.1_pt1 | contig 10151 bp, 9 predicted proteins | sample 9134171 | NCBI WGS metagenome assembly JAEEGF01 (sample SAMN16246542, study PRJNA631951) | gut metagenome | biome: gut microbiome; feature: rumen; material: AP-attached | host: Bos | place: Iran: Karaj | collected 2018-10 | reverse complement strand
TCGTCAACCGCACCTTCGTCTACGAGGCCGCCGTGGCGCCCTACTTCGAGGAGGCGGCCGGCGCCCGCGACCTCGTTGCCATCCTGGTACCCGACAGGGCCGCTCTTACCGCGAAGTACGGCAGGGGCTTCCTCCCCGGCCAGGTCGAGGCCGAGCTCGGCGCGGCTGTCGACGCCGTCAACGCCAGGAGCGCGTCGTACAAGCGCCTCTGCTGCTTCGTCGTCAGCGACGCCCCGCTTGCCCGCACGCCCGCTGGCCGGATCGACCGCGCCGGCGCGGCCGAAGGCGCCTTCGCGGAATACAGAAAAAAGATCACGTCCCGCCAGCTCCGCCTGGCCCCCTGAGCCCGTTTCCCGAAGGCCCCCAAGCCCGTTTGCCGAAGGCCCCCTTGGCCCGTTTTTCGAAAGATCCTTCATATAAAACTTTTTCTCTTCAGGAGTATCTCATGCACATCTCGCTCACAGGCCGCCTCGGCAGCGGCAAATCCACCGTTGCCCGCCTGATCTCGTCCACCTACGGCTACGAGATCCACAGCACCGGCACCGCGGTGCGAAAGATCGCCGCCGATCTCGGAATGACCGCGCTCGAGTTCAACCGCCTCATGACGGAGGACCCGAAGTACGACTACATGATCGACGACGAGACCCGCCGCATATCCATCGAGCGGGCCGACGACAAGATCATCTACGATTCCAGGATGGCCTGGCATTTTGCCGTCAGCTCCTTCAAGGTCTACCTCTACGTCCCGACCGAGGTATCCGCGAAGCGCATCCTCGCCGATGAGAGCCGCGGCGACGTCGAGCGCTACTCCGGCGTCGAGGACGCCGTGAAGCAGATCGAGGATCGCATGATGGAGGAAAACCGGCGCTACCGCAAGATCTACAACGTGGATCACCTCGACCTCTCGAACTACGACCTCACCGTCGACACCGAGCACAGGTCCCCCGAGGAGGTCATGGAGCTCATCATGTCCGAGTTCTCCCTGTACTGCGGAGATCCCGGGCGCTACCTCAGAAGGTTCGTCAAGTAAACAATTAACCGCACAGGAGCAGTAAGACATGTACGATGTTATCATTATCGGCTGCGGCGTGACCGGAGCGGCGGTCGCCTATCAGCTCGCGCGGTACGACCTGAGGGTCGGTATAGTCGAGCGGTTCAGCGACGTCGCCTGCGGGGCCACCAAGGCCAACAGCGCCATTATGCACGCGGGCTACGACCCCGCCCCCGGGAAGGTCATGACGCCCCTCAACCTCCGCGGCATCCGCCTCGGGAAGGAGATCGCCCGGAAACTCGACGTCGAGTACCGCCCGCTCCAGTCCCTCGTCATAGCCTTCAGCGAGCGCGACATGGAGACCGTCAGGACGCTCTATGAGCGCGGCCTCGCCAACGGGGTAAACGTTAAGATCCTTGACCGCGAGCAGGTACACGCTGCCGAGCCGTCGCTCAATCCCGACGTAATCGGGGCTCTCTGGACCGACGATTCCGCGATAATCAACCCGTGGGAATACGCGACCGCCATGGCGGAGGTCGCGGTGCTGAACGGCGCCGAACTGTTCCTTGAGCACAAGGTTACCGGGATCGTGCGCGACGGCGACGCCCTGACCGTCGTGACCGACCGCGGAGAATTCCGCACGAGATACGTCGTCAACGCCGCCGGCTGCCACGCCGCGGATATAATGAGGATGGTCGGCGACGACCGCCTGACCCAGACCAACTTCCAGGGCCAGTACTTCGTTTTGGACAAGGCCGAGGGCGCGAAGGTCAATTCGGTCATCTTCGGCTGCCCGGACGAGAAGGGCTTCAAGGGAATACTGGTCTCGCCGACCGTGCACGGCAATCTTATAGTCGGCCCCAACTCCGACCCCGTCGCCAGCGCCGAGACCCTGGGCACGGACGCCGCGACCCTCGACCGCATCAAGGCCAGCGGGCTGCGCTACGTTCCCTCGATAAACTTCCGCAACGTTATACGCCAGTACGCCGGCGTCCGGCCGACGACCAACGTAAAGGATTTCGTGATCGACGTCAGCCCCGCGTGCGGCAGGATGATAAATCTCGCCTCCATGGCGTCGCCCGGCCTGTCTGCCGCCGCCGCCGTCGGCGAGAGGGCCGCGGAACTGCTGGCCGGCGCCGGACTCGAACTTAAGCCCAGGGCCTCCTTCAATGACAGCAGGCCGCCCGTGGTCCGCTTTGCCTCGCTCGACGCCGAAGGCCGTCGCGCCGTCATTGAAAAGAACCCGCTGTACGGCCGCATCATATGCAGATGCGAGACCGTGACGGAGGGCGAGATCGTCGACGCGATAAACCGTCCCATCCGTCCGCGCACGCTCGACGCCGTGAAGCGCCGCTGCAGGGCGGGAATGGGTCGCTGCCAGGGCGGGTTCTGCTCGCCGAGGGTCCACGAGATCCTGGCGCGCGAGCTCGGCGTGAAGATGGAGGACATCCGCCTCACCGAGGAGGACTCCTACATCATAACCGGAAAGACAAAGGAATGAGAGGTGCCGGCGTGAAGTATTATGACGTTATAGTGATAGGCGGAGGTCCCGCCGGCCTGGCGGCCGCGGTGTCCGCGTGCGACAAGGGCGCCGGGAGCGTGCTCGTCATCGAGCGCGACAGGGTCGTCGGCGGCATCCTCAACCAGTGCATACACAACGGCTTCGGCCTCCATTACTTCAAGGAGGAGCTCACCGGCCCCGAGTACGCCGGCCGCTTCGCCGAAATGGTCCGCAACACCCGCGCCGAGGTCGTCACCGACACCATGGTGCTCGATATCAGGGCATCCGCGGACGAAAGGGTCGTCAGCTGCATAAGCGCTGAGGAGGGCTACCGCGAATACGGCGCGGGCGCCGTCGTGCTCTGCATGGGCTGCAGGGAGCGGACCCGCGGAGCCATTGCCATCCCGGGCGACAGGCCCGCCGGCGTGCTCACGGCCGGGACCGCCCAGCGCTACGTCAACATCGAGGGCTATATGATCGGCCGCAGGATAGTCATCCTCGGCTCGGGCGACATCGGCCTCATAATGGCCCGCAGAATGACGCTCGAGGGCGCGAAGGTCCTTGCCTGCGTCGAGCTCTGCCCCTATTCCAACGGCCTCAACCGCAACATAGTCCAGTGCCTCAACGACTACGGCATACCGCTCTACCTCGCCCACACCATAACGGGCATCACGGCCGAGAACGGACGGGTGGCATCGGTCACCGTGTCGAAGGTCGACGGCGGCCGCCCGATCCCGGGCACCGAATTCACCATCGACTGCGACACCGTCCTCCTGTCGGTCGGCCTGATACCCGAGAACGAGCTCACCCGCGGGGCGGGCATCGAGATCGACCGCCGCACCAACGGCCCTGTCGTGTACGAGGACATGATGACCATGACGCCCGGCGTGTTCGCCTGCGGGAACGTCGTGCACGTGCACGACCTCGTCGACTTCGTCACCGCCGAGGCCATGAAGGCCGGCGCGGCGGCCGCCGAGTTTGCCGCCGGAAAGCGGGTAGAGGGAGAGGTCATCGAGGTCCGCGGCGGCGACGGCGTCAACTACACCGTCCCGCAGAGGATCCGCCCCGGCAACGCCGGCAGGGCAGCGGAGATCTTCTTCCGCACCAACCGCCCGCGCGGCGAATCGGTCATAAAAGTCACGTCGGGCGACAGGAAGATCGCCTCCTTCAGGCGCGAGCACATGGCCCCCGGCGAGATGGAAAAGATCATCGTTCCGGCGGTCCTGCTGGCCGGAGCGTCCGGGAGCATTGAAGTATCGGTGGAGACCACCGGGGAGGCCTGAAAATGAAAGAACTTATCTGCATAGTGTGCCCGAAGGGCTGCCACCTAAGAGTCGACGAGGAGAACGGCTACGCCGTCACAGGCAACGGCTGCGAACGCGGAGCCGAGTACGGCAGGAAGGAACTGACCGACCCCAGGCGGGTTATCACGTCCACCGTGAAGATCGAGGGCGCCGTCTGCCCCCGCTGCCCTGTAAAGACCGACGTCGCGATACCCAAGGCCCTCATCTTCGAGGCCGTGAAGCTGCTTGACGGCGTCGTGCTGAGATCGCCCGTGGCACCCGGAGACGTCGTGCTCGCGGACGTCCTCGGAACGGGCGCGAACTTCGTGGTGACGAGAAAACTCTGAGCGGAGGTACCTGCATAATGAAGGCATCATTCAGGATCATAAGAAGCGTCGCGTCGCTGGCGGCGGCCGCCGCGCTGATAGCGGGCGCGATCCTAATGCCGGCGTGCTCATCTCCGGCCGGGGGACCCGGCGAAAGTGGCACGACGGGGGTCCCCTCCGTTACCGAAGCGGCGCCGGCCGGCGTCGTACTTATAGAAAACGGCAGGTCCTCCGTCAGGATAGTGGTCCCGGACACCACCGGCAGAGTCAAGACCGAAGAGGACGAGATGAACTCCGCCGCGGCCGTCGCGCTGAAAAAGGCCCTTGAGGCCTTCATATCCGATGGAGATCAGCCCATGGGCTCAGACTGGGTACTGAACGGGACCCACGACCCCGAGGCGCTCGAGATACTGATAGGAAAGACGGAATACGAAGAAGGCCGGGACGACATGGAAAAGGTCTCGTCCGGCGGATACATGGTCAGGATCTACGGACGAAAGATCGTCGTTTTCGCCCGAAGCGGGGACGCGTACACGGAGGCCGTCAGAAAGTTCGGCGCGCTGCTCTCCGAACACGCGAATGACACCGGTTCCGGCATCACCGTTGAGATCCCGCCCGAAGAGCTTGATTTTTCCGGCCGGTCTTCCGACATAATCGCTGCGGTGCCTTCGCCGGCAGACGTCGTCTACAGCACCGTATACAATTCCGGCGAGGGGTGCCGGGAGCTCATTTACCTTAACGCGTCGCCGGAAAAGTACAGGAACTACGTCGCCCTGCTGAAGGAGTCCGGCTTCACCTTCTACGCGTCGCACGAGATAAAGAGGAACTGTTTCTCGACTCTCTACAGCGCCGAAGTCACGGTCACCGTATGGTACTACGGCAACGAGCGTCAGCTCAGGATCATAGTCGAACCGTTCTCGCAGGCAACTCTGATAGGGACCGAGGCGGACAACGTCTTCACCAGAGTGACGACCCCGGCCCTCACGATGCTGGGAGTGAGCTACACCAACAGTTACGGGGACACTATGGAGCACGGAATGTGTTTCCTCATCCGTCTCTCGGACGGGCGCTTTATCGTGATCGACGGAGGCTTCAACCGCGCCGAACACGCGAACTCTCTGATCGGAGCCATAAAGGACCAGGCCGCGGAGTATACGACGGACGGGAAGTACACCATAGCCGCGTGGATCGTGACCCATTCGCACGAGGACCACAACGCCCTTCTCAACGGGCGCTACAAGGACATAATGAAGGCCGGGATCACGGTCGAGAGGGTGATACTCAACTTCCTTGACAAGGATGAGATGAAGCGCTGCATAGAAGAGTGGCCGATCAACTGGAGCACGGGAGAGACTGACACCTGGGCGGGGACCTACCGGGCGATAACCGGCCTCGGAGCCGATCAGGTGGTCGCGCACGTCGGACAGGTCTTCTGGTTCGCCGATCTGAAGATCGAGGTCCTCTACACGCTCGAATGCATTGCCCCGGAGGCGGCCGACGCGATGAACTCGCCCTCCCTGATAATGAAAATGACCTTCACCGATCCCGCCACCGGACAACAGATGGTGTATATGTCGCTCGGCGACGCGACCGGAAAGGCCCTGAACCATCTGACTAAGATGTACGGCGACTATCTTAAGACCGACGTCCTTCAGCTTGCCCACCACGGAATGGTCACCTTCGGCTGGGTCGAGGGCACCATAGCCGCGTACAATGCCATGGCTCCGACGGTCCTGCTCTGGCCCGTGGGCGAGGGCGATTACCCCAAACTGCTGGACAAGAGCTACAACCGCAGGGCGTACGATCCGGCGTACAATCCGAACATAAAGGAAGTTTACGTCGGCGGCCCGGTCGGCCGCATGACGATGCTCCTGATGCCGTATACCCTCGGCACGGCGAAGGTCATCCAGCCGTCGGAGCGGAAGTAAAGAAGCGCCCTGCGGGGCGCTGATGAAGTTGCCCGCTGCGCGCGCAAATGAAGTTGCCCGCTGCGCGGGCAAATGAAGTGCCGCCTGCGACGGCAAACAGGGCGGTCCTCATGGCTTTCATGAGGACCGCCTTGTTTCTTCAGTTTTCCTGTTTTTCCGAGTCTTCCGGTCTCTCCGCGTTTTCGGCGTCCAGACGGGCGTTTTCCCGTTTCCAGGTGTAGTATTCGTTGACGAGCGACGTGTACCCGAGCGACTTCAGCTTTCTGTATGAGACCGCGTAGTTGCCCTTGTAATGTCTTCCGCTGTACAGATAGCGGAGGTAGCGGACCATGTGCCGGTCGATCTCGGCGAGCCCGTCGGTGACCGTTATGACGGGGAAGTAGAAGCGGGTCCAGGTGAAGTCGTTGCTTCCGGACAGGTCGTACAGCTTTTCGTCCATGCTCCGTATGAGCGTCCTGGCCGCCTTCTCGAAGGAGTAGCCCTTCCGGTCCCTGCGGCGCATGACGGACCTCGCCTTACGGCGGATCTTGTCCTTCATCTTGCCGACCGTCACGGAGGACAGGTCGACGCTGCCGTCCTTCCAGCGGAAGCCGAGGAACTCGAAGCCGTCGCCGGGGTCGTAGAAGAAGACCTTCTTCGGGTTCACCTCGAGCCCCTTCTCCTCAACGTGCCGCAGAAATCTCCGGTAGTATTCGTCCCGCTGTTCCGCGCTGTCGGCAAAGACCAGGACGTCGTCCGAGTACCTGAAATACGGTATTCCCTCGTCCCGGAAGAGCAGGTCCAGGCTCAGAAGGTAGAAGTTGGCAAAGAACGAGGCCAGCGGCACGCCGGCCATGGCCCCGCGCCGCTCCTCTATGATCTCCCCGCCGTACCTGCAGCGGTCGCGGAGCAGCAGCCTTCCGAAAAAGGCGAGCAGTTCGGGGTCGTCGTCCACGGTGTCCGCCAGTACGTCGAGCAGCCTCCCGGCCGGGATGGAGTTGAAATAGTCGCGTATGTCCGCCTTGAAGACGTATTTGTCCCGGATACCGGGTATCGAGCGGATCCTGCGGAAGACCGTGGCCGCGGTGACGCCCCTGCGGAAGGAGAAACAGCCGTCGCTGAGGCGGCCGTCGTATCTGTAGAGCAGCGAGGCCAGGAGCTTGAGCATCCAGGTCTCGTTCTCCGGGAAGCAGTAGACCGTGCGCTTTTTTGACGAGCCGGCCTTGCTGATGATCAGCTTGTCGGGGACGTCCGGCTCGGGGGTCGAGAGGTATCTCTTTTCGTCGATAAAGGCCCTCAGCGAGGCGGCTTCCGAGCGGGTGAGCCGGCCGCCCGATGTCCTGGAGGCGTAAAACTCCTCCCAGACCTCCTCTTTTTTTAGTTCATCAAGAAGACTCATATGTGACGCGCCGCCGTCGCGGCGAAAAAAACGGCCGGCTGACCGCGCTGAAGCCGCCGGGCAGATGCTGCTCAGGGTCATCCGGCGCGGCGCCGGCCTTCGTTATAAGAGGAAAGAGAAAAAGCTTTGAAGTAAGAAGTTTCTTACGATACCGGACGGTATGCGGCCCGGCTGCCTGCAAAGCCTGGAAAAAGGGCCGCACTGAGTCCGCCGCAGGCGCATACGATGCGTTTCTCTTTCCGCGGAAGGACAAAGGTGAAGCGTACTGATCCGCCGGGCGGATCCGCGCGGCGCAGGGGCCGGACGGAGAGGGCCGGACGGAAGAGCGGGGAAGATCCGGCGCTCAGAGATACTTATGGAGCCGCTGTTTGATGTATACGGTCTTGTTGGGGTCGTGGCAGATGAAGTTGATCATGGGGATGCCCTTCTTAGCCGCCTCCTCCTTCGACCAGCGGTATTCGCGGTGCGACGCGGTCGTCTTGCCGATCAGCATCATGAACAGCTTGGGCTCGTCGCCGCTGTAGACGGCGATGGAGTAGTTCATGAACTTTCCGGTGCCGCCGATGGTGTGCGGCGACACGTCCTCTTTCACCGTGTAGGAGGGGAACTCGCTGGCAAGCACCGCCAGGATCCTGGCCCTGCAGGTCGGGCGGTCGCACTCGCCTTCGAATATGTTGTCGTCGTCGACGAAACCGTCGGCCTGAGACGCGGCGGCAGTCACGGGCTCTTCCTTCTTAGGCTCGGGCTGCGTCTCTTTCTTTGTCTGGGCGTTGGGGTCCTTGGGGAGCTGATCGGAAAAGGCCTGAAGTTCCTTGGCCAGTTTCATAAGCGAATCTAAGATTCCCATCCTGAGGTCTCCTTCTGCCGTCGGGCGGCGGATCTAAATACTATCCTGACGCATAGTTCAAAACTATTATAGCATGCCGGAACGGCTTTTGCAACAAAAAAACGGCCCGATATGGACATATTTTGGATTCTGTTGTATAATTATTCCCGCCGCACGGGGTGAAATGTCCCTCCTAAGGCGGCCGGAAAGGACGGAAATGAAAAGAAACCGGCTCACGCTGACACTATACTGGCTGCTTCAGTTCACCTGGGGACTGCCGCAGAGTCTCTGCGGTCTGCTGCTTTTCCTGGGTCTGCTGGTCTGCGGACCGCGGCGCAAGCTGTGCGTCTTTCACGGCGCGGCCGTGATTCACTGGAGGTTTCCCTACAGCATGGCGCTCGGCCCGTTCATTTTCTTCGGCCACGGGGGCACGTCGGTCGAGACCGCGGCCGCTGTCCACGAATGGGGGCACACCGTTCAGTCTGTCATACTTGGCCCCCTGTATCTGGCTGTGGTCGGTCTGCCGTCCGCCCTGTGGTGCCTGCTTCCGCCGTTCAGAAGGCTCCGCAGGACGTCCGGGGTGAGATATACCGATCTCTACTGCGAAAAATGGGCCAGCCGGACGGGCGAGCGCCTGACCGGAACGCCGGCCCTCTGGATCTGAGTCGCGCAGGCAATGACGGATCTCACTCTGACGAAGATCTGAAATAATAACGCGGATCTCATAAAAGTCGCCGCCCGGGACCGTTTCGGTCCCGGGCGGCTCCTGTCTTGTGCGGGGCGGCGCTTATCGTGTCAAATGCGCGAAGGTGCCCGCCGCCTTATCTTCTGTTTCCTCTGAAGATCAGAAGGATACGAAGCAGCTGAAGCACCGAGGTGAAGAGCGAGGCGACGTAAGTCAGTGCCGCCGCGTTCAGCACCTTTCGGGCGCCCGTCAGCTCGCTGCCCTGCAGCATGTAGGACGAGCCCAGGACCGCCAGAGCGCGCCTTGAGGCGTTGAACTCGACGGGCAGCGTAATGAGCTGGAAGGCTATCACGGTGCAGAAGAGAATAATGCCTATTTTGGTGAGGTCGGCGTAGCCGAAGGCTATGCCCAGCACGATGACCGGCCACGACAGCCACGATCCGATCCTGGCGACGGGGACGGAGAGCGACCTCAGCTTCAGCGGGACGTAGTCCTGCGCGTGCTGGATCGCGTGTCCGCTCTCGTGCGCAGCAATGGCCACTGCCGCCACCGATGCCGTATCGATCACGTTCTCCGAGAGACTGAGCGTTCTGTTCATGGGGCTGTAGTTATCCGTCAGCGTGCCGCCGATCCCGGTCACAGCCACATCGTAAATACCGTTTGCCCGCAGGATCCTCTCCGCGGCCTGTCTGCCGGTGAAGGGCGCAGCCACGGCGGAGTACTTCCGGAACAGCGATTTGACGACGCCCGAAATGATCAGGCTCATGATCAGAAGCCCGATGGTCAGGATATAGTACACGCCGGTTGTCATTCCGTAATACATTCTTTCTCCCCTTCCTTTCTTCTGTTTTTCAAATACTATTATACCGTTTCCGCAGACCGGTTAAACAGCATTCTGTGAACAATACGGTTCCATATTTCCCTTATCGGGGAAAATAAGCTTCATTCGCCCTTTCCGATCATGGCCCGGAAGGCGGGAAAGCTGTTGAGGATGGTCTGTTTCGATACGCAGTAGCTCAGCCGGAGATATCCCGGGCAGCCGAAACCGGTGGCGGGCACCGCCAGAAGATTCTGCTCGCGCTTTGCCCTTTCGGAGAAAGCCTCCGCATCGCCGTCCGGCGCTTTAACAAAGAGATAGAAAGCTCCCTCCGGCTTCACGCACTTATATCCCATCCCGCAAAGTCCTTCATACAGAAGGCGTCTGTTTTCATCATAGGCACGCAGATCCGGCCT
>JAEEGF011251524.1_pt1 | contig 10151 bp, 5 predicted proteins | sample 9134171 | NCBI WGS metagenome assembly JAEEGF01 (sample SAMN16246542, study PRJNA631951) | gut metagenome | biome: gut microbiome; feature: rumen; material: AP-attached | host: Bos | place: Iran: Karaj | collected 2018-10 | reverse complement strand
GGCGGCCGCCACTACTGCGGCGGGCGCTCCGGCCATCTTCGCAACGGGGAGACCGAAGCTTGAGGCCACTCCGCCGGGGGTGAGCTTGCGCAGGAAGATTACCTGCCCGGCCGCCTCGCGGGTGGCGATGTGGAAGTCCTCGACCCTGTCGTAGATGTTCTCGAGCTCGTTCAGCTCGTGATAGTGGGTTGCGAAGAGGGTCTTCGGGGCTCCGGGGTATTCGTGCAGGTAGCTGACGATGGCCCAGGCGATGGACATACCGTCGTAGGTGCTCGTGCCGCGGCCGATCTCGTCGAGCAGCACCAGCGAGCGCTGCGACAGGTTGTTGAGGATGGTGGCCGTCTCGCTCATCTCCACCATAAATGTCGATTCTCCCCGGGAGATGTTGTCGGAGGCGCCCACGCGGGTGAAGAGCTTGTCGATGACTCCCATACGGGCGCTGGCGGCGGGCACGAAGCTGCCGACCTGGGCCATCAGCATTATCAGGGCGGTCTGGCGCAGCAGGGCCGACTTTCCGGACATATTCGGGCCGGTGAGGATGATTATCTGGCGGCCGTCGTTGCTCATCGACAGGTCGTTGGCCACATATTCGCTGCCGGGCTCCATCATAGTCTCGATGACGGGATGGCGGCCGGCCTTGATGTCGATGTCGAGGGAGTTGTCGACCGTGGGGCGGCAGTAGTTGTTCTCGCCGGCGAGGAATGCGAAGCTCGCCAGGCAGTCGATGCGGGCCACGAGCTGCGCGTCGCGCTGGATAGCCGCCACGTTCTGCTGTATCTGTGCCACCAGCTCGCCGTAGATGCGGGTCTCGATGGCCAGGATGCGTTCCTCGGCACCCATTATGGTCTGCTCGTATTCCTTCAGCTGAGGGGTGATGTAGCGCTCGGCATTGACGAGGGTCTGCTTGCGGATCCAGTCCTCAGGCACCTTGTCGGCGTGGGTGTTGCGCACTTCGAGGTAATAACCGAAGACGTTGTTGTAACTTATCTTGAGGCTGCTGATGCCGGTGCGTTCGCGTTCGGTCTGCTGGATGTCCAGCAGTATCTCCTTGCTGTGCGACAGCGTGTTGCGGAAGTTGTCGAGCTCGCTGTCCACCCCTTCGGCGATGACGTCGCCCTTACCCAGCTGGGCCGCAGCCTGCGGAGTGACGGTGTGCTCTATAAGGTCGCACAGGGCGCCGCAGCCGTCCATCCCGGAGCTCAGGGCCGCCACCTTCTCGAGCTGCGACGTGAGGCTGACGATTTCCGAGATGCGACGCAGTCCGTTGGCCAGGGCAAGCACTTCGCGGGGGCTGATGCGGCCCACCGCAGCCTTCGAAATCATCCTCTCGAGGTCGCCTACGTCGGCGAGGGCGGTGCGGACTGCCGTCAGGATGTCGGGATTGTCGTGCAGGCTTTCCACCACATCCTGCCTGCCGGCTATGGCTGCAGGGTCCTTGAGAGGCATAGCAACCCACTCCCTGAGCAGGCGGGAGCCCATCGGACAGCAGCAGCGGTCCATCACCTGCAGCAGCGACGTGCCTTCCTGCACCAGCGGGGCGAAAATCTCCAGGTTGCGGAAGGTGAAGCGGTCGATCCACACGAACTCGTCGCGGTCGATGCGGGAGATGCTGCGGATATGGTCGAGGCTGGTGTGTTCGGTCATCTCCAGATAGGAGAGTATGGCCGAGGCGGCCACGGTGGCGAACTGCAGCTGCTCGATGCCGAAGCCCTTGAGGCTGCTGGTCTTGAACTGGGCGAGCAGGCGGGCACGGGCGCTGGAGTAGCTGAAGGCCCACTCCTGCATCGGCGTTATGCAGGCGCGGCTGTGGCGGATGTGCTCCACCAGAGGCGCGAATTCGCTGTCGGAATTGCGGATTATATCTTGCTGAAGGAGGACTTCCTTCGGCGCGAAGTCGGAGATGAGTATGTCGATGTACTGGCGATCGCCCTCAGCAACTTTGAAAGTGCCGGTGGAGATGTCGAGGAAGGCCACTCCGGCCTTGTGCTGCTCGAAGTAGCAGGCCGCGAGCCAGTTGTTCTCGCCGCCGGTGAGCAGCCCGTCGTTGAAGCTCACACCGGGAGTCACGAGCTCGGTGATGCCGCGCTTGACGAGGGTCTTGGTGAGCTTCGGGTCTTCCAGCTGGTCGCAGACGGCCACTTTGTAGCCCGCCTTGACCATCTTGGGCAGATAGACGTCGATGGCGTGGTGCGGCACTCCAGCCAGTTCGGTGAAGGCTCCGCCGCCGCTGGCTTTGCGGGTGAGCACCAGGCCGAGCACCTTGCTGGTGATGACGGCGTCCTCCCCGAAGGTCTCGTAGAAGTCGCCGACGCGGAAAAACATTATGCAGTCAGGGTGCTGGGCCTTGATCTGGTAATATTGCTGCATCAGCGGCGAAAGGTTGGATTTGGGAGTAGCCATACGCACAAAAATACAGAAAAACACGTATCTTTACAAGACCGTCCACGGAAAGCGCCCCTTGGGTGGACGGGATGTATGAAGAGATGCAGGTTAGAGCAAAGAAATATCTGGGACAGCACTTCCTGACGGATCAGGAGGTGGCGCAGCGTATCGTGGCCTCGCTGGACACTGCCGCCTTCGCGGAAGATGCGGCCAGGATGATGCCCCGGGCCGCCGGCGCAGTCCCGCCTGTCGAAGTGCTGGAGGTCGGCCCCGGAATGGGCGTGCTGACGCAGTACCTGCTGCAGCGCAGCGACATCAGCCTGCGCGCCGTGGAGATCGACGAGGAGTCGGTGGACTACCTGCGCGAGCATTTTCCCGGCTTCACACAGTCTCTCTATCAGGAAGATTTCCTGGCGCTGAACCTTGCCAAGCTCTACGGCGGCAAGCCGCTGTGCATCATCGGCAACTTTCCCTACAACATCTCCTCGCAGATTTTCTTCAAGGTGCTGGACAATGTCGACAACATCCCGCAGGTGGTAGGTATGGTGCAGAAGGAGGTGGCCGAGCGCATCGCCGCCCCCGCCGGAAGCAAGACCTACGGCATCCTGTCTGTGCTGCTGCAGGCCTGGTACGACATCGAATATCTCTTCACCGTCGGAGAAGGGGCCTTCGTGCCGCCGCCCAAGGTGAAATCCGCGGTAATCCGCCTGCGCCGCAACAGCCGCACGGACCTGGGCTGCGACCCCGCCAAGTTCAAGGCAGTGGTAAAGACCGCCTTCAACCAGCGCCGCAAGACGCTGCGCAATTCGCTGCGGCCGCTCACCGAAAATGTCCCGGAGCAGTTCTCTCAGCTCCGCCCCGAACAGCTCAGCGTGGAGCAGTTCATCGAGCTAACCAATCTGCTGTTATGAAAAGATTATTGCTGACCATCAGCGTGCTTCTTATGGCCTGCTGCAGCGCACCGGCCCAGAACGTGGTCGGCGAGATAATCAACGATGTCTTGAACGACGTCGTTTCCGAGGCGCTGGACGACGCTTTCGACGGAGTTTTTGAAAAGGCGAGAGAGAGGAGGCTCAAGCGCAGGGCCGAACGAGAGGCCCGCCGTGCGGCCGAAGACAGCCTCAAGGTGGTCATCTACCAAGAAGGCGAGGATGGTTACTACTATGTCGGAGATTCTGGATACTACTACAAAGACGGGGTGATTTTCGGTCCCGACGGTGAGGTTTTTTACGATGGCCGCGACGATTCCGGCGAGGAAGAGTTTTATGACGGGCCGGAGGATGAGTACGACGAAGAAGATGAAGACTGGGACTATGAGATCCCCGAGTACCGCCACGGGCTGGGAGTGTACGGCGGGCATTACTATATGACCGGCTACAGCAACAAGACCGGGACTTCGCGCCAGACGAATTTCAACGACAAATTCCACCTCGGCATCAAATATTCTTTCTACGAAGACGATGATTTCGGATTCCTCGTCAAATATGAACAGAATACTTTCTGGGAGAGCTATCAGGGCGGTTATCCTATATCAGAGTCGGTATATGCTCCGGGCGTAGAACTCTTCTTCCGGCCGAATCCGGATTTGAAGATTGTCATAGGCTATGAGTCCAGGACGAACGGCGGGGACGGCGATTATCTGAGGAAGATGAACTTCGCGCGATTATCGCTGTACCGCTACTTCCCTCTGCGGGACGAGTCCTTCTTCTCGATGGGCTTCCAGACTTATCTCGGCGCAGGATTTGTCGGTGAAAACAGAAGCCTGGAGAATCTCTACCTGTACAAAGGCTATTTCACTGCCGGCGCGTGGTACCAGACTCCCGACTCCAACTTCAAGATCCGCGTCACTGCGACTCCCTACGACCACTTACGCCGCTGCGGCGTTGAGGTGAATATGTATTACCGCCCGTACTACAGCATACTGGACAACGTCTATTTTATGATCCAGTACGGTTACGGCCTGGAGCAGATGCAGCAGTACCTGCCAGCCGGCAATGACCTCCTGCCCCAGCACTACATCCGCTTCGGCATCAGCTTCTGTCCGGAATTCACCCTTTAGTATCAATTCGGCGGGAGCAGTGCTTACCGCACTTGTGGTGTCCAGCCGTTCAGGACCCAGGCGGGGTTGCGATAACTGGCGATGAGATCTGCGTCGCGGCGGGCATCCAGCTGGCGGGAGTATTTGTGGCGCTGCGACACGTCCGCGGGCTGTCCGCTGTCGGCGTCTCGGGTGTTATACTCCAGCATCGTGGCGCTCTTCTCGCCGATGGAGCTCCAGCCCAGAGGGTTGAAGTTGCGAGTAGTGCAGTCGATGACTACCACTTCGGCATCAGGGTAGGTAGTTCCGTGATTCATAGGGGAGCGGCCGAAGTCGGCGGGGCGTTCCGGCATGCCTTCAAAATGACATTCCACGAAGACGTCGCCGTGCGCGGGTTTCACATTGCGTACCCATGAGAAAGGGCCGCCGTGGTTTATAAACTTGCTGTGACAGGCGAACAGGCTGCCGCGGCCGAGAATGGTGTCGCCGTCGCCGATCAGCTCGCTGTCCTGCATGTAAACGGTGCCATTGGCCTGAAGGGCGTCTCCGGAGCCGGTGATACGGACGCGATAGAGGGCGATGCGCTCCCCGTTCAGCAGCAGACCCTCCGCCTGTCCGTAGCAGTCGGTGGCGATGCTGATGTCTTCAAGGATGATGTCGCTGCAGTTGTCCAGCGCGAATGCCGCACGGCGGGACGGGAACGTGCCAAGCCATTCGTTGGTCTTGACCAGCAGGGGATGCGGATTGAAGACCTCGCAGTTGGCGTAGTGGACGTGGGTGGCGTCCATCCCGGCACCTTTCACGACGACATTTGTCTTGTTGCGGGCATACACAATCTCTTCATAGTCGCCGGCAGCCACACTGATCCAAGTGGTGTCGCGGCAGAAATCGGGCACTGCGTCGAGAGCGCCCTGGACCGTGTTGAAGTCGCCGCTGCCGTCAAGCGCTACGGTCAGGTGGCGGGGATCGGCGGGGCCGGAAGCTTTGGTGGTGAATGTCCACTTGCCTTTCTTGATGCCCTGGAAGTCTCCGCAGCTGATCACTCCGGGGTCGATGGTGATATAGTATTTGTGACCGTACTCCAGCATGTTGTTGTGGGGATATATGGTGGCCGTGTTGCCGTGGATGATGACCGGGTAGAAGCGGAAGCCGTCGGTGAAGCCGCCGATTATGGTGAGCTGCATGTCGCGAGGAGTTGGCTCAGCCGTGCCGGACGGGGTGCCGGGGATGGTATTGCGGTTGGTGGGCACGAAGTCGCGACTGTAGTCATAGGGAACTTTCGTGTAGTCGCATTCGGGCCCGTAGGTCCGGCTGCGGGTGAGGCCGGCGGGCAGACTCATATCTAAGCTGTCAACACATTCGCCGCTGCGGGCGTCCCAGATTCGGATGAAGCCCTCGGTCCCGAGCTGAGGCTCCTGCGCAAAGGTGAGGACAAGATGCGTATCGGGATTGATGCCGGTGGCCTTCTTCGCAGGGAAATATGTCACCTGCCCGGCCTCCTGTCCGGCACACGCAGACAGCAGCAGCGCCGCCATCGCGAAAAGGATATATGCTTTTGCTTTCATAGTGTAAAGATAGCAAAAAGAAGTGCACAACATTATACGCTGCGGATAGGCGGTAAAGGGTTTTCCTCACAAGGCAAGGCGAGCCGTCAGGTGAAGCTCGCCGCTGCCTTGCGGGAGAAAACCTCAAGCCTTTCATCATTACCTGTCCCAAAATGGAAAAACCGGCCCGTTTCTTCATTTTAAGGCAGCAAAACAAGGGTTTTCACGCGAAAACCTGTCTTAAAATGGAAAAATCCCGCGTTTTATTCATTTTAAGACACAAGAAACTGCGGGCGACTGTTTTTGTCATGGTCAGAGGCTGGAGGGATATCCTCGCGAGGCGGTGAGCTCTGCCGGGGACTCGCTTCGTCTCACGGGAGAAGACTCTGCTCGTCTCGGAAAGGGGCGGTCCTCTGGATTGGTTGAGACCTACCCCGCGAATCGGCTTTCCATGTACTTTCCGTGGGGTAGGTCTGGCACTTCTCACAGGACCTACCTCAAAGTATGCGGTGATCGATTCTTGCTGTCGCAGGAGCGCCTTAGCGGATGGCGGCGAAGGCCTGGTCGAGGTCGGCGATGATGTCGGCGGGGTCCTCGAGGCCTACCGAGAAGCGGATGAGGTCGGGCTGGACGCCGGCGGCAATCAGCTGCTCGTCGGTGAGCTGGCGGTGGGTATGGCTGGCCGGGTGCAGCACGCACGAGCAGGAGTCGGCCACGTGGGTCTCCATATTGATGAGCTGCAGGCTGTCCATAAATTTGATGGAGCGCTCGCGGCCGCCTTTGATGCCGAAGCACATCACGCCGGTGGTGTAGCCGTTGCGGCTCTGTTTCATTGCCAGTTCGTGATATTTGTCGCCGGGCAGGCCGGGGAACTTGATCCAGGCCACCTCTTCGCGGCTCTGCAGGTATTCAGCCACCTTGAGGGCGTTCTTGCAGTGGCGCTCCATTCGGGCCGACAGCGACTCGAGGCCGAGGTTGAGGATGTATGAGTTGAAAGGCGACGGGATGCTTCCGAAGTCGCGCATCAGCTGGGTCGTGGCCTTGGTGATGTACGCCCCTTTGCCGAAGGCTGTGGCGTAGGTCAGGCCGTGATACGACGGGTCGGGCTGCGTCAGACCGGGGAACTTGTCGGTGTGGGCCATCCAGTCGAAATTGCCGCTGTCGACGATTGCGCCGCCCACTGACGACGAGTGACCGTCCATATATTTGGTGGTGGCGTGGGTCACGATGTCGGCGCCAAAATCGAAGGGCCGGCAGTTGATGGGCGTCGGGAAGGTGTTGTCTATGATGAGCGGAACGCCGTGGCTGTGGGCTATGCGGGCGAACTTGCTGATGTCAAGCACATTTACGGACGGGTTGGTGATGGTCTCGCCGAAGAGCAGCTTGGTGTTGGGGCGGAAGGCCGCAGCAATCTCCTCCTCGGAGGCGTCGGCATCCACGAAAGTGACTTCGATGCCCATTTTCTTCATCGTGACGGCGAAAAGGTTGAAGGTGCCGCCGTAGATGGTGGAGGCGCTGACAAAATGGTCGCCGGCCTCGCAAATGTTGAAGATGGCGTAGAACGAGGCTGCCTGGCCGGACGAGGTGAGCATAGCCGCCACGCCGCCTTCTAGGGCCGCGATCTTGGCCGCCACGAAGTCGTTGCTGGGATTCTGGAGTCTGGAATAGAAATAGCCGCTGGTCTTGAGGTCGAAGAGGTCGGCCATCTGGGCTGTAGTATCGTATTTGAACGTTGTCGTCTGGTAGATGGGCATCTGGCGGGCTTCGCCTGTTGCGGGCTCCCAACCGGCCTTCAGACACAGTGTGTCGGGACTGAACTTTTTGTTTTGCATATTCTCTATTGTTTCCGTTCCGCGGTATGCTTCTCAGGGCCTGCTGACGCATACTGCGGAGCGCTTTTTCGCGTTTTTTGCCTGTTTCCGTTCCGCGGTATGTTTCTCAGAGCCTGCTGACGCATACTGCGGAACGCTATTGTGGGGCATTCTGTCTGTTTTCGAGCCGCAATATGGGAATAATGTCAGGGACTCGTATACAATGGCACGCACAAAGGTAAAAAAACGTGTCAATATTGCATCATATCAGGATTTTCTTCTATCTTTGCGGCTGGTAAAATCGCTATGAATATTTCAGTCTTCATAAAGCCCGTGCGAATGCATCAGTAATGATGCTTTCGCTTCCCTCATACCATTACCTTGCGGGGTCGGAATTGCCCCCGGAATCATCCCAGACCAATTCCACAATCTTTTACCAACCTGAAATATTCAAATGTTAGAACACAATTATATCCATAAAGGCAAATTCGAACTCGAAGCGGGAGGAGTGCTTGAGGACATCAACATCCGCTACCACACCAGCTGCGAGAGCCCTGCCGGCAAGAAGGTTATATGGATATGCCACGCCCTGACCGCCAATTCCGACCCGTCGGAGTGGTGGGACACCCTTTGCGGTGCGGGCCTGCTGTTCGACACTGACAGATATTTCGTCATCTGCGCCAACATCCTCGGCTCCTGCTACGGCACCACCGGCCCTTCAAACTACGCCAAGGCCCCTATGCGCCGGTTCCCGCTGGTGACCATCCGCGACCTTGTGGCGGCCCACGAAGTGCTCCGCAGGCATCTCGGCATCGAAAAGATCGACTTCCTGGTGGGAGGCAGCAACGGCGGCTTCCAGTCGATAGAATGGGCGGTGAGCAACCCCGGCCTCATCGACAACCTCTGCCTGCTGGCCACCAGCGCAATAGTCAGTCCCTGGTGCACAGCCACCCTCGAGGCCCAGCGTATGGCCATTCGGGCCGATGCGAGCTTCGACGCCCAGAAGGACCTCACAGGCGGCGCCGCCGGCCTGTCCGCAGCCCGCAGTATGGCGCTCACCACCTACCGCAACTACGAAGGCTATACCGCGACACAGTTCGAGACCGACCCTGACTTCCTGCTGGCCCACCGTGCGGTGACCTACCAGCAATACCAGGGACAGAAGCTCGTGAACCGTTTCGACGCGTATTCATATTACTCGCTGACCCTCGGAGTCGACACCCACAACATCGGGCGCGGCCGCGGCGGCATCGAAGCCGCCCTGAAGAGAGTCAGCGCGAAAACCCTGTGCATCGGCATCGACAGCGACATCCTCTTCCCCGTGGAAGAGAGCGCCCGCATAGCCGACGGAGTGCGCAACGGAATGCTCGAGGTCATTTCCTCCGCCTTCGGCCACGACGGCTTCCTGCTGGAATACTCTCAGATCAGCGAAGCCATAAAGAAACATTACGAACTATTTAATTGAGACATATATGCAGGTTTTGAAATTCGGCGGAACTTCGGTCGCCAATGCTGAAAACATTAAGAAAGTCGTCGACATCGTGCTGAGCGAGCTCGAGAACGACAAGACTGTCCTGGTTTCATCGGCCATCCACGGCGCCACCGACTCCCTCATCGAAATCGGAAACAAAGCCGCAGCGGCTGACGTCAGCTACAAGCAAAAGCTCGAAGAACTGGAGAAAACCCACTACAAGATAGTCGAAGACCTCAATATGGAAGGCTTCAGCAGCGCCCTGAACGCAGAGCTCGGCGAGCTGTTCGACGAACTGCGCGGCATCTGCGACAGCGTGTTCCACATCCGCGAGATCAGCCATTGCACCCTCGACTGGATTATGAGCTTCGGAGAGCTCCTCTCCACCAAGATCCTGGCCGCCAAATTCACCTCCGTCGGCATCAACTGCAAGTGGCTGGACGCCCGCAGCGTGGTCAAGACCGACTACGAAGGCGGCAAGAACGTCGTGGACAAGGAGATGACTGAAGCTTTGATATCCGACGCCTTCAAGGGCTGCCGCTCGAAGCTGGTGATCGTCCCCGGCTTCGTGGCCAGCGACAAGGAAGGCCGTGTCACCACCCTGAGCCGCGGCGGCGGAGACTACACCGCTGCAATCGTGGCAGCCGCCATCTCCGCCCGCAAGCTGGAGATATGGACCGACGTCAACGGAATGATGACCGCCGACCCGCGCATCGTGCCCGGAGCGATGACCATCGAGAACATCTCCTACCGTGAGGCTCTCGAACTGTCGCACTTCGGAGCGAAGGTCATCTTCCCTCCGACCATCCAGCCTGTAGTAAGCAAGGGTATTCCCATCATAGTGAAGAACACCTTCGACCCGCACGGCAAGGCAACCCGCATCGAGCGCAACCCGCCCGAGGGGT
>JAEEGF012517770.1_pt1 | contig 10152 bp, 8 predicted proteins | sample 9134171 | NCBI WGS metagenome assembly JAEEGF01 (sample SAMN16246542, study PRJNA631951) | gut metagenome | biome: gut microbiome; feature: rumen; material: AP-attached | host: Bos | place: Iran: Karaj | collected 2018-10 | reverse complement strand
ATGCCGATATATCCGCGCTTCACATCGACGGCCTTCATGATGAGTTCAACACCAACAAGTCTCTCATCAGCATGTTCCAACATAAGCCGATGGTCCGCTGTGAGATAGGGCTCACACTCTACGGCATTGATAATCACGCATTCGGCTTTGCACCCAGGAGGCGGAGTGAGTTTGACGTGGCAGGGGAAAGTGGCACCGCCAAGGCCAACTATGCCGGCGTTCTTTATCTTTTCTACGATAGTTTTTGCATCCAGGTCGGGACGGTCACTCAGGCGAACCAGCGTCTCCGAACGGTCTATGCCGTCTTCCCACTCGTCACCCTCTACGTCAACATAAATGGCAGGACGCCGCGTTCCGCTGGCATCCAGTGCCACATCGACCTTACTGACCTTCCCGCTGACAGAGCTGTAAACGGGTGCACTGACGAATCCGCCGGCTTCGGCCAGAAGCGTACCGACCTTTACCTCGTCGCCCTTTTTCACAACAGGTTTGGCCGGAGCGCCGATATGCTGAAACATGCTGAACACAGCCTGCTTTGGCAGTTGAGCCTTACGAATAGGGCTGGCAGCAGACAGTTTGTTCTCGGCGGGATGTACACCGCCTATTCTAAATGTTTTCATATTGATTCTCTGTTTACTGCGTTACATTATTAATAACCGGGCTTTCCTGAACGGGAGCTTCGGCTGCCGTTGGCCCGGCTTCGTTCTTTGCGGGTGCCTCTGCTGCGGGTTTATCGGCAACAGGCTTGGCCGGAGCATCAGAAACAACCTTTTTGGGCGGGAAATTGAAGCCGTGAATGGCGTGTTTGGGACATGCCTCTTCGCACTTACGGCACATCTTGCACTTTTCGGCATCAATATAGGCCAAATTGTTAACCAGCGTGATAGCCTCGAACTTCTCGCAGGTCTTCACGCACTTTCCGCATCCGATGCAGGAAGCCTTACAAACCTTGTTGGCCACCGCACCTTTGTCCTTGTTGTTGCAGAGCACGACAACCCTGCGCCCCTTCGGACCCTTCAGGCGGATTTCGATAATGCCTCGCGGACATGCCTTGGCGCACGCGCCACAAGCCGTACACTTGTCTTCATCCACCTCGGGCAGCCCGGTTTCGGGATTCATGTGGATGGCATCGAACTGACAGGCTTTCACGCAGTCGCCACACCCCAGGCAGCCATAGGCGCAACCCGTCTCGCCCATGCCCGTCATGTTCTGTACGCGACAACTCTGGGCACCATCGAAGCTTACCAGCCGAGGACGGTTCTCGCAAGTGCCATTACAACGAACTACTGCGACTTTTGGAGCCGAGGAAGCGGCAGCCATGCCCAGAATACCGGCCACCTGTTCCATCACAGGCTGACCGCCAACCGGACAACTCTTGCCTTCCAGACTACCAGCATCAGCAGCCTTCACACACGCAGCGGCAAAGCCCGAGCATCCGGGAAAACCGCAACCGCCGCAATTTGCCTGGGGAAGCACTTCGGCTACCTGAGCAATGCGAGGGTCTTCGTGAACAGCAAACTTATGGGAAGCTCCGAAAAGCACTAGTGCTGCCACCAGGCCGATTGCTCCCAAGACGATTACTGCAATCAAGATTAAATTCATACGTTTGTTATGTTTGTGATTTTAAATGATAAGATTTGCGATAATTTATCCCTGAGAAGGTACAGGGCAAAGAAATAGGCAACCAGTACCGACAGAGAGGAAAGAGCAGCAACTGCTTCGCTTCCTGTCAGCTTTACGAACGAAAATAGAGATACCAGCAGCAGAATCAAAGGCAGGGTATAAGCCCACCAGACAGCCTTCAGCCCCTGAGAGGTGGTGCCTTCTATCTGGACTGTCTGCCCTTCTGCGACTTCCTGCGATGAAGTAAGGGGTACGTCTATGATCTTCTCCTTGCTTTCACTGCTCCGGCACAACTTGGCAGCCTGGCAACTGCTACAGGCCGATGCCTGCAAGATGCGAACGTATGCCTTGCCGTTTTCTACGCGTTCAACGGTGCCTGAATGTATTATTGTTTGACCCATTTATTATAATGTGCCTGCAAAGGTAGTCAAAAATCTGCATAACGCATAATTTTTCAAAGATGTTTTAAGCAATCATGAACATTTTTAATCTGCCAAGTGAAAAAAATGGCCCTTTCCGACATACAATCCGACAAAAAAGTGTACATTTGCAAAACAAATAACGAAAGAGCTATTTATGAAAGTATTCCCGAATTGCAAGATCAACATCGGACTGAACATTGTTGAGCGCAGGTCAGACGGTTACCACAACCTTCAGACGGTCTTCTACCCTATCCCACTACATGATGAAATATCTATACAGTTATCAGAAACCGATGTGCTTTCTATAGAGGGCCTTTGCATTGAAGGAGCGCCAGAAGACAACCTGGTCATGAAAGTACTGGCCATTTTGCGGGAACAAGGGTTTTCCATCCCTCCAGTCAACGTTACCCTGCACAAGAAAATACCCAGTGGCGCAGGACTTGGCGGCGGCAGCAGCGATGCAGCATTTATGATGAAAGCATTGAATGAGATGTTTTCGCTCGAACTGACTGACGAAGAAATGGAGGCGCTGCTTGCCCCCCTGGGAGCTGATTGTCCCTTCTTCGTCAAAAATCAGCCCGTTTATGCCGAGGGGATTGGAAATATATTTACACCAATCTGCCTTGACCTCAAAGGTTGGTACTTGATACTTGTAAAGCCCGATGACTTCGTTTCAACCCGCGAAGCCTATTCTATGGTCCGTCCTCATTATCCGGAATTTAAGATTCAGCAATATATTTCCTTGCCCGTAGAGGAATGGAAGGGGCATATAGTCAACGATTTTGAAGAAAGTGTCTTCCCTGTTCATCCGCGCATTCAGTCAATACGCGATGAACTCTACCGCCAGGGCGCTACTTATGCCGCAATGAGTGGAAGTGGCAGTTCTGTTTACGGCCTGTTCAGGCAACTGCCTCCTGCTGAATATCGTAAGATCTTTTACGACGACTTTTACTATCAGTGCCAATTATAGCAGGCCTCTATTCTTTACTGTCAGCGCCAATTATAGCCGACCTCAATCCTTTACTGTCAATGCCAATTATAGTCGGTCTCCATGCTTTTACTGAATTTTCGTTAGTAAGTCGCCTTTGCGTAGAAACGGCCGGAGCCAAATGAAAAAATCACGCTCTGGGCTTCAAAAGTTTTTGCCCGGCTGAGGATTTTTTGTTGCTGGGCTAGCAACATAAGTTGCTGGACTGGCAACATAAGTTGTTGGGCTAGCAACATACGTTGCTGGGCTGGCAACATAAAATACAATGGGGAGTAAGGAAAAACAAAAGGGGATTGAGACAAAAACCAGAGCAGGTTTAAGGGAAAAAGTCATTAACCGGACTTCCGGAAATAACGAAGCCGCTGCGTAGAAGCTTGAATCCTTTAAAGAATCAGTGCTTGGGCTTCAGGATCTTCAGAAGGTCTTGGTTTATTGATTTTATACGGTTGCGCCCTTCTCTGATGTCGCGCATAAAATTGGCATTCATCTTGTTATACAAATCTCCAAAGGTTTGCATCATTGCCGACTGGAAGGGTTGCTCCTTGGTGTTGACCACCATTCTGATATCGTGTGGCACCAGTTTAACGTCAATATCCGTTCCCTCCATCTGAGGATCACCGTCATAATGAATGACACCAGGGCTGGAGCGATGAATCTTAAGATGGGCACATCTGAAGGACTTTATATGGCTGTTCTGTGTAATGGTCTTGTTAAAAAGCTGAATGGCAATCTGTGGAGCTTCCAAAACATTAAACGGCTCCATGATAGTAACATCCATCAATCCGTCGCTCATGCTGGCATGGGGGGCAATATAGACATTGTTCCCATACTGACTGGCATTAGCGCATGCTATCAGAAAAGCCTTGTATGTCTGCTTTTCTCCGTCGATCTCAATTTCGTATGTATCAGGTTTGTAGTTAATCCCTTCTCTTAGCGTATTCTCAATATAGGTCAGGAGTCCACGCTTTTCGCTTTGGGCAAACTTGCTGCTGACGAAAGCATCAAATCCTACGCCACAAGTGCAAAAGAAAGGCGTATCGTTGATACAACCATAATCCAAGGACTCAACATGACACTCAGCCAGCACCTGCAAAGCGCCTTCTGGGTACATCGGGATGTAAAGATGGCGAGCAAGTCCGTTTCCGCTTCCGCAGGGTATTATTCCTAAAGCCGTCTGAGTATGAATGAGACTGCGGGCGACCTCATTTACTGTTCCGTCACCTCCGACAGCCACCACAACGTCAACTCCCTTGGAAATAGCTTCTTCCGAATACTCAGCAGCATGTCCGCGATGATTGGTAAACTTTATTTCGTAAGTAAACCGTTCCTCGGACAAATATTCGGGAATCAGATCCAAGATGCGCTTCTTGTCTGTTGTTCCCGAAATCGGATTCACTATAAACCAGATGAGCGTTTTATTTGTCATAATTCAAGTGCAAAAGTACACATTTTTGGTCAGATTAAATGTACAAAATGGAAGAAAGTATTTAAAAGAACAAGTTTTTTTACTCATTTTTGCTTATATTGAATTATTTTCACTACCTTTGCAGCGTTTTTCAAATACAAGCATTGTATCGACCTTAATATATATGGGATTATTACAGGAAAAATGTGCCAAATATACTTTGCCCCAAGAATTTATGAGACAAGGTATCTATCCCTATTTTCGTGAAATAGAGGGCAAGCAAGGCACAGAAGTCATAATGGAGGGCCAAAGAGTTTTGATGTTTGGCTCGAACGCTTATACGGGACTAACTGGTGACGAGCGCGTCATTAATGCCGGCATAGAGGCCATGAAGAAGTATGGTAGCGGTTGCGCCGGAAGCCGTTTTCTGAACGGAACGCTTGATATTCATGTCCAGTTAGAAAAGGAATTGGCAGAATTCGTCGGTAAGGACGAAGCCCTTTGCTTTGCCACCGGATTTACGGTTAATAGCGGTGTCATAAGTCAAATCGTTGACCGAAACGATTATGTTATCTGCGACGACAGAGATCATGCCAGTATCGTTGACGGCAGACGACTGAGTTTCGCAACCCAGCTGAAGTATCGTCACAACGATATGGAAGACCTGGAGAAGCAGTTGCAGAAGTGCGAACCGGACCGTATAAAGCTTATCGTTGTGGATGGCGTCTTCAGTATGGAGGGCGATCTCTGCAAACTTCCGGAGATTATCGAACTCAAGAAGAAGTACAATGCTACTGTCATGGTTGACGAGGCTCATGGTCTTGGAGTCTTTGGTCGTCAGGGACGAGGCGTTTGCGATCATTTCGGATTGTCGAAAGACGTTGATCTGATTATGGGTACTTTCAGCAAGAGTCTGGCAAGTATTGGCGGTTTTATCGCTGCAGACAGCAGTATCATCAACTGGTTGCGCCATACGGTTCGCACCTATATCTTCAGCGCCAGTTCCACTCCTGCTGCTACGGCTTGTGCTCGGGAAGCTCTGCATATCATCAAGAGCGAGCCACAAAGACTGGCTGCACTTTGGGATGTCACAAACTATGCCTTAAAGCGCTTCCGTGAAGAGGGATTTGAGATCGGCGATACAGAGAGCCCCATTATTCCCCTTTATGTTCGCGATACCGAGAAGACCTTCAAGGCAGTTGCTTATGCATTCCGCGAGGGTGTTTTCATAAATCCCGTTATTCCGCCTGCTTGTGCGCCGCAAGACACGCTCGTCAGGTATGCCTTGATGGCAACCCACACTCACGAACAGGTAGATGAGTCGGTTGAGAAGCTGAAGAAGGTATTCCAGGAACTGGAAATCTTAAAATAAGAATATTAGGGTTTAACATTTGTTTCTCTGGAGGGACATAGAAGGAAACTTTTATGTCCCTCTATTTTGCGATAGAGATTATTGTCTTCAAGCCCTTTATCTTCTGTCCTTTAACGCGTTCCAGAACTTTGTTTGCCAAACGCCTTTCCACCGAAGCATAAGACCAGTTGGGATGGACTTCGATCCGACCAATCTCCGATTGGGACAATCCGCCTACTTTTGAGAGGAAACCTACAACATCAATTTTGTTTACTTTGTCTTTCTTTCCCTTGCCGATATAAAGGGTTACCCATTTCGGTTGAGAGGGCGCCGGGATTTGTGCCGGCATAGCAAACGTTTTTGGTTCATCGGCCAGGTAATCGGGAATCTGTTCGGTCGGCCCGAGAATCAGATAGGCACAACCCTCTGCATCCCAGCGGGCAGTTCTGCCATTTCGATGGATGTAGGATTCCTCATTCAAAGGGAGATGATAATGTATGATATTATCGACCTGCGGAATGTCCAGCCCCCTTGATGCGAGGTCTGTGCTGACAAACACGTTACAGGATCCATTACAGAACCGGAACAAGGCACGCTCTCTGTCGCGTTGTTCCATTCCCCCATGAAAGACATCAACATTTACGCCATTCTTTTTCAGGTAGTCCCCTACCCTTTCTACACTTTCCCTGTAGTTGACGAAGACAAGGCTGCTCTGCTGACCCAGGACGCATACAAGGTTCAAAAGTGTCTGCAGCTTGTCCTTCTCAGGTGAATGAACAATACTTACAGCTATGCGCTCCGGCAATTGCTCGCTTTTGTCCAAATAATCCAATCGACGATATGACTCCACCCCTGTAAAGGCAGGGATGCCCGGACTGTCAGTAGCAGAAAGCAGAATACGCTTGCGGACGTTTTTCAGTTCACTCAGAATTGCGCTCATCTGCTGTCTAAAGCCCAGTTCCAGGCACTTGTCGAACTCATCTATCACCAGGGTCTCTACATATTCCGTCAGGAAATTACGCTTGTCTATATGATCCAGGATACGTCCAGGCGTGCCGATTATTACATGAGGGTGAAGCTCCCTTATGATGCGATGCTCGTCCATAGCCGGCCGGCCTCCATAGCATGCTACGCAGCGAACCTCGGACGATAGCAGCTTCAAGACCGATTGTGTCTGCTGAGCCAATTCGCGCGATGGAACCAGCACCAGGGCCTTTACCTCCTGAGTCTCAACATTAAGCAATTCAAGCAAGGGCAGCAGGTAGGCAAGTGTCTTTCCGCTACCAGTTGCGCTAAGCAATACAATACTCGCTTCCTTGCGGACATGCTCCAACATGTCCTGCTGCATTGCATTCAAGTCGACAATACCTAATTTGCTCAGGGAATATACCATATTATATATATAAGGGGGTCAGCTATCTCAGAAAATAGTCAATCAGGAAATAGACGCCGAGCGAGGCGAGCCATCCAATCAGGACCTTCAGCGTGACGTGGCGGAAGTACCACCATATCGTTACATCCTCACTCTTCATTAGTGCATAGCCTGCTGTATTTCCGATGGGAAGCAGGCAGCCGCCCACACAGCCGCTAAGGGCTATCAGATGCCAATATTGCCCGTTCTGAGTAAAGCTTGTCAGATAATCACTCAGGGCGGCACTGTCCGGCAATACAGGATAAATGGAGATGCCGCTCAGCACGAGTGCAATATTATCCATAACCGAGCTGACAAGGCCCAGGAAGAGGGACATTAAATATATGTTATGTATGTGATTGTCGCACCAGTCAGCCACATGCTGCATAGCGCCGACCTCTATCAGCGCATCAACGGAGAGGCCGATGCCGATAAAGAACATTATCATCTGCAGCACCTCATACTGCAAGCTCCTGCTGCTGCTCATTGTCATCGGCTGATCGGAAAGGATGCTCTTGCGATTGACAATCTCGTTGACCACCCACAATACACCCAAGACACAGAGCGCGCCAAGGAATGAGGGCAACATCGTCAGGCGGTGGAAGGTGGGAACGAACCACAATCCGCCAATACCGACCAGCAGCATCATCAGACGCTGCCAGACAGGCAGGGCGCTGTCATCTCCACGAAAGATGAAGCCTGGGCGCTTCAGGTCCACTCGCTCGGGCAACTTGCGGCATATCAGCAGCGAGGGAATGACGACTGCCACTACCGCAGGCAGAATCAAGGCGCTGCTATAGTTCGTGGGGGTAACCGCTCCGCGCGTCCAGATCATCAATGATGTCACGTCGCCAATAACCGTGAAACATCCTCCGCAGTTAGTGGCAATCACCACGATCGTGCCCAGCAGCATCCGCTGGTGAGGGTTTATCACAAGCTGTTTCAGAAGCATCAGCATGACGACAGACGATGTCAGGTTATCCAGGTTAGCGCTTAGGATGAAACTGAACAAGGCCAGGCTCAGCGAGATACGCCATCTGTTCCTGACCCAGCACCAGTCCTTGATAAAGTCGAAGCAGCCATTGTTCTGTAAAAGCTCCACGATGGCCATCGTCGAGAGCAGGTACATCACGATGGAGCACAGCTGGAACATGTGGCGGGCAAACAGGTGCTCAGAGATGTAAAGGTTGATGTCATTAACGCTGTAAGCCAGAGCCCCGCCCATAAAGTCCTGGAAGTCAGCCTTGTGCAGGCTCATGATATATTGAGGGCCGTAGCACATGAACAGCACCCAAACCACCACGCCACAGAACATGGCCACGGTAGCTTTGTTGATGCGCGTAATATGCTCAGTACATATCAGCAGGTAGCCCAAAAGCACGATGATGACTATTGCCAGCGTCATTTACTCTTCACTTTTATTAAAAATCAATGCAAAATAAGTTAAAAAAAGTGAGTTTTCCAAGAATAAGATGCCCATTTATCGAAAAATGAGTAATTTTGCAACCAGATATGACAAGAAAAACCTTCTTATTACTATTCATCCTGCCCATTTTGGCCAAAGCCCAAACGGTAGAGATTGAGGTGGCTGACCGATTTGTCACCTTGGGTGCAGAACAGACGCAGACCGAGATAAAACCCGGCTGGAAGATTGTGGACATTCAGCTCAAAAACAAGGCTATCCGCTACCTTAGCGGACGAATGGCCCGCCAATTGACTGACGACCAGATGCCGATATTCCGTCTCACTCCGGCATCAGGCGAAACGCTGACGGACTATGCCATCATCCGCCTGCGCCAGAAGCGTCAGTACCGCCTTCTGCCCAACCCCATCCTGCGCCTCAACCATTACCAGCGCATCGAGCCGCAGTATTTCTCCATCAAGGCAATCGGCGATGCCACATTCGAGTTTCACCCACTTTCAGCACTCGAACGCGGTTCGTACATCCTTGTCAACATCGCGCAACGACCGACTGGAGAGCTGGAGGACTACATCGTCTATCCTTTCCAGGTGCCTTAAGCAGGGGCAACAGAAACACCAGTCTTCTTTGTCTTTTTCCAGCCTCCTGCGAGAAAAAGTTATCGCACTTAGGCAGAAATGTTCCCGAGCCCTTGGAATTTTATGTTGCTGGGCTAGCAACATAAGTTGCCAGGCTGGCAACACAAGTTGCTGGGCTGGCAACAAAAAATATATCTGGGGTTTTGGAAAAATGTATCCGGGGTTTAAGGAAACTGGACCTGGATGCAGGGGAAAAAACTACGCGTCACAGGAAATGAAACGAGACTCATTTCGTAACGCCAAGTCCCGTTGAGACCTAAATTCTCATTATCGTTCAAATAATTGATTGTCGCGGTCGAAGCAAGCCACGGCCCTTACCCGGGCCTCGGGAGAGAGATGGAGCGGCTCATCGGACTTGTATCCCTGCATCCGACAGCCCGTCATCGAGACAGTGGCGGCGCCTTTGACTGTCATATAGTCCCAGGAGTAGCCGAAGTTGGTAAGGGCGTGATTGTCGCCCGAGAAGGCCTCGACATTGGAAAGTGCAGTATGTCCCACACCCTCGATGAGGATGGGATGAACGTCCTCCAGCCTACTGCCTGCATTGGCAATTATAGAGCCCTGGGCAATCTGCCAGTTACGGTTCTTCCATTGGCTGCCCAGCTTGTGGATGCCTATGCTTACGCAGTCGAAATTGAAATTGGTAAGTTGTCCGTAGGTCTCGTTGCCCAGATAGATTCCGCCGTAAGAGCCGAAGGTAAAGAGGTCTATGAGCTGGGCATTGTCGGTATGGTCAATCCAGTAGGTATAGGTCTTTTGCGCAACAACCGCATCGATGACCTGGCGGGAAAAGGTACGGCGGAACTCGCGCATATTGGAGGGATTGACGTGGCAATGAAGGATGCGCGGCACGTCATAGCAGCGGTCGATAGCTATGAACTGCCCACTCAGGGG
>JAEEGF010473725.1_pt1 | contig 10152 bp, 9 predicted proteins | sample 9134171 | NCBI WGS metagenome assembly JAEEGF01 (sample SAMN16246542, study PRJNA631951) | gut metagenome | biome: gut microbiome; feature: rumen; material: AP-attached | host: Bos | place: Iran: Karaj | collected 2018-10 | reverse complement strand
TTTAGCAGCCAATGTAGCTGTCATACACTTTTTTCCTCCTTTCCACATATTTCTGATAAGACAAAACCAGATGTGATCTGTCTTTCTATTATTATATCGTATTTTTGACCGCATAGTTAACAGTATTATATTAAATATTTGTAAACTTTTCCGCTTTTTTCCTGCTTATACTCTCCCTTATTGTCTGAATCCCGCTTTTTATCATATATGCAGACACCAGAACCGAACCAATCATGTCAAAATACAGGGAAACTTTTTTCCCCGGAAACATTGCAACCATAAAAAGAGAAAGTGTTATACATGTATCAACTATTGATTTGGCACCATAAAGCCTTGCCTGGGCCTTAAGGATAACATTGCCGCTTTCTTTATGGAGCGAGGAATACTTGCGCCAGAAAAGCGTATTTGCGATCACTCCGCTTATGGCAATTATAAGAGCCGGTATGACATTTCCCTTGTCCTCATTGTTCGAAACAAGGGCGAGAACTATCATGCTGATTCCACTGACGCACATGATAATCCCCACAAAAATATTGCTGGAAAGCTCAATACTCTTTTTCCTCTCCGGATCCATATTCTCATCTTTATTGGTTATACAATAGACCACGAAAGAAGCAATGATTGCAAGGAGCTCTGCACTTCTTCTGGTAAAGTCGGATATCTGTGTGCTGCTTCTGCCCACAGTAAGACCAAGACCCAGAACGAGGGGCCCGGGAGAACTTAAAAGAACTGATAAAAGCAGAGTTTTAAACCCGCTTTTTTTAGCTGTAGGATCTTCTGTTTTTCTTTTCATAGGATAAATTGGAATATGCTTAATACGACCATAGCTGCCAAAGGACAAAAAAGCGTATCATAGCCGCTAAGGACAAATAATTCGGTGATCGCAGTAACAACAGCTGTGGTCAAAGACACCATGATCAAAGCCGGATAGCTGTACAGCCCCGAAATAAAAAGAACAATGTACACACTTATGAAGCTGAAGATAAACATGGACAAAGACCCTTCAAGGGATTTTACTTTTTTCCTGCCAATCCTGTGTGTCCCGAATTTTTTACCAATAAGAGCTGCCGCAGCATCTCCAGGTCCCCAGGCAAGAAAACAGGCAACTCCCAAAATGCGCTGTCCAAAAAAGCCCCAGCATACCGACGCGACGATTGCATAAGCCACAAACAGCGCAATAAAACTCTGCCCATACTCTCCCTTTTTCCTGGCATTGAAGAACTCAGTAACGCCGGGAATAAACGAGCATAAGTAGAGCACAGGATAAAGAAACACAATGGCCAAAAGAGTAATAGCAACGGACTGTCTCCAGTTTTCAAGAGCGTAGAACCATGCTATTACTCCTGCAACGCCACATATGTGTAATACTTTCCTAAAAACTTCCTTGGGGTATGTACCCATGCATCCTCACAATTATTCTACAGAATTAATAATTCCAAAGATTTCCTCTTTGATCTGTTTATTTGTAGCAAGTGCATTTTCTCTGCTGTCGCGGTTTGAGTAGAAGTAGAACTTGATCTTAGGCTCTGTTCCGCTTGGTCTGATTGCAAACCAGGATCCGTTATCGAGGAAAAGCCTGATCGCATTCTGCGGAGGAATGTCTTCATAGCCGTTAATATAATCGATGACCTTCTCGACTTTGCTGCTGGCAACAGATGTAGGGATATTTTCCCTGAAGTACTTCATCATCCTCTGGATTCTCTGTGCTCCCGGAATTCCTTCAAGGACAATGTTTGGCTCATCCTCTGCAAAGAAACCGTACTTTGCGTAGATTTCCTGTAAAACATCCCAGAGAGTCTTGCCCTGTTTTCTGTAATAAGCTGCTGCCTCTGCAACAAGCATTCCTGCGCTGATTCCGTCCTTATCACGAATATCCTCACACACAGCGTAACCTACCGACTCCTCATATCCAAAGAGATAGGTATAACCATTCTCATGAAGATAAGGAATCTTTCCGCAAATGTTCTTAAAGCCTGTCAGAGTCTCAAACATCTCAACACCATAGGCTTTTGCCATGATAGTTGAAAGAGTCGATGTAACAATGGATTTGACCATTGCTCCCTTACTTGGAAGCGTGCCTGCGGACTTATGTCCCTCAAGAACATAATTTACAAGAAGATATCCTGTCTGGTTTCCGTTAAGCGGAATATATTCTCCGTTGTCATTTCTGATCTCGATGGCAAATCTGTCCGAGTCAGGATCTGTCGCCATCAAAAGTTCAGCGCCAAACTCTCTTCCATACTGTTCGCTGAGCTTAAAGGCCTTTGGATCTTCGGGATTGGGATATCCTACAGTAGTAAAATCAGGATCGGGATTCTCCTGCTCAGGAACGATCTTCCAGTTCGTAAAGCCTCTGTCAGTGAGCATCTGTCTGAAAGGAATCGATCCGCAGCCATTAAGAGGTGTATAAACAAGAGGAATTGTAAGGTCAAGCTCATCACCCTCATGAATGGCCATGGACTCAATCTTATCAAGATACTCTCTGTCATATTCCTCACCAAGTACAGTTATCTTTCCCGCCTTGACTCCCTCTTCAAAATCAGAGGTCTTAATGCCGCTCCAGATATCAACTGCGTTGATCTTCTCTGTCATTCCGTCTGCAACATCCGACGAAACCTGACATCCGTCATCCCAATATGCCTTGTATCCATTGTATTCCCTTGGATTGTGTGAAGCTGTTATATTGATTCCTGAAACTGTTCCGAGCCTTCTGATCATGAATGCAAGCTCAGGTGTGGGACGAAGATCCGGGAATGTGTAAACCTTAATACCGTTGGCTGCAAAAATGCCTGCTGCCAGCTGAGAAAATTCCTTGGAAAAATGTCTTGGGTCATGAGCGATGATAACACCCTTCTCACATGCCTCTTTTCCCTTGGATACTATATAGTCTGCAACGCCCTGTGAGGCCTTGCCTACTGTCAAAAAATTCATTCGGTTAGTTCCGGCTCCAACCTTGCCTCGAAGCCCTGCGGTTCCAAATGAAAGATCCTGGTAGAACCTGTCCTCAATCTCCTTATCATCATCCTTTATAGCAAGCAGTTCAGCCTTTAAAGGATCGCTGTCAGATAGTTTCTCAAGCCACTCATTGTATCTTTCCTTGTAACTCATTACCAGACCTCCGTTCTTGATTTTTTAATGCAATATTCCAAATAACGCATATTAGCCATCACTAATATGATACCACATCTTATGCGATAGATGTCTTATTCTATAAGCATAAGAGCCTTAATCTTTTATTAAATTCTCCAGTTTCCGAAGTCAACTGCTCTCGGATTTGTGTCATGATCTCCCAGCATTTTTTCCATCCAGATCATGTCGTACCAGGAGTCAAATTTGTATCCGCTGTCATGGAATGTCCCGACAAGTTTGTAACCAAGTTTTTCATGGAAAAAGAAGCTGTCATTGGTCAGATGCTCATCTGTTACACCGTCTTTTAAATAGGCGATGCAGGCGTTCACATTAAGAATCCCCATCCCTTGCAAGGACTTTTCAAGTGCCTCGTAAAGAGCCTTTCCTACTCCGCATCTCTTCTGGTCCTCTCTCACATAAACCGTACTCTCAACGGACCAGTCGTAGGCTTTCCTTCCCTTAAAGGACGATGCATAGGCATATCCGATAATCTCCCCGTTGTCATTAACAGCCTTAATATACGGATACTTCGACGATATGTTTTTTATCCTTCCCTCAAATTCCTCTACTGAAGGCACCTCGTATTCAAAGGTGATCGCAGTTTTTTCGATGTAGGGAGTATAGATTTTCAAAAGCTCCTTTGCATCTGAAACCAGTACTTTTTCGATAGTCATTTTCATTCTCCTCATTAAATTGATACCTTTGGAAGGTTCCACAAAAAGTGTCTTGCCATTACTCTCAGCAAAAGAACCAGTAAAAAGGCACAGATCATTGCTGCATGCCAGGCACCGGTCACCTCATGAATGATCACCATGAGAATTCCTCCGATGATAACAGGCAGCGCATAGACGTGTTTTACAAAAATAGCAGGCATCTGTATCGACAGCACATCTCTTAAGACTCCTCCGCCTACTCCTGTTATAAAGCCAAGAAATACCAGGAAAAATAGATCATCCTCATAGCCGAAGTTAGCGCCGATCATAACACCATCTACCATAAAAGCCGCAAGTCCGAGGGTATCAAATATAAATAGGCCCCTGTCATAGAGACCTGCAAACTTCTGAGGGATTGGTCTATGGAAATACATGACAAGAAATACTATATTCGCCACGATAGCTGCTACAGCCACATAGAACGGATCAACAAACATCTTGGGAGGAAAGTCTCCCATGACAATGTCCCTTACAAGTCCGCCACCGCAGGCTGTTACTATTGCCAGGATATTTACGCCGAAAATATCCATTCTCTTGTTTATGCCGGTGATAGCTCCGGATATGGCAAATGCCACCGTTCCTATAAGATCAAATATTGTAAGTAACATATGCGATGATCACTCCTAAAAAACAAATGTGTAGCCATCCATAAAACAGCAGTACATTTTATATTACGCCTATTGAATCTAAATTAAAAGACTCCCGCAATCTTTTATAATTGCAGGAGTCCATAACATTTTTTGAAAAAATCATTCTCCGTCAAGTACACTTTGCAGTGACTCAAAAGCTAGCATTCTCGGATCGTTCTCGTCTGTAATACCCTTTTCGTCTATTGTATTTTTATACCCGTCCGCAATGTCACTTATTACACTGATATAGTCCGCCTCATCAGTTTCTCTGTCTATCCCGGTCATGATAAGTTCCGGAACAAATCCAAGCTTTGCTGTGGTGTAATAATTTCCCTTATATGCATTAAGAGTCTGATCACCGTCAAGAAGCCTTGAATGTATCTTATTGGTCAAAAGAACTATCACCAGATTTTTATCCGGATCTATCATAGTAAGCGTTCCTGTAAAACCCTGATGTCCGAAGGTTTTGTTGCTGCACTTAGTGCCAAAATACTTATCCCTTTTGTGATCTCCCTGAACCCACCAGCCAAGTCCGAATCCGGGATTATCTTTATCTTCCTTTGTAAAAAGGTCTATGCACTCTTTTGAAAAGTACTCTTTTCCCTCATACTCCCCGGTCAGCATCAGGTTTGCAAGGCAGGCCAGGTCAGATGCATTTGAGAAAAGTCCCGCATGGCCTGAAACACCTGCCATACAGTAATATGCGTTGGGATCATGAACCTCCCCGCAAAGTGTATACGTTCTTATGCCTGTATAGGAAAGATTTCCATCCCTGCTGTTTCCCATAAGCTCAGTTGCAACGCAGTCTTTTTTCTCGAAACCGTTATTCAGAGGATTAAAGGTGATATGTGAAAGTCCCATCGGCTCATAAAATGTCTCTTTCAGAAAATCATCAAAGTCCATACCGGTTATCTCTTCAATGCAAAAGCAGAGGATCATATAATCAAGGTCGCTGTAGAGTGTATCAGTTCCGGGTTTATACATAAGGGGTGTTCTGAACAGCTGGTAGAGAGTCTCTTTTCTTGCCTCATAATCACCGTCAGTCCCCACGTAAAGAACATTCCCATTGTCTGAATCAAAATCAAATTCAGCCACGTCGTACCTGTCATTAAAGTACTGTGGTCCTGCAGGGAATCCTGCTCTGTGCATCAGAAGGTCCCTTATAGTAAGACTCTCCTTCCAGGTTTTGTTGGTATCAGGATACACATGATCATAGCCCTTATATGCAATATCTATGGTGTCACTTGCAAAGGCTTTTCCCAAAATATCAACAATCCTTGTGTCCAGGTCCACCTCACCTCTGCTGTAGAGATATTGAAGTGCATAGTTTACTGTATACATCTTGGTATTTGATGCCAGGTCGTACAGAGAATCTGTTGTCACAGGTTCTGACTCTATTTTGTTTCCGTTGGCATCATAGGTCTGAACCTGTCCCCAGGCATCTTCAAAAACCAGCTCTCCGTCTCTCATAATGGCAAGCTGTGCGCTTGAAAAGCCATTTTCAATATCGGCTTTTATTATCCTGTCTATATATTCAACCGATTTTGGATCAATCCCTGCTTTTTCAAGCTTATCCCTGTAATACTCTAAAGCTTCAGGCCCTTTCGCATCTTCTGAAGCTTCTTCTGTATCTTCCTCTTCGTCCAAAGCGTCTGGTGCTTTTTCTTCATCCAAAAGCCTGTAGTTTTCCATGTACTTGTCAATGACCTTATATATGTCATTGTTCGGGTCATCCATCATCTTTATTTCAGTGTCCAGATTAAGAAGCCTGTCATTGTCCTTATCCCTCATCAGCCACTTGGGAAGCCCCTCCCCGTTCGGATTTCCCGTGTATGCGAAATTTATGAAATAGCTCTGCATAATTTCCGAGAGCTTATAGTCCTCCTCATCATATAGTCCCGGATGGCGCCACAGATTTCCATAGGCATAAGGCAGCTCTCCGGCATGGAAGTTGGATAATATATTATTTGTCTTGGTAAAATAATACTCGTAGGCAGGACGCTTTTGCGCAACCATATAGTTGTTCCATACATAGTGGGAATAACTGAACCACATTGCGCTGTAGGCTACGTTTAAAGCTCCCTTGGCTTCTCCCATCCCGTCGATTATAAAGTGCTGATCTCTCTGAGGAAGGTCATACGGAACGACCTGTGCAAGCTCTCCCGCATAATCCTCTATGTCCTGTGCAAGTAGTTCCTCATAATTTTCCTTTGTAGCCTTCGTGTCCAGCAAAAATGCATCGGCTTCTTTTTTGTTAAAGCCGTTTAATAGCGCCTTCTCATGATTGTTCCCCTTTTCATAGGTAAGATACGGCTGCTCAATGATCGCATAGCCGTCCACAGTCATGGAGGAGTTCTGTGTCTTTGTTTTTACGAGTTCTTCTGCGGGGATATTCCTGAGTTCCTCGGAAGAAGATACTCCAAATTCAGCTCTTACCTCATCTCCTGTCTTTATCGCATCTTCATAGTATCTGAAGGTATGGAAGGGCTTTATGGGCACTATACCGCTCGACTCAGCAATTGCATAGTTAAAGAGTCCTTCAGTGAGCGGCGAAACGCAAAGCGCATTAACACTGGATGCTCCGGCTGATTCTCCGGCGATGGTTATTCTGTCAGGGTCTCCGCCAAATGCCTTTATGTTTTCATGAACCCACTTGAGAGCGGCGATCTGATCCAGAAGTCCGTAGTTACCGGTTGTCCCGTTTGGTGACTCTTCCTTAAGATCCTCTGCTGCATAGTAGCCGAACACTCCAAGTCTGTAGGCACAGTTTACGAATACCACGCCTCTTTTGGCAAGGCTCTCTCCTCTGTACTCAGTATATGAAGGCTGGCCTGTAGTCAGAGATCCACCGTGAATGTAGAATATTACAGGCAAAAGCTCACCTTCTGCATTTTCTTTTTCCGGGGAAAAGACATTCAGATAGAGGCAGTCTTCACTCACTTCTTCCCTGTATTCGTCCCCAAACTTTATCCGATAATCATGCCAGCCAAGTATGTGAGAGAGCGAATCAAATAAGATAGATCCTCTTGTCTGCATAGCCATAGGCCCAAAATGATCTGCCTTAAACACACCTTCCCATTTATCCGGTTCCTGAGGCTCTCTATAGCGAAGCTCCCCCACCGGCGGCTTTGCAAAAGGAATACCTGCATAAACCTTTACACTGTGATCTGCGTTGTATACACCTGTCAGTTCTCCCTGTTGTATCCTGATGGTCTCGGTAATATCAGGGTTTTTATTGTCCACTGCCGGTACTCTCTTTACAGGTGGTCCTGTAAGCTTATAATTTGCGATAAGTATCACAATGAATATGCAAAAAAGAAGCAGCGCACTTCCTTTACCTTTTTTCTTTTTGTGCATAGCTGTTCCCAGAGCAAGCACGAAAACTGCTGCAAGAATGCCAATTCCCCATCCTATCAGCATATTCTTTGAGAGCTCAAGGACAGCGATATAAAGTATCGTTACAACGATTATAAAAATATTAAAAAGCATCATATTCCTCCGATTTTTCCTTGTTATTGCCAGGTAAGTAATGCTATCATATATATAGAAACCGGTGATAAAAAGTCATATCACAGCTTATACAGACAGGAGTCTTATATGTCACTTGGAAGAGAAGATTTAATTCAGTCATTAGCAAAATCTATGGGAATGGGCGACGGCCAAAAGATGAGATTTCAATCCGGCAAATACAATCCGGAATCAGGATCCATCTACAGCAATGGTCATGTTCTGTCAAAAAAGACCATTGAACAGTCACGCCTTTATTTTCTCAATCAGTACAAAAAGCTTGCTGAAATGGATGATGAAGGTGCAAAAGAGCTTGCTGATATCTATGAAGTTGCCTTCGAAGCGATCAACATGATGGTTGAAAGCAGTCATCCACAGGAGGGATGATTTTTCGCATTTTCTTATCTATGCCCTATTCTCCACTCACGGCTTCGTAAGCAGTGTAATAGGTTTCTATATGGTCAAATTTGTAATAGGCATCTGCCTTTATTGCTGCTGCGCTCTTTGGATCGATCGTTACCTCGTCTTCATTTCTTGGTATCATCCATATACAATCCACCAGCTCATCCCCGTCAAAAAATAGCACATAGGCGTCTACCTTAACCTTCTTGTCCGAAGGATTATTTGCCGTGACCATAACAGAATAGTCCTGAACCTTACTGGAGACTGCTACCTCATCATACATTCCCTTTTCATAGGGTTCTCTTTTTGACACCAGAAATTCGTACATGGAAGGAAGTTTTCCCTCAAGTTTTGCCTTATCAAATCTTCCTTCAAAGACAAACAGCGCATCATTTTTAACAACCTCAACAGTCTTATTTGAGGCCAAAAGTTCATTTCCGTCATTGTCCCTTGCAGTAAATACACACTCAAATCTACAGTCCCCTCCGGTTTTGTTCTGAAGCACAAGGATCGGATTGCAGTTATGGTCGTCTTCTCTGAAGTACTGACCAATGATCAGAGTTCCGATAGGAAGACCGCCGTAAGAAGGCATGTCATCATCAGATTTTCCTATTGCCATTTTACCTGTATCTTTATTGGAATCAATCGCCTCAAAAATCGATGATTCATCCAGCTTTATGTCCATTCCCGGAACACCGTCATCTATGGAGGTTTCTTTTCCGTTCCTGTAGGCACTATCAGGAAGCGGATTTCCATTTATATCAAAACGCTGCTTCTCTATCTGACTGTCTTCTTCGCTGCCTGTACTTTCGGAGCCGTCTGCCACATGGACGCCCTCTTCGTCAAAGCCTACACCTTCACTTACATAGTACATACCCTTTGAATCATTTACCTGTGCAAACAATTCCTCATCAATTTCATTACTTCCTTTGACCAGGTGACTCATATCAAAGCCAAGTCTTGTGTAATTGTCGTAAAGGATCTGGGTGAGCATTGGCAGATGCTGCGCTTTCTCATAGGGAAGGCTTAATCCATAAGAATTAAAATACATAATAACCGGCAAAAGAACTCCCACTACGGAAATCGCCAGTGACCTGACGGTATTGATAGACTTCTCTTTTCTGATACATATAATATTCAGAATTATCGCTATAATTGACGGAATTATTCCTACAAAAAAGAAAGAAGCTATGAGGCCCAATATTGATATTATCAGCACCAGTAATGTTATATGCATGAAATTCTTCCTCATTTTCTGTGCATATTTTACAAAAATAGTTTCAATATGAATGTCAATACTTGTATCTTTAATTTTTTATACTACAATATATTGTAGTAAGAATTGCTTTTATCTTGTTTATATACAAACGGCGATTCGTGAGAATATTTGTTGTAGGGTTATGAGGAGGATGTGTTATGACTAATGTTGCTGATATTGAAGCTCTTGATTCCGGGGTTATTCGCAACATTTTGCGCTCCATGACCAACGAACACTGGTCAGTGGCAGAGGCGTTGGATGAATATGATATACCTATGGATCAGCGCGATGAATATGAATCTCAGATTGCAGAATGTTTCATTGACTGATATAATATTATTATAATTTTGACAATGACTTCGCAAGGGCCGTGCGTATAATTCTATACGTATAGCCCTTTTTTCTTTACCTCTTTAAGAGTTCCATTTCTACGTCGTACACCTTTCCCTCACATGCATCAGTATGCCACTTCGCCATAGTGATCCCATCCTGTGTAAGCAAAAGCAAATGTGTT
>JAEEGF012386247.1_pt1 | contig 10154 bp, 10 predicted proteins | sample 9134171 | NCBI WGS metagenome assembly JAEEGF01 (sample SAMN16246542, study PRJNA631951) | gut metagenome | biome: gut microbiome; feature: rumen; material: AP-attached | host: Bos | place: Iran: Karaj | collected 2018-10 | reverse complement strand
TGGTATAGCAAACGGTGGTGCCCGACTCAAGTACAATTACTACCTGCGTGCGATCCATGTTTACACCTAGTGCAATGGCTTTGGCTAAATCTAATTTCTCCTCCTTAGTCATTTGCCCTCTGTTTTAGTAAATGAAACATCGTTGTCTTTCTCTAGAATCGCGTTGAGTTGCTTCACCACGTCGCCCTTTAGAACGATATAAAAGTTGTTACTACCGATGTGGATTGACAATCCTTTATTAACCTTTTTCCGGTTAGCCAGCAAACGTCTTAGTTGTTTCTTCACCACAACTCCCAGTTTCGTCTGCTGGCAGTCCAATAACTCAAAAAATCGCGCCACACGAAGTAGCTTAAAATTAAAACATTTCATATAAATATGATTTAAAAAATTACACTTAGCTGCATATCTATTTGCAGCGGAACTGGCACAAAGGTAATAAGAATTTCTCAAACAAAAGGAAAAAATTCAATCTTTTTTTGCCCCTAAAAATCAAAGAAATCCTCTCAAAAACTTGCATATTTAAAAGGATTTCATATATTACAACAAAGCAGTTGCTGCGCGCAGCAACCACCGCAGCAACTCAAAATATTGTAAACAATCTACACTACGATTTTCCTCGCAAAAAATTTTAGTCTACAAGCCCCGATTTCATCAAATCACCGCCAAAATGGCGATTTTTAGTGTTTTATCATGTAAACTAACATCAAGTTGACTGGTATTCATCAACAGTTATTACCGTACTATAGCCACCAACCATCTTTTCGCCTTCATGGCGATCTATGCCCGAATATGACAAGCTAGAATCTTCATAACGTTTGAACTTATATACAGCATCATTCATCAGGGCTTCGTTAAACACGTTAAGACTAACTAGCAAAGCAAAGTCTTGTTTGGTTAATCCCGTTACGCGCTCAAATAATTTGGGTTCTAACTGTAGTATAACATCTTTTAGCGAATACTCTCTGAAATCGGTAAGATACATAAAGATTGGTATGCGCGTAGCAAACTTCATCAGTTTTTCTTGGATCTGCTTGCGTTTACTCTTAATCTCCTTTTCGGCATCCGACAATTCTCGTTTTTCCTTGGAAGTCAAGCCTTCTTCATGTTCTTTACGTTTCTTCTTTATAGCATCACTCTTGTTTATAATGGTTTCTAGGTCTTGATTCAACGAGCGGAATCCCTCAATCTTCATCAGAGCAGCCATCGCCGCAGCATTATTAAGAAGTCGCTGAAGCGTAAAGTTGTCTACATTAACCAATAGAGCACTCTCCCATCTTCTCGCCAACAAAGTAGCCGACGTGTTAGTCATCGCCTTATCCAGGATATCAGCAGCATTCAACTGAGTCATCTGCCCATTCTCGTAGCAAAGCACAGGAAGAAACTTAATAAAATCATCAACACACTTTTCAGGATTGCCTTCCTGTACATTCAGTTGACAGCTATAATCGGCTATCTTTCTCAAAGCTCTGTTTGGTGCAAAGTCAAACACATAGCACACCTCTTTAATTATCTCTGTGTGGTTGGGATGTAGTCCATCGCTATTAGTAATAGTCCAAGGCGACTGTACACGGAAAGCAGACTGAAAGTAAGTTTCGGGCGATGACGTATCACGCAGCATAAAGATGCCTGTCCATGGTCGTACCGTTACACCTGTAGTCAACTTGCCGCAAGTCAGTGTGATAGTTTTGCAATGCAATGGATCGGGATGCGACATAGCTTTCTCGACAGGGGGTAAAGCTTGCTGACCTATACCGGCACTTGTTCCTGCACAAACCACCACACGATAATCGTGATAAAATGTATTCTGTAACTCCGTCAGCAGATTACGCATAGCATAACAAGAAGCCACATTAGGCAGGAACCATAGCGTATGATTCATATTAGAATACAAATCACCATTCATAAAGGGCAATGGCGGTTTGCGATTACCCGACTTCATATCATTTATTGACGATGGCAGATATTGACCACGAAGCATATCTAACCATTTCTGCACTTCATCATGATGTTTAAATATAGCATCCTCGCCTTTTCCTTCTGCTTCGAAGAAAGAGTTAAGGTCAAACTCATCAAACTCTCCTTCCTCTGCTACTCTTGTTATTTCTGCTGGCAATTGATATGTAAGCAATACCATCTTAGGCAACGATGCATAAGGATTTCCAGGCTTTTCGCCCCACGCCTCCTTGGCACGCTGCTCGTCGGAATAAGTCCAGTTGTATATTTGCTCCTCGATAAACTCTCCCGACGCAATCGCCCTGAATGGGGTTCCAGACAGGTATAGGTAATGGTTTGCGGTGATAGGTATCAAATCTTCATCAAAATAATCAGGATTCTCTATTTCGTTTCCTAAATCCTCACTGGTACCAATCAGTTCCTTTGCATTCTCGCGCCAAGCGCCATAGTGATATTCATCCAAAACGATACAATCCCAATTAAACTCTCTTGCCCAATTGTGTTTCAGTTTCATACCGCCATTAGCAGTATTCTTGCCTAAGAAATCCTGAAATGACCCGAATACGACCATCGGTTTCGATTTGTCAGCATGTTCAAACTGATAATCAATAGTAGCTTCAGAGTTACGCGCTATAAACTGCCAGTCAGCAAAGTCAACATGTGTCATTAGGTCTTCTTCCCACGCGTGGGCTACAGCAGGTTTGAAAGTAAGGACCAACACACGTGTCCATTTCATTCTGAGAGCCAACTGATACGTAGTAAAAGTCTTACCAAAACGCATTTTGCAGTTCCACAAGAAGTGAGGTGTATGCCCCTCTTCCTGTGCATAGTTTTCAAAATAGCTTGCTGTTTTTTCTACTGCCCTCTTTTGTTCATCACGCATGCCGAAGGTTTGATCGCGACTCCACACAACATCTAGCCTTTCCCTTACAGCTACTACAGCAGCTCTTACCTGCTGTGGTGTACAACGATACCATTCGCCCTCAATATGCTGGCATCCCATCTTTTCCAATTGGCGATGCACTTGCTTGTCCAGGAACGCCGTACCATCTTTACGCATTGCAGATTCTTCTACCAATATTCGGTATGGCGGCTCACCTGGCCGCAGGATATTGTACTGCTGTTTTACACGCTCTTTTACGCCAATGGTAGTATAACCAACCTTAAGAATGCCTTTCAGGTTGGGATCATACTTGTCTTCATAGGCATAAATTATCGGAGATGACTCCGATTTCGCCGGGAAATAGTCGTTCGTTTTGGCCATAGCTACTGTTAAGTTATGGCGCCCAATGACTAGTTTATCTCAGTTTATCTTGGAAGTCGGCAACAAAACGATCTATAGCCTCTGACACAGCCTCAAAACGAGGATTATCATTTCTCATTATGACAGCCGAGAAATATACTGTGCCATCAATATCAATACTCATGTTGCGAAAACAATAATGTTCATTCCCCATTGAATTCACAAACCATTGATGGAACATTCGATCTCTTGAAGCCTGACGATTATCCTCCGTTGCACATATATAGTCTAACACTACACCCTCGTTTCTGAAGAATTCCTCCAACACAACTAATACTGTTTGCTGAATTCGCCTATCTAGAACTGTCTTAAACTTATCTTCTGTGGTTATAAAGAATTGATAGACCCCTTCGTCAGATATCATCAAGTCTTGAATAAATCCGATTTCGTACTTCTTACCTTGCTCTGTGGTAAAACTAAAAGAATACGTGCCCGAAGTTTCAAGCACGTATGGTGATTTTTTATTAAGCTCTGAAAGTGAGAATGTCAAATCCATTATTTTGTGATTTTGACCGTATTGTACCCCTGTCGCTTGAATTCATCAAACGACATCTTACCAGAAGTAAGGTCTTCCCATACTTTGCGGAGACCTACAGCACGCTTAAAAGCGGCCTTCTTTTCTTCTTTTGTTTCGTACACCTTAATCATCTTACATTGATTTTACGGTGCAAATGTACGAACTTTCTACGAAACTTCCAAATAAAACATCAAAAACTTGTCAAAGAGCGCCGTTATTATTATCTTTTTCTTATTCCATTGGTCGAATCATCGACTCAATGAATGCGATCTCATCATTCGTCAAATTGTACTTTCTATATAGTTCCTCATCTGTCCAAGGCTTGCTAAAGTCTTGCAGAGGGACAAATTGATAATTATTCTTTGTTATATTGATTGATGTTATGGTTTGCAACACCAAGAATCTTACAAACTTTGTTTTTAAATAAGACAATAAATTCTCGGCTTTAATCCTATCGTTAAACCGACCGATTATTATATATGTGTCCGTGCAAATCTCATTCGGGCCAATAAGATTCATTGTAGAGAAGACTTTTACCTGTCCTTCTGAATCAGATTCTCCTGCATGTCCGCTAATAGCCCTTCCTACCATAACCTTATAACAATCTATACTATCCAAGCCTTGAAGAACGCTCATTTTTTGATAGTATTTTCTTCCTTTACTTGTATACAGAGAACAATAACCATCTCTTTTTGTTTCACTTCCTCTTTCCGATGTTGACAGAGAATAAGGATTACGTGAGGACACTATCGACGACAACGATTTTCCTTCTTGTATATTCTTAACCTTGTGAATAATATTTATAGCCGAATTGAATCTTATAAATATAGGAAACTCCGCAGTATTTCTTTCCTGGGAACTCTCTTCATTATTAACAACATGAGTATAATGACATTTTCCACAATAATCTTTTTCCCATAGGAAATAACAAATACCCCCACCTATAATATTTGAAGGGAAACAATCTCTTGCGTCTTCGTATGCTTTCATATATGATATTCGAGAATCATGAAGCATTTTCGCCCTAAAGTCGTCTAGTCCTTTACCTCCAGCATACCAACGCGAAGGAATAATCATACATAGATATCTAGGTAACAGTTTCATTGCCTGCTCTACAAATAAATGGTATATTGGTTTTGCACTTGCAGCATTTCCACCATCACTCAACTGATACGGCGGATTGCCGATTATAACATCAAAAGTCATATTATTGTATAATGTATTTGGATTATCTGTATGAATAAATTCGTAAGCATGGCTCTCCAGGTCATCACCACGGTCATAAACCTCTTGCGAAGCACCACAATAAAGACATTTACCCTGTTGCCACGTATGTTTTATTTCCGAATAGCGAATATTACCATCCTCACTATCAAAATGCGAAATACTGTACTTTCCACTAGCATCCTTCGTACAATACAAGCTACGGCGACTCATCATAGAAGTAAGCTGCGTAATAGCAATCCCAAAAAGTTGACGATGCAAAATATGGTCTATGCGTTCCTGAAGATCAGGTATCTGCTCTTCCAAACCTGCGATTAGTCGCTTTGCAATCTCACGAAGAAACACCCCGCTCTTGGTACACGGATCAAGAAACCTTGTATCAGGATTACCAAACAGTTCCTGGGGCAACATGTCAAGTATCTGATTGGCCAGTTGCGGCGGGGTAAATACTTCGTCGTTGCTCAGATTTGCCAAGCACGACAACACATCAGGATTGTAGTTTAAGCGATTATTCATAGTCAGGAAGTTTTAAGTAGTCTATCATTGGGTATTCTCGTTTGGGCAGATGAACAAAAGTCGGCTCGCCTGTATCTGCAAACAGATTGCCATACTCGCCAACTTTTGGTTTGTCGTATTCAACATTCCTTAATAGCTCAGCAAGTTCAAAATCACGACGTTTCACCTTACCTCCAGTACCAATAAAAGTCCACTCGCAAAAGGTAATTGGATTACCATCTTGCTGAAGCAAGGTTAACGCATCGCCACACAATATATTCTTACTCAGTAGATATCTGATGCATCGCTCCAAATCCGGTGATGCATCTGCTGACTGGTGTTGTCGATAAGTGTCCAAGAACTGGTTCAGCAAACGTTTTCTGCAGGTTTCCACATTGTCAGGCAATAGTTCAACACCATACATAGAACTAACGACCACAGCCGATGCCAGGTCGTATTCATAGCGGTTTTTAGCATGTTGCCTTCTAACCGCTTCCATTTTTCTGTTAAGTATTTCCACGAGAAAATTTCCCGTGCCGCAGGCTGGCTCTAAGAATCGGGAGTCTATACGCTCCGTTTCCTCTTTCACCAAGTCAAGCATTGCATTCACTTCCCTCTTGGCAGTATACACCTCGCCATGGTCAGCCACACGTTGCCGCGAAACCACCTGCTTCTCCTTATCGCTCGTTACTTTCATTTGGTCGGATTTAGCGTGAAACGATACAAAGTGCAGATAATAAGAAAAGTGTACCACGTTCACATACGCCTTCCGCATGGTATCCGACCAAAGACCCGTAACGAAACGTATGGAACGGGTACACCCTATGCAAGGTGTGACCCGATTCCACGAGACTCGTTACTATTCTGGTCGGAATTTTTGCGAAAGCCTCTATAGAATTAGATACAACTATCTATTCACCCACAAAAGTCATACCGGCACCTCCTCTGAGGCTCTGAGGCTGAGGACTTTACATCCAGGTAGCCTTCTGCCGTAGCAGCGTCGCGTCACGACGATCAGCCGATACTTGATTGCAAAAGTACAAAAAGTTTCTGAGAAATACAAAGATAAATAGGAAAAAACAAAAAAAGTCCCAAAATATTTGGAACTTTCAATTATACTTCGTATCTTTGCACCGTCAGAACGTAAGTTTTGGCTATCCGGGTAAGTTTCCCGAGAGGGCAAGCCGTATACGTCACTACCCATTTAAAACCACCTCCGGGTGGTTTTATTTATTTTCGGAAGCTATTAATCATCATCTTCAAGAATCCTTTACTGGCTGCTATATTTCGCCTTATCGAAATTTCCTTCTTTCCTGTAAAGATCAACACCTCGGATACTTCTGATGACATTTCGAAATAACGCTTTATCTCTTGAGTTAAGTTGCGTACATTATAATCACATACAAGATGTAACAATACACAATTTGTTTGACCAATAGAGTCCTTCAGCCTATTACCAACCGAATTCTTCCCTGATATTGTCTTAAGATCAAACATTTTGTACACACCCTTACGTTCGAAGATAAAGTCAGCTGTACGTACGCCCTTTGGATTTGGCAAGATGAATACTCTATATCCATGTTCTACAGCTTTTCTGGCTGCATTAAGCAGATTCTCGTAATCTTCACCACCTTCGCCTCCCGTAGTGTATATATCTATTTCGCCCTTTATCGGATAAAATGCCCTGTGTGCAGTGATGAGCTTAAGCTGGTTCACGAAACCTGAGCCATGCAAAATCTGCAGATCTTCCAGCAATACAGCAATATCCCTGCAAGGCTCTTCGCATGCAAGCCACTTACATTCTTCCTCAAATATATCTAGTTCTAATATACTTTCTTCGATCATAAGTCTCGGTTTATCTTATCAAGGCACAAAGATACAAATAAAAATGGAAATAAAGAAGAACTATGCAAGAAAAATCGTCGTGCAATAAAAAAAATGCGCACAGCGCACAGAGCACAGTTTTTTAGGCAAGGGGATGATAGAAGTACAAGAATTTGTGTATAATATTTTTACTATATATATAATATATATATTATATATATAGTACTTTTAGTACTGGCAGGCAGGAGGGTACATTATAAAACTGTGCACTGTGCGCTGTGCGCACCTGAATAGTGCCCTCGCACGTGGAAAAAATATTTTCTACGCGTGGCAGATAATTTGCCTAGGTTCAGCATGAAAACATAGACTCGCAGTTAACAATTCGTTAACACTCAAAACTTGCATATCTCGCGTTTTCTTTGTACCTTTGCATTGTCAAAATAAAACAAATAACAACACAAAAATTAAACTAAACAATTATGGCACTAAAAGTTAAAGCACAGGAAAAGTTGCAGAAGATTGGCACCTACGCAGGCAAGTATCGCTACGTGATGATGCCGGAGATTTACACTTCGCTCTCGCAGGAGAAGGTGATCAAGGAGGCTGCTCTGCGCAGCGGAGTAAGCAAGGGTATCATGCAGGCATGCTGGGATGCTGCAGGTGAGGTTATCAAGGCGTGGGCCACTGAGGGTCACTCGGTAGCGCTGCCAGGTCTGGGAACCATGCGATTCGGATTGCGCGCCAAGAGCGTTGCATCAGCCGAGGAGGTTAAGACAGGATTGATCAGCACCCGCAGAATCATCTTCACCCCAACGGTGGATCTGAAGGACGAGCTGGCAAGCACAGCTATCCAGATTACCTGCTACGACCGCACTGGTAAGGAGGTGAAGCGTGTGACTAGTACTGACCCTGGTACAGTTGAGGATCCTGAGAACGAGAACCAGAACGGCAGTCAGAACCAGAATCAGGGCGGTGGCAGTCAGAATCAGGGTGGCAACCAAGGTGGTAACACCGGAGGTGGCGGTGGCGAGGACGACGACGTAACCTACGATTAAACCACAGGGGCTTGGGGCCTAGCGCCCCACCCCCTTTTCCTAACGCCACTGTCATCTCGACTAAGCGTAGCGCATGGAGAGATCTCTCGACTACGCTCGAGATGACAAGGAGGGGCTTGAGATGACAAAACAAAGAGTAATTAACACTAAAACTAGACTACGACTATGACTAAAAAGGAAACAGTAAAATTCGTGATTCAGCTTATCGCATCGATAGCATCGGCGATACTGACAGCTCTAGGAGCGACATCGTGTGTAGGCGCGTAAATTGAAAAATCTAATTTTCTTTCCATTACTTTTTTATCGTTATTCGGCTGAACTTTGCATTGAATGAGGCTCGCAGTGATTGCGGGCCTCATTTGCTAATTTCATCCCCAATGTGGGAATTTTTTGTTTTTATCCTGCTGTATCGCCTACCCTTTTGTTTACTATAGCTGCTACGCACGAGTCGGACCATACGTTCTCGGCTGTCTCAACCATGTCGATGATAGTGTAGATGGGGAGTATTATGCCAAGCACTGCTACCGGCGCGCCAACACCCGACATGAGCGAGAGGGTGAGGAAATAGCAGCCCATAGGTACACCCGCATTGCCTACTGCCGAAACCACCGAGATGATGATCCACGTGAGAATGGTGGTAAGGGAGATGGGCGTGCCACCCTGCTGCATGACAAACAGCGATGTAACCAGGATGAACGCTGCGCAACCATTCATGTTGATGGTGGTACAGATGGGGAGCACGAATCGGGCTATGTTCTTGCGAACACCCAGTCGGTTCTCAGCCGTCTCCATGGTTACAGGCAGTGTGGCAGCACTACTCTTTGTGAAGAGCGCCATAAGCACAGCTGGAGTCATGCGACTCAACACATGTATGGGGTTAAGTCCGCGAGCCAGCAGGAACAATGGCAGCACCACAAAGAACTGGATGACATTGCCGCCCAGAACTACCAGCACATACTTTCCGATGGAATCGGCAACCACACCTGCAGAAACCTGCGCCGACAACTGAGCAGCAAAGGCCACGATGCCAAGAGGCAATGCCCAGATGAGTCCACGAATAAGCAGGAACAACAGTTCCTGAAGACCCAGCAAGCCCTTAACAACCACCGCTTTGTTTTCAGACTCAGGCAGCTTTGACAGTCCGAATCCGATGGCGAAAGCCAACAACAGCAGCGAGAGTACATTGCCATCGAGGATTGGCTTTACGATGTTGTTGGGGATGATACTCAGGATGTGATCTACGTACGAGGTCTGAGGACCGAGATCGGACGCCTGTGAGGCATCGACCAACGACTCAAGGGGCAGGTTGCTTGGAGCGATAATCACATACAACACGGCTCCCACAGCTGCTGCAGCAAAGGTGGTAAGCAGAGTGTAAGTGAGCGTATGGCCGAATATCCTGCCAGAGCCCTTAGAACCGAATGTGGCGAAAGTGGTGATAACTGCCAGAACGATCGTAGGCACAGCCAACAACTGAAACAGACGCGTGTAGACTGTAGCCACGAAGTTCATCGAGGCATCAAGCCAATCGGCCCCGAGCAATCCCAGTATGGCACCCGCTACGAGTGCTCCCAACCAAATCAGAGTTGTTTTCATATCGTGTGCAAAAGTACAAATAATATTTTAAAAGTCGGGCGCAAAGTCTAATAAAACTTCGTCACCCGACCAAACAAAGATCACAATTAACTATTTTGTTACTCTATAATCGAGTGCAGGCTTACGATCACCCAACAAAGGAACATACTTAAAATCTGGACCTACCTCTCTATTAAACTCGTCCTTG
>JAEEGF011980738.1_pt1 | contig 10154 bp, 6 predicted proteins | sample 9134171 | NCBI WGS metagenome assembly JAEEGF01 (sample SAMN16246542, study PRJNA631951) | gut metagenome | biome: gut microbiome; feature: rumen; material: AP-attached | host: Bos | place: Iran: Karaj | collected 2018-10 | reverse complement strand
TCTTATCCTTCACTACGGATACGGAATCGTCAAAACACTTTATGTGTTCCCAGACTCTGGCCTTTAGAGAAATACTTTCTGCTAAGCCACTTTTTGCTGACAACTTGAATAGTGTCCCGTCCGTTGCCACAAGCACTTTGATTATTCCTCCCAGTTCCGTGTCCGCTTCTTTGAGGAACCTTGAACAGATTTTCAGTAGGCGCTCTCTAAACAAGTCACTCTCGGTCCCTTTACCAGTTTGACTCCACAGTTCTTCAAGAGCGGCCACCTGTTTAGAATTACGGATCTCGAGCAACTCATTAAGGCCCAGGTTGTCACTATCGGCATCTTCCATGATTGCCGCCCTAATCTTTTTGGCGACAACATCAGGAAATTCTCCTATGGCGAGGTTGCTATTTTCAAGGCGAGTCTGTATCCTATGGTACATGCGCGCCTCAATACTATGGGGATACCATACATTGTAAATGACGACTTCATCCGCAACCTGGCCCAAACGGGCAATACGGCCAACTCGCTGCTCAAGTCTGGCTGGAGTCCAAGGGACATCAACATTGATTAAGACTCTTGCAGCCTGAAGATTCAAGCCTTCTGAAGCAGCATCAGAACAAAATACGATTTTTATCTCTCCTGAGAATAGACCCCGCTTGAGGTCATTCTTGTCGCAAGGCCACTCTTTCCCATTCCAGACGATACATGACGTTGCCCCTGTGTACACGCCGTATTTATAAAATCTATGCAGTCCCAGAAGATTAAATTCGTCAAGGAGGGCATCAACTGTATCAGTATACCTGGAAAAGACCAAGACTTTGTCATTGGCGTCCAGGCTCTTTTTTGCGAGGGCAATCGATTCCTTAATCTTAAGGTCTTTGCGATTATCCAACAGTTCACCGGCTCGCTTTATGAGTGGCGAAATTGCAGTTGATTCAAGAGCGATGGCTTGGCGCAGCTCCGGAATATTCACGTTGGATAGATTTACATCAAACGTATCATCGTAGCCCTCGTCAAGTAAATCTTCAAGATCGACGTCATCAAGTCCCGTCGGGTTGTAAAGGGAAGCCCCATTGGCATTGAGATATCGTTCTAGGGTCTTCTTCAGGTTGTTTATCTTTTCCAACCGTCTTTCCAGACTCTTCTTACAAGAATACAAGGAGGAGGCAACCCTTTGCTGGTAACTCACACGCACAAAGCCGATAGAAATCTTTCTGTCCGGGAAAAGCACCTCTTCGATTGAGAAACATCTTTTAGAGAGATAATTATTCACCTTATCATAGAACATTTCGATTTCCATGGAATCAGGGATCGAAATTGGGGTAAGTTTCCTATTTGGGAACTTGTAACCCTTCTCGGACAGGGAACGCCTGGTGTTCCGGACCGTCAACAAATGGGCAGGATGCAAAAGGACCAAAAGTTGGCGAACAACAGGCCAATTGTCTCGGACGAAGTCAGTGAGAACAGTAATTTCCCCATCCTTAAGTTCAATTAGTCGGCTTAGGACCTGGGCTTGTTTATCGTTAAGACGATCAATGGATGGCTTCATGTCTTCAATTGTCCTATAGAGCATGTTAGCCGCATTGTTCAAATCTGTGAGGCTAGGATACTCGGAGCACCCAATCAAGTCTAATGACTTCATATAGACCGGGTTTTTCTGCCACGCTTTTGGTAGTCCCAGAAGCTTCAGCAACGAATGATACTCGCCAGCCTCCTTTTGCATAGGAGTCGCAGTCGCCAATATCATGTGTGGAATCTTTCCGGAAACTCTCTCTAGCATAGAATAGATTTGAGTCTTTTTACTACTTCCAGAGATATCTTTGCTTACCCTTGCCGAGTGAGCTTCATCCAAGATAATCAGTTCCGGGAGGCATGCACCTTCTCGTGAGAAAACGTCACCATTATCCCCGGTTCCTCGTGCATATTGTGCAGACATCAGGATTATGTCCGGTGACCCTTTCCCGATAGGGTTCTTAGTTCCCCAATATTTCTCATGATCAAAAGAGTCAACGAAAGATTTGCTCCCGGAGTCAAACCTCCATACATTCAACTTAAAATGCTCCTTCAGCTCATCCTGCCACTGCTTTAAGACAGATTTCGGTGTCAAAATTAAAACCCTCTTCACGCCGCAGTATTTCACCATGAAAGACATGGTAGCAGCTACTTCGAAGGTTTTCCCCAAGCCAACTTCGTCAGAGAATAGCACCCTAACAGGCCATCTGGAAAGGGCATCTATTACCGCACGTTCCTGGTGAACATAAAGCGCTGGTATATCTCCTGAGACAAAGAAGTTGGATAACATTGCCGAAGACACCTTAATCAAATCATTCTTTACGAAGTGATTTGATTTGGGCGCGACTGAATGAGCTCCTAATCCTTGTTTAATGATAGCCGCCGTACTTTCAGTAACATCAAGGGTAATAGCATCTTCCAGTTCATTATTCCAGAGAGAATTAAAGAACCCCTCTTGAACGGCCACAGCATCAGGCTGCTCCCAAGACTTTGCAACCATGACTTGTTCAAAGTTGCCTCCTAATCCAGAACTAGTTTCATTTGGGCTTCCGATTGCCACAATCTTATCGCCGTTTTCATCGGTCAGTAGCAAGGTTTTAGGATGAAAAATACCCTCCCCAATTACATCTGCCGTCTTAATTTCAAGAAGACCATCCTCAATCATCCATGCTACCGTGGCCAGTCGTTTCCTTTCCAGGCTATCTTTAATGGATTCTATACCTAATCTAAGATTTTTCCGAATCTCTTCAATTTGGTCTTCGAGGTATTTCTTTCTTGTAACTGCATCAAGGAATTCCCCGGGGAAACTGTGGATTCCGATGATTAGCCTCATCTTTCCTTGTTTCCGATAGAGTGAGTCGATTCCCTGGGAGATTGCCAGCAGCGACTCGACAGTATAAAAGCTTGTAACTCTATCATAACGAACGCTCGCGTCTATTGACGGTAACAGGAAACTCTTAAGGATAGTTCCTCCCTTTCCTGCATAGCTAACCTTGATGTCTATGTCTCTGAGCCCCATAATTACCTATCAATAGCATCCAGCACTTTGTCGCACAATTCTTTATCCCCATCGATGCTTTCTCGTTGGATGACATTATTGTCTGCTAAATTGTTCAAGATGTTGATCAATGTCGCCACCTGCTTCTCACTCAATACTTTACCCCTTTTCTTTTGCGAGGCAAAGCTATTAAGGTATTTTAGTTGGCCTTGATTCACAGAGCTGAAGCTTTGAGCCTTTTTAGCCAAGTAGAATAATTCGTCTCCGGTCAACTGAGTAACTAATTGCTCGGGCGTATCACCGGCAACTTCTATCATTTGCTGAAAAATAAACTCGCTGACAGACTCGTTCTTTGACCGAGAGGAAGCGGATAGAGCCGCTAGGGCCTTCTTTATCTCATCATCATTTCCGCTTGCGAGTAACGGCCAGGTGGTCTTGGAGGGATTGGCTTCCGAGATTATCCTAATCATATCATCATCAAGGTCACTCAACGATAAGAATGCATCAAACTCTGCCGGCGTCGCTTTTATATAGTTGGCCGTTGTTGCAACATCAAGGCCGACCGAATAAAAAGCATTCGAGATTGTGATAATCTTATCTGCAAGGCTCAGATTGTCACTATTCCAAGCATCTTTGATTATTTCTAGCGCTTCTAATTTATCCATAGCTATTACATAGATTCTGTCCGCTGTGAGACCCATTCATTCCTGATCGTTAACGCCTTCCTGGAATCAACATCTAATTCAACGACGAGAGTACGATAGATGGCATCGGAAGTAGCTATTATTCTGCGGACCTCTCCATCAATCTTTTTCCGCCAAAGAGGGTGATTCTTATATACAAGGACTTGTAGCTCTTGCGGTTCCTGCATCATGTCAAAAATATAATCGTATGGACCGACATCATGCCCATCTTCTTCTTTCTCAACAAACGTAATCTGGATTTCGCTGCCATCTTCCAATAGCAAAGACTTCTCTGTTACAATACTCTTTACTGTATTGTTTATACTGGTGGTCGGCTTCGATTCTTCGACGGGGGTATTCTCCGAAGCTGCTTCAGAAGCCCCTGTGTTCTCCTTTTCAATAGAATAATCTTTATCTAGCTGGGAAATAATCGCTTTTCGTTCAGTGGGCTTATTAATATTGCCTTTTCTACTTAAATCATATGATGCCGCCACCACCCCCTTCAGGAATTCCCTCATATGGATAGCCACATATTCCCAATCCTCAGAATGCTGTACTCCTTGTTTATAGAAAGTTGCATCAAGGAAATCCATATTCACCTCTCCTATGATGCGGCTAGTCATCAAGTGCGCCCGGAACCATGTTTTATCATGGGTAAGGACTAATTGTCCTTTACGATAAATGTTGAAACCATAAAAGCCATCATTGTGGGTCTGAGAATCAATCGCTACCCACCCTGTGATATGGTATTTACCCTTGGGGCCAAACTTTTCGTCAATCTTGACCTTAGTCCCCTTGAGAAAAGAGTATTTCTTGGGCGTCGCCTGGTGATTATCATTTTCATCTATAACGGTGATAATATCACCTTGTTCTATATGTCCTTTGAAAGCATTTCCAATGTATTCAAGTACTGCACTGACAGGGAAATCCTTAATCTTCAGATGGCTGATTACGAAAGCTGTACCATGTGGTGCCTTCTTTAGGGGCGACGACGCAGATGGTTTACCATCTTCAATAATAACGTCCCAGGCGTTAGAGCCAGAAGGTCTTGTACTGTAATCTTTGATATCAAATTCAGTATGGTACTCCACATTCTTGCCAACAGGTCTTGTGTAAATCTCAAAGAAGTAGCCCAAAGTTGAGCAAGAAGTTTTAAAGCCCATTCCAAAATGACCTTTTGCTCCTTCTCCTCTCTCAATATGTTGCGACATATCTTCCGCGATACATACCGCTTTCTCCAAAACCTCAGAGGTCATTCCCTTTCCATTATCCACGACAATGATGCGATTATCCCTCAGGTCAATGGAAATATCAAGTTTTTCATCATTATACCGGGCGTCAAAACAATTTGCCACAAGCTCTCCAATAGCCTCCTGCGGAGATTGGTTTGTGGCGCCGATAGTCTCCATCAATCTTGGGGACGGATAATTCTTGACAATTCTTTTTCCCATTGTAATGTAAATGGTTACTGGTTAATAATGCAAAACAGAAAGACAACAGCTCCGATTCAATACTATTATTGTCGCTCAGGCCTTCATCATGGCATACAACAACGCATAATATTGCCATTAGAGTAAACGACCAGCTAAATCTGAATAAAGGCTTGCTTTCTAAAAACAAGTAAAGTTAGCAAAAAAAGCGAAGCAAATGTGTTTACAGTCGCACTTTAATGAGAATTAATGCATTATGCAGGCAGATACCTATGACGAGTTGTTACGTCTAATAATGAGAATCGGCGGGTGGTCGATATAATTGAGACAATGTTGGTCAGAATCTTTGATATCAAAAATTTGGATCGAAAGAAAAAACTCTGTAACTTTGAACTTGCAAAGAAAACATATGAACGAGGTCAGAGTTATTGAGCTATTCGCAGGCGTCGGTGGATTCCGAGTCGGTCTTGACAGGGCCGACGCGGATTTCTTCAAGACTATCTGGGCTAATCAATGGGAGCCGGCTACAAAAGTCCAGCACGCTGCAATGGTATACGAGAAGAATTATGGTGTCGGTAGTGTCTTAAATGAAGACATTAACCTCGTCGAAACCAAGAGCATTCCTGACCACGATATGCTTGTCGGAGGCTTCCCTTGCCAAGATTACTCAGTAGCAACAACACTCTCCAACTCCAAAGGAATTGAAGGGAAAAAGGGTGTCCTATGGTGGTCAATTTATCGGATTTTGAAAGAAAAAAAGGGGAAGAAACGTCCGTCCATCGTTTTCCTGGAGAACGTTGACCGCCTTCTTTTGTCTCCTGCCACCCAACGCGGCCGCGATTTCGCCATAATACTGGAGTGTCTAAATCAGTTGGGGTATATTGTTGAATGGAGAGTTATTAATGCGGCCGACTATGCTATGCCTCAGAGGCGGCGTCGCACATATATTGTTGGTTATAAAAAAGATTGTGTCATCGCTCGTGGCTTTACCTCGCCACTGGATTGGATTCTTAATTTGGGCGTTTTTGCGAAGGCTTTTCCTGTAGTAGAAGAGGATAAAACAACGCTTCGTGCCGTTCGTTTATCTCGAAAGAAGAAATATGAGGATCGCCTATTAGATATCACGGAGAATTTTAACAAACCGAAAACAGATTCAGGGAAAAAGACATCTGTCAGTCCGTTCGAGAATAGTGGGGTAATGATTAAGGGCTTCGCCTATTCAATGGACACGATTCCGGTTTGTCATGAAATACCAATGACCATTCGGGATATCATGGTATCACCCCAAGAGGTACCGGCAGAATTCTATATTCCTGAGGAGCAAGTCGATCGCTGGATGTACTACAAAGGCTCGAAACGCGAGCTACGGACAAGAAAAGATGGAGGCCAGTATTTCTATACTGAAGGAGGTATGGATTTTCCGGATTCGATCGACAAGCCTTCTCGGACAATTATCACCTCTGAAGGAGGTAAAAGCCCGGATCGTTGCAGGCACGTTATTCAAGACCAGACGGGTCGTTTGCGCCGGTTAGTCCCCGTTGAGTTGGAGCGCCTAAATATGTTTCCGTCAGATCATACTAAACTGGAAGGCGTTGATGATGGAAAGAGGGCCTTTTTGATGGGTAACGCACTAGTGTGCGGAGTTATTACTCGAGTTGGTAAAGAGCTTGAAGCCAGATTGAAAGGATAAATGAAATGCGAGGTTTGGAGCCTCGCATTTTTTCTATTTGGTATTTTCCACAATCGCCTGGATGTAATCGTGATTGAACCAATAGCAGTATTTCTTTGCTGTGCCACCATTGGGATTTGCTGTGACATCCGCCGCATTCTTTCCTTTTGGGCGAACATGAAACTTCTTATGGTCGCTTTCACGGTAGAAATATTCTGTCGAAATATGGTCATTTTTGACTGCGTTTTTGATGTTGAGCCAGTATGCCGCAGCTTCATTAAGGTCTTTAACGGGCATTGTCCAGAAGAAGGCTTTATTCAAACGGATGACTCCATTCTCATCCTCCTTGAAAACAATAAAAAGGAAGCGCCCGGTGAAGATATCATATAAGCGGGACTCAAACCAATCTTCTTCTTGTAGGATGTCGAAGTAGTTGATGTTCTCGAAGGACATGGCCTCTGCTGGACGGCCGTTCTTATTAAGGCGGATAGTTTTGATGACAATGCCAGACTTGACAAACTCTTCAGATTTAGTCACGTCGTCTCCTCGGGTGTGACTCTCTGTGAGGATTTCGTTAGCCACAAGGAAGTATTTGCTTTTTGCTCCGCTGCTTGGCGCACAAAGCACCGTCGCCAATTCCTCATATGACATCCCGTAATAAGGCTTGAATCGATCTAGGAGGATGTTTTCAAAACTCTTCTCCCGCAGCTCGGATTCCTCGATTAGGTGAGGCCCATATCCGTGTACGAGGGCTGATGTGTTGTAGGTTCCCTGACCACCTGTCTTCTTTGCGAACTCGAGGATGGTGCGCATATATTGCGTCTTAAGGGAAAAAGCCCGTTTGGGCGCAGGAATCTCTGCGCGAGTTCCGTCTGGAAGCTTGTATGAAACGTCCGCATCTCCTTTCTGTCCCTTCCGGCAGGCTCCTAGATATGTTGTGTCTCCTTCGGAAAGCTCGTGGGCCTTACCAGCGCGAATCTTGGCAATAATCTTCTCATAATCCTGCTTCATGATAAGCAAATCCTTCTCAGGAATCTGCCACAGGACAGCATAGATGAATAACAGTTGCTGAACAGGGACATCTGCCTCATGGAGGTAGAAGAGAATCAGCATAAAGGCGCATTTGAGATAGACGTGTGATTCCTCGAAAGACTTGCCTTGGTCAACATCGTAGTCAATCATTGTGCAGACCAGCCGTTCCTTGATGGCCAAGACTCTGTTTTTAAGTTCCTTAAGAGGTGTAACTTTCAGTTCTAGGCCAGCCTCGGAGAAATCAGCATCCGGGTTTGAATTGACATCATATCCGAAAAAGTATTCCTCGACCAATTGGCCAAGACGCCCTTTACCCTTTCGGGTCTCAATGACATCTGGATATATGGCTTGCTCTAAGGTCTTTCCAAGAAGCAGCTTACTATACTCCAGAATGGACCATTTGTCGGTCCTGTCATAATTGAAAATCATAGATGAAAGGGATGCTTGGGTCAAAGTTAATCATTTTCATTCGATTCTGTGTAAATTTGCAGGGTAACCATTACTGTGATGACTCCTGAGCAACGATTCAAGTGCATGTCGCATAACCGAGCCAAGAATACTGGTCCGGAGCTTAGTTTGCGTCACGCACTCTGGCGTCAGGGGTTCAGGTATCGGATAAACGACAAGCGCCTCCCCGGGAGGCCGGATATCGTCCTTCCCAAGTATCGGACCGCCATCTTCGTGCATGGCTGCTTTTGGCATGGTCACAAAGACTGTAAGAATTATACGGTCCCCAAGACCAACACGGAATTCTGGGTAGCTAAAGTGGCGAGGAACCAGGAGCGGGATCAGGAAGTATGGCGAAAGCTAGAGGCTAAAGGTTGGAGCGTCATCATCGTTTGGGAATGTCAGCTGAAGAAGGCAATCTTTGATGAGACCATTGACCAGGTCGCTACCGAAATCGTCCGGAACGGGGAAGGCTACCGGGCTTTCCGGGAAGAAAGAAAAAAAGCGCAGGAAGAGTATCGCCAGAAAAGAAAGGAACGAAAAGAAAGAGAACAGTGCCTCTTGGGGGAAGTTAAATCTCTATAACTTCATCTTTTGTTTTCTAAAAGGGAGCTTTGCGGTGACAAGGAAGTACGGTTATTTCGTTGGTTTGCTTTCTTTTCAGATTCCACCGTGGATGTAAAAGGGATTCTATTCTTTGACAATTAGTTTTAAAAAGTGTCATCTATATGAAGAAAGTCTTTGTTATCGGAAATGGCTTTGATCTTGATTTGGGGTTTAAGACCCGCTATCGTAATTTCGCTAGTTGCGGCCAATTCTGGCCTTTTAGGCCTAATGATATAGGACTAGCCGGTTTTTTATTTAGAAAAGCAGAAACAGAAAGGTGGCTTGATATTGAGCGGTGTCTTTTAGATTATGCTAAACCGAAACCGCGCGTACGAACAATAAATGATTCTGACAGAATGCCCGTTGAAGCCGACAAAGACGCTTTTGAGAAGTTGACTCGTCATCTCAATGACTATATAAAACGCATTCCTTATGAAACCAGGATAAAGACCGACTCCATCGCTGCAAAGGTCTTGGATGCCGTTAGTAAGAATGGCGGGTTTTTAACATACTCATTTAACTATACAGATCTTGGCGAGATAGCGGATAGGCTTCATATCAATAGAGTGGAGTACACTCATATTCATGGTGCGGTAAATGATGAGTCAATAATTCTTGGAATAGATGCAATTAATGATGTTCTTGACGGATATGATTTCTTATATAAGGTTTATGACCCTCGATATCGATCTAATAGATTAAGGCATGATCTTGAAGAAGCAGAAGAGATTGTTATCTTTGGTCATTCTCTTGGGGAAGTAGATTACTCTTATTTCCAAACCTTCTTTAGAAGCCTCTGCAGGGAAGAGAATAAGGCAACAGACCGTAAAACAGTAACCATTTTCACATATGATGATTCTTCCCGATTATCCATTCTCCGTCAACTCCGGGAGATGAATGATAAGAAAGTACAACTGATGTTTAATAATAACGATTTCAGTATAATCTGTACAAGTCAATGCGATTATCGTGATAGAAACCTTTTAGAAAGATTTCTACAGCATCTTAGAGAAACAAGTTAGCAGATAGTTCACAACATGGGTAAAATTGGCAGAATACCATGCCAACAAAAAAGGACATCATTTTCCGAAAGGTGCCGACCTGCGAGCACCTTTTTTTAGTTCAAAAAAATGACTTTTGGGATATTTTTTGGGATACTTTTTACTAAAAATGCCTTACAGAGCACTCTGTAAGGCATTTCAGCGGAGAGGACGAGAATCGTAATTCTTGTCCAGTCCCATCTAGAAGGCTCTGGAAAGCGTTTATAATAAATGCTATTTTTTAGACGC
>JAEEGF010901539.1_pt1 | contig 10154 bp, 9 predicted proteins | sample 9134171 | NCBI WGS metagenome assembly JAEEGF01 (sample SAMN16246542, study PRJNA631951) | gut metagenome | biome: gut microbiome; feature: rumen; material: AP-attached | host: Bos | place: Iran: Karaj | collected 2018-10 | reverse complement strand
CGACCGCGTCATCGGACTCGCCTACTGGGGCGCCATCGACTACCTCGGCGAGAGTCAGGGCTGGCCCGCAAAGGGCTGGGCACAGGGCGTCATCGACATCTCGCTCGAACCAAAACCCAAGGCCTACCTCATGCGATCGTTCTTCAAACCCGATGAGCCGATGGTACACATCGCCATCATCGACAACAAGGCCGAGGCCATCATGTGGAACGGCATCAACACCGCCAACGACGGGATGAGTGATCATTGGAATCGTAAACCAGGAAGCAAACTTAACCTCATCACCTATACCAATGCCGACGAGGTGGAGCTACTGCTCAACGGCAAGAGTCTCGGCCGTAAGACGAACCCCGTGAACGACCCCAAGCAGCGTAACCAGATCCGTTGGAACGATATACCCTACGCCGATGGCCGTTTAGAGGCCGTAGCCTATAACAATGGAAAGGTTGTCGCGCGCCATAAGATCGAGACTACGGGCAAAGCCGTCCGCCTTATCGTCACCCCTGAGGACAGCTACTGGAACGCCGACGGCACCGACCTGATGCACGTCCGTATCCATGCCGTCGACAGCAAGGGTCGTCGCGTACCGATGGCGCAGGATGAGCTCCACTTCGCCGTCGAAGGCGATGCCACCATCGTAGCCGTCAGCAGCGGCGATCACAACAGCAACGAGCTCAACGTCACCGACCACCGCCGCCTCTGGAACGGCTCCGCGCTGGTCATTCTCCGTGCTGGTCGCCAGCCCTCAAAGATCGTGCTCAAGACCTCGGCCGACGGCTATAAGACCGTCGCCACCAAACTCGAGACCCGATGAAACCACTTCTCACCCTCATAACAGCAATCATTATGATGAGTTCTTGTAACGGACAGACACGCACGCCGGTCATCCGGCCTGCCACCCAAGCCAACCGCTTCTACACGGGCAATGCCCAGGAGTTAGCCCACGAAGTAGACAGTTTTCTGAAATGCCACAGCGAGCAACAAAAGTTCGACAACCTGGCAGCGGTGATTGTACCGCATGCGGGCTATTACTATTCTGGCAACGTGGCGGCAACGGCTTATCAGTCAATACCGGCGAAATCCTATAAGCGCATCTTTCTTTTGGGGCCCAGCCATCACGAATGGCTCGATGGGGCATCGGTCAACACTGAGGCCGACTACTATGCCACACCCTTAGGCAACGTGGCAGTCGACCGTGAAACAGCGCTGAAGCTCACTGAGAACGATGTCTTCACCTATCGACCAGAAGCCCACGACCGCGAGCACTGCCTCGAAGTCCAACTCCCCTTCCTGCAAAGACGGTTGGGCGAGGTGCCGCCGATTGTTCCCATCATCATTTCGACCAACGACTTCCGAAAGCTCAAGCAGATGGCCGACGCGCTGAAGCCCTACTTCACCGACGAGAACCTCTTCATCATCAGCAGCGATTTCTCGCACTACCCCACCTACGATGATGCCTACGAGGTAGACGCTCGTACGTGCAGAGCCATCGAGAGTGGAAGTGTGGAGCATCTGATTGCTGCCATCGAGAAAAATTCCCGCAGCGGCAAACGCAACCTGTCTACGAGTGCCTGCGGTCAGTTTGCCATCATCACCCTCATGCTTATATGCGACGAACAATTCGACATCCGGCACCTGCTCTATCAGAACTCGGGCGACATCAGTGGCGAGCGTGACCGTGTGGTCGGCTATCATGCCTTCGCCTTCCTCCGCCCCGACAGCACAGACTTCACCCTCACCGCCGACGACAAACGCATCCTCAAGGACATCGCCCTCACCAGCATCCGCGACTCCCTCGATGGCAAGCCCCTAACTGATTATTCAAAGGCATCAGGTAATCTCTCACCTCTTACCTCTTACCTCTCACCTCTAAATCGCAAATGCGGCGCATTTGTTTCGTTGCACAAATCCGGCCATCTTCGTGGCTGCATCGGTCACTTTGGCGAAGACGTTCCCCTGCATGAGATCGTGGCCTCGATGGCCCGTGCCGCCGCCTTCCAGGACCCGCGCTTCTCGCCCGTCACTCGCGATGAGCTCGACGACCTCGACATCGAGATCTCCGTACTCACGCCCATGCGACGCATCCAGAGCCTCGACGAGTTCGAGCTCCACCGTCACGGCATCTACATCCGCAAAGGCTACCGCAGCGGCACCTATCTCCCACAGGTCGCCGACGAGGTCAACTGGACCAAGGAAGAGTTCGTTTCCCACTGCTCCCAAGACAAAGCCGGCCTCGGCTGGGATGGCTGGCGCGACGCCGAACTCTACATTTACGAAGCAATAGTATTTTAAAGACCACGAATTACACGAATTTTTCATCCGCATGGAATTAGTGTAATTCGTGAAATTCGTGGTAAAAAGAGAAAATCAGTGTTAATGGAATGTCGGTATTATAAGAAGTTGGAGGGTGGCACAGTTGAGTGTCAGCTCTGTCCGCACCACTGCCATATCAGTGAGGGCAAGACCGGTCTCTGTCGCAGCCGTCGCAACCACTCAGGCGTGCTTGTCAACGAAGTCTATGCCAAGCCCTGCTCCCTCGCCATCGACCCCATCGAGAAGAAGCCGTTGTATCACTTCCACCCCGGCACCCAGTGCATCTCCCTCGCCTGCACCGGTTGTAATTTCCGCTGCCTCAACTGTCAGAACCACGATATCTCCCAAGCCTCACCCGCCGACGTCGACCATTACGACATCACACCCGAGGCCCTCGTGGCCCTCTGCCAGCAGCACCACTGTCCGGGCATCGCCTACACCTACACCGAACCCCTCACCTACCTCGAATACATCACCGACTGCGCCCGTTTGGCCCATGAGGCAGGTCTCTGGAACATCCTCGTCACCGCGGGCTACGTCTGTCAGGAGCCCTTGCGCGACCTTCTGCCCTACCTCGATGCCGCCAACATCGACCTGAAATCCTTCAGCGACGCCATCTACCAGCGCGTCAGCGGCGGCCATCTGCAGCCCGTGCTCGACACCATCCTCACCATGCGCGATGCCGGTGTGTGGATCGAGCTCACCAACCTCATCATCCCCGATATCAACGACAACCCCGATATGATCCGCGAAATGTGCCGATGGCTCGTCGACAACCAGCTGTCCGACGCCCCACTCCACTTCTCCCGCTTCTTCCCCCGCTACCGCCTCCTCGACACGCCGCCAACGCCACTCGACACGCTCCACACCGCCCAGCGCATCGCCTTAGAAGAAGGCATCCGACATGTCTATTTGGGAAACGTATAAACACTAAATCACATGAAACAGATTTCGCTTTTTACGTCTTACCTACAGTCGAACAGAATCTTCCTCCTATTCTCCTTCGGCCTCACGGCGAAATGCACCCAATACGTCGTGCCCCGCTTCTCCAAGATCAGCTCGTCGAAATTTACACAGTAGGGACGGTTCTTACTGTGTAATTTTTCATCGGCGATGTCGAGCAGCAGGCAGGCATAGCGGATCATCTGCTCCGGGCCATAACACCTGATATCCACCGCGCAACCCGTCAGATGGTTACTTCCCTTCGCTCCCCCACACTTCATATTCACCTCCTCACTCCGATACCCAGACGAAATCACGATGGGAATTTCCCCTCCTGAGTAGGAGGGGTCAGGGGTGGTCTGATCCCGCGAACTTCTGCTGTCACTTCTGCTATCACTTCTGCTATCGTTCAGACCCCCTCTTGCTCCCCCTCGCTCCAGCTCTGCTGGCTTGCTACCGGAGGGACGCAAGAACTTAGGGGGAGAAACCCCATCGCCATAGCGCGTATTGTATCGTTCTCTCAGGATCTCTAACCACCCGCAGATTCTACGAAGATTCTCTATCGCCTCATGGCTCGGAATATTCCCATCCAGCGTATAGTAGCTGGTCTTTGTTAACTCTCCCAGCGTAAAATGCGGGGAGAGTTTCATGCTTTTATTAATACTTACTTCATTCATAACCGTTACTTATTTTGTTTCATTCCCTTATTGGGCGCTTTTTTAAAACTGAGATCTGAGATTTGAGACACATGGTGCCTGCCAATCCAAACCGAAATCATATGCCTTGTCTTACTGGTGTTCAAGCCAACCTTTTGTCTGACTTGAGCCGCATCATCAAGCGTAAATTCATCCGGCAACAGATCCAACAAACTTTGAGGTCCACGCTTCGAGACCGGGATATCATCATCCGCATGGCGAATCTGGTCGCCCCAGATTGTCATCTTCAAGTACAAGTCGTAGAACAGACTCCAACGACAGAACGATTCGATAGCCTTTTCCCATTTCATCCCGTTGGCCGCATAGAGCAGACACCCCTTCCGGAAGGCAGCAACTAATGCACGATGTGTCAGATTGTCGAAGACATGATCCTGCGACAGACGGGCAAACTCGGCACATTCGTTCTTCAAGCGTCTGGCCATTCGCCTGGCCTCCTGACAGTCTATCTCACCCGTAGCGGCCTTCAGGTTGTCGATATACGGCTTCAGCGCATCGTCGTATGCCTGATCGTATCTACCGAACACAGCGATATCGGCGCCATATTCGTCTTCGTCAACGGGGATCGTTGCCAGAGTGAGACGCGAGATTGGCCCGTCCGTCAACACGAATCGGAAATATCTGATGGCCTTCGAGATGGTCGTGTTCGCGTTCCAGTTCAGGTGCAGGCAGCCATCGCCCATCACACTTTGCACACTGGCGCGGTCGGAACCGTAGTCATTGCCCTCATCGTCACACAGTTTCATTGTGGTAAACTGATTGGCCCTACCCGACTTTGCCTCTATCTGGTCCCATTGCTCCAGTTCGTTGAGCCTCACGTAAAGTGGTGCACTGTCGGCCTCGTCCATGCGTTGCACAAGAGCGGCCTTCGTAATGTCCGCTTTGATATTCTGTATAATCAGACCTTCTGGGCGTTGGGGCTTCTGTTTGTTGCCAGCCTTACTGTTATACTCATCGTTGAACTGCTTCAGACGCTGACGATTTACACGGTCTCGCGCCTTCATGTCGGCGATAAGATGAGTGAGAGGTTGCTTCGTGCAGGAGTCCTTACCGCTACCCGTCGGAGCCACGACCAAGCAATTGATCCTTAGCTCGCGCACCTGATTGTCGATATAGACGAAGCTGAGTTTCTGCGGATAGGTGGCCAGCGGCGGAAACATGGCCTGCGCCACCGTTGCCTTATACTCCTGAGGTGTGTTCTGAAGCACGGTCTTCACCAACTTCGGCAGCGTCGCGGGTATCGCCGGTGGCTCCTTACTCGCAAATAGTTTCGAGAGTGCCGATGTGGGTTGCTGACTTCCATCATCCATCTTACATCTTCCATCATCCATCTTCCATCTTCCATCATCCATCCTCTTACTTTCCTTGAACACCCGCTTCTGAAACTGCGACAACCTCTGATTCTTGTTATAATAATCGGTATAATAAGCCGTCACCAGTTGTCGGATGTTTTCATCATTCCAGTGTTCCGGCATCAGATCTTTCAGCACCCCGAGCGTCTCGCCTTCCGTCAACAACTGGTTACAATGACTCAGCACCACCTTCACCGAGTTGTGCCGTCCGCCCTCATTCAGGAGATCCGCCTCCGTCACATCCTCCTCCTTCATACACGCCCTGAAGATGTACCGCGTCCGTTCCGTCACCTCCGTCACACCTTGGGGCTGATCAGTCGCACATGGGGACTGGAACGTCTGTGATATCTCTGATGTCACAAGGGTTCCTGTCCCCTGTGTGCGACCCTCGCTCACCTGATGGCCTTCATCTTCCCACGGGCGATAATGCTTATTGGCCTTCCTGGCACCTTTGGGCACTTCCTCCAGCTTCTTGCGCTCGCGCTCTTTCGCCACCTGATACTCCTTCTCGCACTCCTCCAGGCTCAAAGGCTCCTCAAACAGCGCATCATCCAGATAAGGCAGATCCTCCTCCGAACCGCTCGTAGAAAAACACACCCTCGTCAGATCCTTCGTGTTGGTATCCATCTCGAGTTTCAGCACAGAAGCCACACGCACCTGATTCTCCAAGATAGTCTTACCCAGTTCGCGCTTACACACCAGATGCCAACCGCCACCAGCACTCCTCTCCAACATCATCAGACCGATCTCATCCTTCTTCGACAGAATCAGTTGCTTAATCGCCTCCGACTGTTCCTTGTCATAACAATCGACATCGTGGAAGAAGAAACTGCCCAGACTCTTGCAGCCGGCTATCAAACCATCCACATGACCGATGTTATAAGCCAGCTGAAGAAGTTTGCTTTTGGCTTCACTATCGCCAGCCCGAGCCTTCTCCAGACGATTCAGATTTGTCTTCGAATCCCTCAGTGCCAGCAGCGCCTTGCGGTCTTTCACAGGGTGGGCAAGCTTTTTCTTTTGCCTGCCCTCTCCCTCATAAACAATTTTGTAAATCATAGGCAGAATCCTTTCTTTATCAAATGCTTGTTCACCGCCTTAATGCCCTTCGTCAGTATCTTGGGCAGATCCCTACGCATCTCCGACGGCACCACGAATATCACGCGGTCGTTACCGTCGGCACCGAACGACAAACTCACATAGTCAGTCTTCAGTTCGGGTTTCCTCCTGACCCTATGCTTGCGCACAAAGTCGAACGTTCCGTTACTCAGCATCTGGCCGTAGCCCCTGCCATGAAACGGCTCCACCAGTCCCACACGCGGATTCTCAGGCATCACCTGAACATAATCCATACCATTCTCAGTCTTGCTGACGGCCACCTGCGCACTCAGCGTCGTTGTCTTAACATTTTTCATCTTTCGTTGTTATTTTCCTATTGATTTCAGTAGATTGCTCATCTCCCATTGTTCGCAGACATCGTGCGGTGACACATTCTGCTTCTTCATCCGGCAGTAGCGCATCGTTGTGCGCGTCAGTTTCTTATACTTGCACGAGGCGCAGCACACCTTTACCTCAATTCCGTATTTGTTCGTCATAATCATTCGCCTCTAATCATATCCAACACAAACTGCCGCCCTTTCTCCGTCCAGACGAGACTCGACTCCAGCTTGCGGCGGCCGTCCTTCCCATGAACGTAGCGATAGCGGTCTTCAGTGAGTTCGCGATGCAGGTATTTCTGAGTAAGGCGCCACTGGCCGCGTGCCCAGCGGATGATGTTCCTGTCGGCCAGAAACGAGTTCAGGTCGCGTCCGTCAAGTCCAAAGGGCTTGCCAATCTCGGTCGGGGTGTAGCAGAAGCGGCTGTTGCGGTTCAGCTTTGCCAACTCCTCGCCCAGGATATCGTCGGCCTCGTCAAGCACCTCCTCGTCGCAGGCCAGCAAGCGGATCTCCTTTGGTCTTTGGGAGGAAATGATTTTTTCCATTTCCAGCTCTTCCCATCGAAGCACTAGTCGGGCGCGCGCCTCATCGTTGAACTTCGTGGCGATGTAGAGGCACTCCGTCTTCGTGAGCAGATAGCAGGGGCGAGGCTGATGATTACCGTCCATGTAAGTGCCCAATCGAAATTTCGATGCGGCTACCGTCTCCCACGACGTTTCCATTTTCCGGATGGCCTCCATCACGTGAAAATGCTGCTTACCCGTGAGCTGCGCAATCTCGAGCGAGGTCATCAGCTGCTCACCATTGTCGTTACTGTTTTGAATGTTGTTGATCATACTGATCTGAATTGCTGTCTGTTTCATAATTGCTACTTATTTTAATTTGATTAATGAATGTGCACGTGCGCGTCGTACGCACATGCGTTAATAATTCTCGAAATGTCGTCCGGGCCTACCCGCCGTGTCCTTTGTATCAACATGTCAAAGATCGCCTGCCAAACCCCGTTTCCGTTCGTTGACAGTGCAAAATTACGCATAAAAAAAGCCCGATGGAAGAAATGATCCATCGGGCGGGAGTTTGTGGGAGTTTGGGTGGGAGTTTAGCGGGTTTAGGTTATCATGGTGGGAGTTTTCATCAAAAAGGTGGGAGTTTTCGGGAGTTTGGTGGGAGTTTCTTATGCAGCTAACAGTTCACCCATCATCATGCCGATTCTGAGGTAATCCCTGAAGCGCGAGCCACCGACCGGAGCATTCGACTCAGCCCAAAGCGGGATGGGCTTTGCAAAGCTCTGAACAGCCATACGCGACAGTTCTTTGGGTTCAGGCAGATGCTTATGTTCGGGAAGCAGCAGCTTCACCCGGTCGCAGAAGCCAGAGAAGTCACCTTCTTCAATCAGGGTCTTGTCGAGCAAGGCCCTGTAGACTGCATACCACTGTCGGGCATGAATCACGTAATCCCCCATCTTGACGATTCTCTCGTCAACCTCTGCATCTGTCAGAACGCTGGCAGCCTTCATCTTGTTCTTCGTGCGGCGTATGGCCTGAAGCAACAATCTGGAAGAGGCTCGCGTTGACATTTTCTCCACACCTACCACAACACCGAGGATCCTTGCATCCATATCATCCGTCAGTCTGATGGCATCATACGCATCATTCTGGGGCACCAGCCACTTTACATTATCCTCATCGGTGAAGAAGGTTTTGACCGTACATCTACCATCAACCATAGCCAGCACGTTCTCTGCGTCATGGGCTGTAGCCCCAAGTCGTATTCTCAGGTTGTCTCCTGATTCATAACCGGCTCCAATCATCGAGTCGCCGTCTGCCGGGACAAATATCTCCGGATACATCCCTACCAATTCCTTTGGCAGCAATATGTATTCAGACAGATCCATATCGCCGGGCTCTGACGGGATACCGCAGGGCACCGATGCACCACTAAACCTGACGGGACAGTCGCATAGTTTCACGTCGACCTCAGCCTGTCTCAACAAATCCAATGTCTCTTTCAATTCTTCAAGTTTCATTGCAATTAAAAATTTTAAACCGTTATACATTCTTTATATAGGCACTCATCATATCGAAGAGCACTGTTGTTAATAGAAACATTAAAAATAATCCAGCCATAACTCATAAATTAATTGGTTTATGGCGCGAAATAACAAGCGAGATGTACACAAAGTGTGTACACCTCGGGAATTTAACAAGAAATTAACACTTTTACGGGTTCCGACGGAGTGCGGCTTCCAGGATTTCCCTTATTCTGGCTTTCAGGCTGGCAGGCTCCAACACATCAAGGCTGTCAATCTTCGACTGCAGTTCGCTGATGAAGTCGACTGAGGGCCGTATGTCGAACGAGAAGTCCGTATAGCCCTCCCCACTCTCCAGTTCGCACTGTGAATTGTGAAGGGGCAGTGTGCGCAGATAACTGGCCATCTTGCCGTAGGCCCTCACTACCACATGTTCCATGGGTGTACCATCCGTCATCACACCGAAATATTCGGCGAAGTGCTCCTCTGGCGCAAAGTCGGCAGGACGCTCGAAATGCTGCTCCGTCAATGTGGCCGACAGCATGCGGTCGAGCGAGTAGACAGCCATTCGCTCGTAATTGTCGGCGAGCAGATACCAACGCTGGTGGAAGAGTTTTACGGCATAGGGATCGACAGGCTTCACATAAGGATCAAAGCCGAACTTCTGATAGCCCATCGAGATGGTGCGCTGCTGACGGATGGCCTGCAGTATCACGGGCAGGAACTCATAGCCGGCAGGCACGTTCTCCAGTATGATACTGTCCTTAATGGCCGAACTCTCTCTGAGTGTCAAACCAGTAGTAAGCATTGAAAGCATCCACTGCTTCGTCTGGTCTTTGTCAATCTTACTGGGATTGCTGATAAAGTAATGGTGAGTGCTGTCGCATTCGATGACGAGTCCGAACATGTCGAAAATGCCATCACGATACTTATTGAAGCTGCTTCGCGGCATAGGATTGCCATCAGCAACCTCATCGTCCACCCACTTGTCACTAAGTTCTTTAAGCGTCAGCCTCTTATGTTTACGCAACGCATTTACAATCCAGATATACTGCTGAAAAATCCTTGCCGGTTTCATAATTCAAATTATTACGCTGCAAAGTTAAACAAAAAAAATCAATTATCAAAATAATCTCCATATAATTTGGAAGTTTCAGAATGACACAATGGGGTCAGGCACCTCTGTGTCGCTTTTTTTTGCTTTTTGAGAGGGGGCATGCGACAACTGTGTCAATGTCCCCCCCCGATATGTTACAAAACACCCCCTTCTGTCGCAACAACTGCGAGCGAAAAACACAAAATTTCTTGGAATCAATCAAAATCCGTCATAACTTTGCATCAGAAATCAGAAATGATATCGCTCTTTGACTTA
>JAEEGF012276476.1_pt1 | contig 10155 bp, 9 predicted proteins | sample 9134171 | NCBI WGS metagenome assembly JAEEGF01 (sample SAMN16246542, study PRJNA631951) | gut metagenome | biome: gut microbiome; feature: rumen; material: AP-attached | host: Bos | place: Iran: Karaj | collected 2018-10 | reverse complement strand
CTTATAGCTCTTATCGATGATATTACCCATGGTAGCCCCAAGGTCATCCCCCACTGCCTCCATATAAATATCCGGATCCTCCAATTTCAAATCCTTGAAGAACACCCCATTCAGGTTATAGTCGTAGTTCTGACCTGTATGCGCCAGCAGACAATCAAAATACTCTCTACATTTATTAATCACCGCTGCCAGTCTGATTATCTCAGGTCTAGTTCCCACGATAATCAGCAGCTTCAGCTTTCCATTATCTTTAAACTTCTTAATCTCCATACTTTTACTTTTTTATACTCTCCCGCGCAGCCTATCAAAAAACTCATCCAAGACCTTTGATGGTCTTAGGATACCTTAATGTAAGAGCGACAGGAGGAGCGGTTAAGCCTTCCCATATAGGGGAAGGTTTGGTAAGGGTGGATGTTTCTTTTAGTTCTTTTCTTTGCGCCAAAGAAAAGGACAAACCCTTCTTTGGTTCTTTCTTCGAAGAAAGAATACTCATACAGGGAGTTCCCTGCATCAGTAAGCATTCTTATCATGAATAAACACCGTTTTGGCCGTTAGCCATATAATACGGATATCCAGCCAGATACTCCAATGCTCCATATACCAGATGTCACGCTTTACACGGCCTTCCATCTGCCACAGCTCCTTCGTCTCACCACGGAACCCCGTCACCTGTGCCCAACCAGTTAGTCCAGGCTTCACAAAGTGACGCACCATGTATTTGTCTATAAGCTCAGAATACATCTCTGTATGCAGCAGCATGTGCGGCCTTGGCCCTACGAAACTCATATCACCTTTCAGGATATTCAGGAACTGCGGCAGCTCGTCGATGTTCGACTTACGCATAAAGTTTCCGAACGGGAACTTTCTCGGATCATTCTTCGTGGCCTGTATCTTATCCGCATCCTTGTTCACATGCATCGACCGGAATTTCAGCATTTCAAAGTCCTTACCATCTATTCCCGTGCGTTTCTGCTTAAAGAACAGCGGCCCAGGACTCTGGATTTTTATCATTAGCCATACAAATGGGAATATAAATGCCGTTGGAATCAAGAAGAACAGAGACAACACAATATCAAAAGTCCTCTTAATCGCCCTATTCACCGAGTTCTGCAGCGGATTCTCATACGTGGTGAATATCTCCATATCGTCCAAATACTCACGTTTCAGGTTCAGTCCCATCGTCTCCACACTCACCGGCACATAGTAGAACCTGATTACCTTATGGTCACAGAATCTCGATATACGTCTCACAACATTCTTTTCTGTACGCGATACACATAGATACAGCTCATCACCCAAAGCCAAGCTGTCAGGCATATTCATACCCTTAAGAAAATCTTCTAACGTTCCAAGTCTTTTCAGTCCCTGTTCATATACGCTTTTTTTCTTCGTTACTCCATCAGGCATTTGTTCTTTCACATCATCCAACAAGCGTCCCAAATCCACGTCACCATAATAGCCTAGGATGTTATATCCCAATGTGGGGTCGTTCATCAGCTTATGGTATATACCAATCAATTCCGGGTCACTACCCACCAACGTCACCCGCCTAGTATTTCTACCTGCCTGACGGTACAGTTTGATAAACCATCTCTCAATGAGTCGCTTGATAATCAACGCCACAAAGAATGTCGTACCCACCCAGAACTGCATCCACCCGATTGGCAGATAGTAGTCAAACACCTTCAGCAGCACGTATGCCAATACCGACTGTAGCGCTGTCAGTCCTACGACACGTTGCAGCACATCCCCTGCACCCACCATTCTCAGATGGATGATAGTCGAGAACCTCATCTGCGCTAGCATCAGTGCAATGTTGTTCACCAATATAAATATCTCAAGGCTCTTGTCTGGCCAGTTATCCACCGTCCACGATATTCTTGAGCCCACTAAGATAATGGCGTTCAGCACAGCGAAGTCGCCGAACATCACTATCCACTTAATTAATCTGTTTGATTGATTATTACTACTCATATAGTTTGTATTTCGTTGTTTCAACCTTAAGCTACTAAGCCACTAAGCTATTAAGCATCAATGAGCCATTCTCCAAAAATAGTGATAAACCCTGAACACAGGTTCCCACATGCATTCTGATGGAAAATACCGCATCATTCGTATATCACGTTTTATTCGCTGGATATTCTTCTTAATGGCATTATTTGCCTTCTGGTTCTCGGCATCGTAATGACCAAAGTTTCCACCCTTCATTATTTCTGTCAAGAGAATCTTGCCCTTTTTCTCATCCTTAGGAGCAATCAGATACTCTTCCGGTAATCCTAACACATCATTCAGCACCCACATCATCGCACCTGCAATCTTTTCTAAACCGAGATACTGTAATATTTCAATAAAATTCGTGTCATTAGTGCGATTCGTATTCGACTTCAAAAGATAATAGTAATCAACAATCTGTCTCAGTCCAATTCCCTCATGCAACAGGTGGTTATACACATGGCTCAATTGAAATACGATATTGAATTCCTTATTGGGTATCCGTATCTTTCCGGCATCCTCCGATAACTCTGTGATTTCTGTGCTTTCTGTATGACTTTTAAACCATTTTTGCAAGCGAAAATTATACAATGGGTTAAACATGAATGAAGGGCGGTAATGCATCTCCACCTCTACTCCATTAAAGTCCCCATAGTCCACATGGTGGTAGCATGCCTTTGCATTGGGATTCTTCTCCCTTGCAAACCGGATTACTCTTTTTACATCTTCCTTCTTACATATTACATCTGACTTTGGTATCACCCACGCATCAATATCCCCAGGTGTCCTCCACAGTGGATCAGGATACATCAGGGCATTCCCTTGCCCTTTTAATATGCAGGTCTCAAATCCATTTTGTGCAAGAAACTTTGTGAGTTCTACACATTGTTTATTCAACACTCTATTTTGGCCCTCTATCAGATTCACAAATCCTATCCACTCTAGAAGTATAGTAGTCGGTATATTAAGTGCCTTATCTTCTTTCTGAATCCCATTAAAAATAATGCCAACTATTGCCTGTTTCTCAGCCCACTTCTCCATTCTCTTCCAGTCTATTCTTTCTGATGACAAAGGGAGTGAAATATCATTATTTAGACAATATCGTAGAAAGTCCAAATAACAATCTTTAATGCTATTTTCACATTTCGACGCTTTATTTCCGTTTTTTCTTATTACCTTTGCAGTCAGAATGCTAAGATGGCTCATAGACCAAATCAAGTTTTGGTGGTATATCTTTAAGGAGAAATATGACCTTTAGGCTCTTTCTTTGCCAATATTCCAAAGGAAGAGGGGATTTCCTATCACATACCTCCTCCACATACGCTTCGGTTCTATGACGAGACGGTACAACCATTCCAGGGAATGCTTCTGCCACCACATAGGCGCACGTTTCGCTGTACCAGCATAAAAATCAAACACAGCCCCAATGGTTCCCACATGACAATGGATGTTCAGTTCCTTCCAGTGCGAGTAAGTCCATTTCTCCTGTTTCGGTGCCGTCATGCCAATCCATAACAAGTCAGGATTCGCCTCATTGATGGCATTAATAATTGCCCTATTATCTTCTTCTGAAAACTCTGGCTTATAAGGAGGCGAATAAGTCAACACCTCCAAATGCGGATAATCCAAAGCCGCTTTTTCTTTGATTAAAGAAAGTACTTTTTCTGAACTGCCCATAAACATCACCTTAAGCTTATCACCATTCACTTCTCGTTTTTCACTTTTTCTTTCAAGTTGTTCCATCTCGAAAGAAAACAGGTCCCATCCTGCGATTCTTTCCTTTGGTTGGCTCTTTGCCTTCAACCATTTGCATGCCTTCAGTATACTTGCCCCATCAGGGATAAGGTAATCTCCATTAGAGAGTGCTTCAGCAAACAATCTATCGTCCTGGGCAGTATTAAACGAATGTGCATTGATAGTATTTATCAACACTTTTCCATCGGGAATATTCTTCAAAGCATCCATCGACTCCAGGATGCTTAACTCACTTAGCCTTATCATAATATCAATCAATTACATATATGAGTCTGCATCTACATAAACTATAGAACCATCATAGATCCGGTTTGTGTTACTATATGGCAGAAATATCGATTCTGGCATAGGAATGTTGGATATTGCTAAGCGTTTTATAGCCACGCTGTTATCTCCAATTCTGATATTTGCAGTCTTCATCGCTAAAACAGGGATGTCGGTTTCTTGTCGTACCTCCTTTTTTATCCAGCCGCGAGACGTTGTCTTTTCATAGCATAATAAAGACACAATCACTTTATCGCCTGACTTAGCAAAAGAAAGAATCAGCCGCAAGTCATCTTGATTCATAACTACATCTTGATCCAGAACAAGTTCTGCTTTCTTTTGTCCTTTCCAAAAGATACACAATGACTTATTCACCACAGATATGGTTAAATCATCATTCGCCACGACACTCACTATATTACCTCTTTCTTCCTCGCATCTAAAATCCACAAGCACATTAAGACTGCTCAATCCACAACTAATAGCGTTTATTATGTTTTTCTTCGATGAACTAGAGACGAAATAAACACCATCACTTATTTTTGTCTTATTCTCTGTTCTTATAACGTTCTTACTACACAAAGTTTGTACATTCTTGAAAGGCTCATGAAATAAAAGTTTATCCTTATCTATCAAAACCTTTATATCATTGAAGATCTCTGGATAATAATATGACACAGCATCATCTACCATAACTGGCGTGTAATAAACAACGCCCTCTTTTTCATTATAACTAGTAACACAACAATTAGTGAAAGAATTGTACAAGCTCTTAATTACAAAGCCACAAGAGCCTAAAGAAGGATTGCCTTTAGAATCTTTTGCATATCCATCTGTATTAGAAATGCAATTTGACAACAGATTATACTGCCCTTCCACATAGAAGCCCTTACAAAAGTTATCCTGTGTCTCGCAATTTGTAATTTGGCATCTATTGCCATGCACAACAACAGCTGCCGATGTCATTGGATCAGCTTTCCCATTAAAAATGCTTTTTACATTACTAATCTTGTTGTTGCTGCCACCAATATACAAGCCGTCTTTCTTGTTATTGGTTATATAACAATTATATAAAGAACTGTCAGTACATCTCATCCTCACTCCAATGACATTATGAGAGAATGTTGAATTACAAATATTAATATTGAATCCTGCACTTTCGATATTCAACCCCGTTCCAAAATGATATATACATACATCATCTATTGTCATCCATTTATATGGCTGGGGAACACCGTCTTTTATGCCTTTTGTGTAGAGATATGGATGATTTTCTCCTTTCGAGCCTTTTGTATTTTCTACCATAAGACCGCAGTTGGCATCATTCCCCACTATCGACAGATTAGAGATTCTGAGTGCAGCAGACTTAGCTTGCACAACCACACAATCAGCTTTTGTCCCTTTAATTTGTTTGATAAGTGTAGCTCCATTGCCACATCCTATCAGCGAAGTTTTCTTTCCTAATTTAATTGACGACACCTTATAAGTGCCACTACCTAGATAAATAGCGCCTCCCCCCATCTTGTCGAGCGAATCCAAAGCTATTTGAAGCGCTTTTGTATCATCATGCACTCCATCGCCCATTGCTCCAAATGCAGTAGGATACAACCTTCCCGGTTCTTCAGTGGCAACACGACCAATGGCGGCAAAAGCTACTGCACTTTGCAAACCAATCAATACAAATAGTAAGAATTTCCTCATTATCCACTATTTTGAGAAAGTCTTCCAATACTCAAAATACTCTTTGCCTTCTCCTCTCAACCAGTCAATCGTTTCTTTCACATTCTGCTCATAACTCTGACTGAATGCGCCAAACAACGCAATGGTCACATTGCTAGGGGCATAGAAATCCTCTATCATATTGCGGTAACGCATAGAGTACAGCGGGAAATTAATACCAAACAAGCGAAGAAAATCACCTACCAAGGCAGCTGTACCAAAGAAAAATTTGGGTATACGCTTGATGTTCTTCCCTGTCGTTTCTTTCGACAGGGCATTCAGCCACACATAGCTGTCAATAGGCATATCCCCCAGATAGTACGTTCTCTTATCTGAAAGTTCAGCCGGAGCATTCATAATTGCATCCAACTGACGGACTAAGTTTTTCACGTATGCATACGTTCTGATGACGGGCTTCTTACTTGGATGAACATACATTCCCTTAGCAATGAACTTCCATAATTCGTTTGGATAGCGCATATGCCAAGGTCCCCATACGTTACATGGTCTGAAAATTGTCCATTTACATTTCATGCCTGCCTTACGGATATACTCCTCATCCATCTTTTTGCTGATACCATATACCGTATGAGGCGCATAACTGTCATCTGAAAGTCCGAAAGGCACTACTTTATCCTTATAAACATACTGAGTTGAAGCGAACAGCGCATGTTTCACGTAATCGTGCTTCAATATTTCGTTCACAACATTCTCCGTTCCTTCTGTATTCTCGATATAATCTTCCAGTTTGTCACTCAGCGTATCTGTTCTAGCCGCAAGGTGAATCACAATTGTTGGCTTATACTTTTCAAAAGCAGCAGCCAATGCCTCCTTATCCATGATATTACCTTCATACCAATATTGATGTTGGCTTGGCTTTGTAACATCCGCCTTGTCGTAGTTCACAAAGCGATAACCCTTTTCTTCAAACAGTTCTATCAGATTGGTGCCAATAAATCCTGAAGCACCGGTAATCAGTATAAAATCTTCTTTTGTAATCATGTCGTCATTATGCTTTACAGAGCGACAACAGATAATCCTCCCATTGTCGTTCTATCTTATCACTATCAAGCAAATTTTCTATTTCAAGAGCCTTTTTCCCCATCTCGTCAGCCTCTATCGGATGCTCTATCATATATTTAATTCCCTCATACACTGCCTGAGCATCACCTCGTTTCACCAACAAGCCATTCTCTTTATTGTTAATTAAGAAAGCCGCTCCTCCTGGGCTGCAATCTGTAGCCACTACAGGTATACCAATAGCCATTGCATCCATCAAGGCATTCGATATTCCCTCGAAATCAGAGGTAGAAACCCATACCATTGCATCCTTAATGTCTTCTTGCGGATTTTTGCTTACTCCCATTAATATAGCTTTCCCTTCAAGTCCCAGTTGTCTTATCTGTGCCTTAAGTCTCTCTTCGTCATTGGTCCCAGGCCACTGACTACCATAGATGTGTAATTGGTAGTCTGGATATTCCTTTACTATCTTTGCAAAGGCATCTATCAACACATCTTGTCGTTTCTGGAAAATATCTATACGCCCATGCGCGGCAATGATATGTTTTCTCTTGTCATAGCTTTCACACCTTATGTTTGTCTTCGACACGATAGGATTGGGGATAATGGCTACAGGCACCTTGACATTATTATAATAGCCACGCGCCTTGGGTAACTGAAACACAGCCCCATCTGCCATGCCAAACAAAGGCTTAAACAACTTTAATTTCCAATAACCTGGTTTATAAGGATCATTCCTTTCACATACAACAGATTGGGTTCTTAATCCGTAACACGCCAAAATGTTATAGACGTTGGCATCCAGTTGGAACGATACACTTACATCAGGACTAAACTCCTTAATAAGTTTCCTAACCTTAATTATTGTCCCGAAGAATCCCTTATGTTCGTCTGTAAAATCAATCCATTTGATACCCTCTGACAATTTGATATCCTTCTGCAGAGTATTATAAGTACATACTGTAACTTCATGTCCTTTCCTCCTCATAGCTTCCGCTACCCACATAAACATTGTGGGTGCTCCGCTATAGTCGAGAAAGCGAATTAGCATAAATACTTTCATATCTTGGCAATAGTCCAAATTTATATAATTTCCGTTAACAATGTCACTAATTTGTCAACATCATGTTTCTTTATGATAAGTGGCGGCACAAAACGTATAGTATTGTTCCCCGCAGCGATAAGAATAAGACCATTGCCTAATGCTTTCTTAACCATCTCTGAAGGATTATCCTTAAATTCCAACCCCTGAATCAGACCTTTACCGCGATGATCTACTATGCAATCATGCTTTGCTTTCAACTCTTCCAACTTGTCCCAAAGATATTGCCCAACTTCGTTGACATGTTCTACAATCTTTTCATCTTTGAAGATATCAAAAACCTCGCTGACAGCTGCACATACAAATGGATTACCGCCATAGGTCGTTCCATGATCACCATACGTCATGGAAGCGGCTTTATCGTTACAAACAAAGGCACCTACGGGTACTCCACACCCCAAAGCCTTTGCACAAAGCAAAACATCTGGCATAATCCCATATCTCTGATAGGCAAACATAGAGCCTGTTCTACCCATGCCACACTGTATCTCATCCAAAATCAGCAAAGTATTATGCTTATCACAAAGAGCTCTTACACCTTCTATGAATTCTTGTGTTGCAGGGTACACGCCACCCTCGCCCTGAACCGTTTCCATAATAACTGCTGCTGTGTTATCACTCATAAGAGCTTCTACACTTGCCAGATTGTTATATTCTGCAAAATCAATATTAGGCAACAATGGTTCGAATGGCTCTCTATATTGTAACTTACCTGTTACACTCAAAGAACCTAAAGAGCGGCCATGGAAGCTATGCTCCATAGCAATGATATTATAATCTTTCTTTCCTGCCGTATTGGCGTGTTTCTTTGCCAGTTTAAGAGCACCTTCAACAGCCTCTGTTCCACTATTTGTAAAGAACACATGTGGGAGTCCTGATGCTTCACGTAGCTTTTGGCCAGCAATAGATCCTGGCTCATGATAAAACAGGTTAGAAGTGTGGATAAGCTTGTCTATCTGAGCCTTTAAAGCATCATTATATCGCTCATGGTTATAGCCTAAGGCCATAACTGCAATACCTGCACCAAAGTCCAAATATTTCTTTCCTTCTGCATCATAGAGATAAACGCCATCACCATGATCAAAAGCTACTGGGAAACGATGATAAATATGAAGATATGAATCTTCTGATGCTTTTATAATTTGTTCTGTCTTTGTCATATTCTTACAATTCCTTTATTTTAAGTGTCAAATAGTGAAGTGCTTCCATGCACCACGTCGCCGTGGTCTTGTTCACATCATCCAATAGTTCGTTATACTCTACAAAATCAGCTGAAACGACTTTCTTACTCTCAAATATTTTATCTATAAATGTATAAAAATCACCATTCCACAATCCATTTTCTACTTTTGTTCCAGTTCCACATACCAATGCCGGGTCCATGGAGTCAATGTCAATACTAAGATGGACTCTGTTTATATTTCGAGCCTTAAGATTATTTGTTATTTCAGCCATAACAGCATTCATTCCTCTTTGCTTTACATCAGAAGCTGTAAAGATATGAAGGTTGTGCTCCTTGGCCATATGGATCTCCCCAGGATCTAAATCGCGCGTTCCTACCCAATAGAAATTGGAAGGATTTACAGTTTTGACAGCCACCTCATTCATACTTGACTTGCACCAGCCCATCAAGGCTGCACAAGGCATACCATGCAAGTTTCCACTTGGAGAGGTCTCTTCTGTATTAAAATCCCCATGTGCATCAAGCCATATAATACCTAAGTTTTCACAAGCCATTGCAGCGCCCGCACCACTTCCTAACCCTAAGGAATGATCGCCTCCGACAACGAATGGGAAATAGCCCTGCCGTATAACTGATGCTACTTTATCTCTCAACTGAGCTGTTGTATCAACCACCGTATCAAGATATTTCACTTCCGGGTCTGCTGCATGCTTACCTTCAGCTATAATGGCAGACTGGACATTGCCTAAATCATAGCATCCCGCTATGCCAGACATCATATCTATGACACCTGCCTTTCTAAAGAAGTCAGGAGCCAATTCAACTCCTTTTCTATCGGCACCTAAAGCTAAAGGGAATCCTATATAAGCAATTTTCATCCAACAAACCTATTTGTTATAGAAACGAGAGCTCTCTTTGCTTAAAATAGCTGTTCCAATACCTTGATTCGTAAATATTTCAAGAAGAATGCAGTGAGGCAGACGTCCATCCATTATGTGCACTCGTGAAACACCATTATCAATAGCGTCTTTACAACTCTTCAACTTAGGGAGCATACCACCCGTAATTGCGCCACTCTCAATGAGTGTAGTCAGTTCATCATAAGGAAGCTCATATATCA
>JAEEGF012518058.1_pt1 | contig 10156 bp, 3 predicted proteins | sample 9134171 | NCBI WGS metagenome assembly JAEEGF01 (sample SAMN16246542, study PRJNA631951) | gut metagenome | biome: gut microbiome; feature: rumen; material: AP-attached | host: Bos | place: Iran: Karaj | collected 2018-10 | reverse complement strand
GTCGAGGTTGCTACGGAGAAGCGCTATCCGCTTGCGGATAGCGTCCGGCGTGCGCAGTTGAGCGGCGCCGTCCACGCAGACATTGTAGATGTTCTTCGAGACGATGTCCTTGAGGTCAAAGTCGTCGCCGCAGGCTTCGAGCGTTTCCTTGATGAAAGTCCGGGCCCTGGCTTCGTCCTTGCCCGGCATCTTGGCGGTGAGAGTTTCCAGGCTCTTCATCGCCTCGTCCTCGTACTGGCCGTGGTCCAGGCGCATGGGCGTAGCGGTGGTCTCGCCATTGATGCCGATCGTCACCGACCAGTTGAACTTGATCGGAAATCCTTCCGGCTCCTTAATCCTGACCGTAATCACGCCGGTGTCCCTGTTCTTCGAGATGGTGTAATCGACCGGCATGTGCTCGTTGGCGTTGTAGCCAAACTTTTGAAGTGCCTTGAGGCGGCCGAGCTGACCCTGGTCGAGCGCACGGCCCAGCGAGTCGAGCTGCCCGGGATGCGCCCTGGTGCAGAGCGCGCGCAGTTTGTCCGAAATCTTGTCCATGGTGGGTTTCGCTTTTTCCTTAGAGGAGCCGCCGCACGTGAGCGTTTCGTCCTCAAAATGGAAGACGAAATCCTCTGCACAGTTGACGGACTTGGGTGGCTCCCCGAACGTCGGCAGCGATGGACGGTAGATGTCGGCGCACATGGACTTGATGCCGCCTTCGCCGGTGCCATCCATGTCGTCAAGGTCGCCGTTACTCGGCGTGACGTACGGGGCCGCGTCGAGTTCGCGGTTTTCGTTGAGAGCTTCCACGACCTCGTCAAGCGTCCCGCCGCTCTTCGCGAGCATCAGGCTGCCCTTAGTAAAGAGAAGAGAATCTTCCGAGAGTTTTTCATAGAGAGCTACGACCACGGCGTCGATGGCGGCGGCATCCTTCGCGCCCTTCTTCTCGCTGTCGGGGTAGAGCAGATCGAAGACCGATTCGCGCGTGAACTTGCCGGCGGCCTTGAACGCGGCGAGTTCGTCGAAGTGCTTCACGACCCGCGCCGTAAAGATGGTAAATTGTTCGACCCTCCCGGGCTTGTCCTGGCTGTCCATGGCCAGCGGATTGAAGAGATCGTTCGCCTCGTAGAGAAGCTGACGCTTCTCCGGCGGAATCTGCGCGATCGTACTTCCCTGGCCGCGCGTGAAGCCGCGTATGACGAATCTCGTGGCCGGGTTGTTCCTCACGCCAAAGATGTCTTCCGGATCGGCCGCATTGAGGTCAATCGTGGTATTGACCGCCAGCTCGTCGAAGATGAATTTCTCCACGCCGTGAACGTAGTCCTTTGTCGTCACGGCCTCGGGGTGCACGTTGAACTTCGTCGGCGTATCGGCTGGCTTCCCATTCTTGTAGCACTCGCGGAGGCCGGTGAAATACGTCTTGAACGAGTCCATCAGTTCGAGGCCGCGCTTGAAATTCTCCGCGTTCATCGTGAAGCGCCCGCCGGCGTCAAAGAGTTTACGGGCGCTGGAGGTCGGGTCGAGCGCGGCGGCCTCGGCGGTGCCGTCGTCACAACCGGTCGCCTGCTTGTAGAGGTTGGCGACGCGCGCGAGTTTCGGCAGTTCCGAGTCCAGATAGCCCATCGCCTTCGCTTCGTTGACGCTGGAAGTTCTCTCGAAGAGCCCGCCGCCCAGAATGTCGATGGCGCTCTTCACGGCCAGGATGCGCCGCGCGGTGAGCGGCTTGCCCTGGCCAAAGTCCTCCATCTTCATCGTGTCGCGAACGATATCCGGAATGCGGTTCTCGCCGCCAAACATGTCGGAAATCGCCCGTTTGAAGATGTCGCGCGCCACATCGTTCGCACTTTTGGATGCGTTGGTGCGGAAGAACGAGGCGGCGAAATGGCCCGCCCGATCCGAGGAAGCGGCCTTGATGGAACGCACACCCAATGAGGTCGAACCCTCCTCGACGAGGGCAATGGCATCGTCCTTGCCGGCTTTGACCCGCTCGTTCGCGAAGTTCACGAAGTTCTGAAACTGCGTGTTGTAGCCGCTGATGTTTATTGACGACATGACTGTTTATCCCCTTTCGTGCGAATGATTGAAGTATTCCCATGGATTCGGCGCCAAACGATTCACCGTCCGGCGCGAAGCGCGCGGCACTGATTTAAGCCGCCTGCCCCCGCAGGACGCCACGCGCAAGGATGCAGAGCGTGGACGGCGTGACCTTGCCCGGCGCGTTTTTAACCAGCTGGGCAAGCTTCGCGACGGCATTCGTTCCGGGGGCAAAGAACGCCAGCGCCTCCTCGGCGCTGTGCTCGCCCGGCACCTCCGCCCTGACAGCGGCAATGAGCGCCTGCGTGTCAAGCGGAGAAAGCGCGGGAGTGCCCAACCTGGCGGCGAGTTCCTCGTTGGCATCCTTTCCCCCCACGGACACAGTGTGGAACTTCTTCGCGGAGCCCGCCGATGCCGGGTCGGCATCACCGTAGTAGAAGTCATCCCCCCGGACGTCGGCACGGAAGAAGAAGATGTCGAGCAGCTGTTTGAAGTTGGGTCGGCCCTGCACGAGTACGCTCACGAAAAGCTGGCTCGGCAACTCGGTGTCATCAGGGCCGATGTCCTCCTTGTGCGCAAACATCTCAAGGACCGCCGCGTCAATCTGGTTGCTGAGCTTGCGCATGGCCGCATAGACCTGCTCCTTCGGCCTGTTTCCCCGGAGAAGTCCCTCCAGCTCGCCGACGTCGATCCTGGCCGCCTCTGCCACAATAAAGTCAATGTTGACATCCTCAATTTTATCCACCAGCAGAAAGTTGGCTTTCATCTCGTCCTTCACGTCGTCCGGAAGATTCAGAGCATCGACCTTTTTCAGATACCGGACGCGCTCCTCGACAAACTGCCCGGCCAGATCGCGGAAGGCGGCCTCGATTCCGGCTTCGCCAGCCGGCACCACCTCGCCCTTTTCGATCGGGGCCATCAGTTTCTCCGCCTTCTTCGTGAGCTGTTTGAGCTCGATCGCCTTGCCGGCCATGACGGAAGCGGGCACGCCCATCCAGGCGGCAAGTCCCTCGCGCGCCCAGTCCCCAACCTTGCCAAGGGCCTGTCTGCACTGTACATGGAGACGGACGGCGCCGGCGATGTGTTCCCCGAACTCCGCCAGACGCGCCTTCGCTTCGGCGGGCGTCTTCACGCTCTTGAGACGCTCCATCATGTCCGGATACCGCGTGCGGAGGTTAAAGACCATGCTGTTGACTTCGCCCTGTTTTCCGCCCCCGGCTGTATTGAACGCGGACTGCACGGCGTCACGGAGCATCCGTTCCGCCGCGGTGGTCCTGGCGGCGTCAAGCAGTCCTGCCCGGATGCCATCGGGCGTCGCACGCACGATGGAGGGGTCGAAGTCATCGGCGGGGAACGCCTGCGAAAGCCCCGCCGTTCCGAAAACGGCGGACAGTTTCGTGCCATCCGGCAGGCCCATCTCGCCGAAGCACGAGCGTATTTCCATGGCAACTTCATTCAGCACTGTCAGGAATTCGGGGAAGACCTTTTGCAGGTCACTGGCAAGACCGTTGCGAATCGCTGTGTTATAGTCACTGGCCGAGGTCGCCGGGATGTACGCCATGGCGCTGTCCTCCACTGCAATTCCGGGTTTTTGGGCAAGCTCCCGGATGACCTGGTCGTTCCGGAGCGAATCGGCCGTGGGATGATTGGCGCCGAGCGTGACGAGGTGCCGCGCAAGCCGGATCGCGTCCTGGTCGGAGAGCTGGTTGACAAGCGCAAGCGTGCCGTAGTCTCCGACACCGGCCTCGCCCAAAAGCTGCACCGCGATGACGCGCGCCTTGAAACCGCCCTGGGATGTGCCGGACAGTGTGTCAAGGAATGCATTCTTCTCCTCCGCGGAATCAAGCTCCCTGAACTGGTCGCGTACCTCGAATTCGGCATGGCGCGGCGAATGGCCGGAGCGCAGGCGCACGATCATGTTCTCCAGCTTGAGCGCGAAGGCGGCCTCGTCTGTGCCAAACGGCAGGGAGACCTTCTGGCCTGTGCGCATCGTGTAGTCGATGTCATGGGTTACATTGTTGCGGGGCCGGCAATGGCAGTCTCGCATGATGGCGGCAAGCTGATCTTCGGCGAGCCTGAGGATTTCCGCCCTGTCTTCTTCGGAGCGGAAATCCACGTCGTCCGCGATGATCGCCTGCAGCAGCGAGACCTTGCGGTGCTCGTCAAGCTGGCGCGCCGGGGCGGAAAGCGTGGCGTTCACCGCATCACGCCTGGCGGCCCGATCGGCACGCATGCCGCCTTCACCGTAGATCTCGGCCGAAGTCCGGATGGGCGCAAAGTCCGGATTGTTTGCGTTATGCAAATTGATGGTATCCGCGTTACGGTCAAGGATCTCACGCACCTGCTGACGGGTGAGCGGCCTGATGCTGCGCTCCCTCAGTCCGCGATCAACGGCGTTGTCCGGCGCAAGGCCGAGTTCGCGGCGGATACGGTTGATTTCTTTACGGTCTACCCCGTTGTCGGAGAGCGCCTTGATGAAGGCCTGTTTGATCGCCAGCACTTCCTCGTGGGAGATGTCCTTCTTGTTCAGCCACCTCATCGTGACGCGATCATTGATCTTGCCGAGCGTGGTCGCGCTCGTGAGCTTTACCTCGCCGGCGTTGTACTCGCCGGAGGAGATCTTCTGAAACTCCTGGATGGAAAGATTGACCTTCGAGAGATTGACTGTGCTGGTCATGATTTTCTCCTTGTGCCGGCAGATACTTCATGTGTTCCCATTTTTCCAGGCACTTACGAGACTAAATCTTTCGCGTCGATCATGATCTCGTTGCCGATGCGGTCGGCGACCTCGCCGCCGGCAGCGGTCGTCGCGGCCGCGAAGTCGTCGAGCAGTTTGTCGAAGACTGCCATGAGGTCGGCGCGCTTCCCGGCGTCCTCCGGCATCATTTTGTCGAGAATGTAGGCTACGTTGTCCGTCAGGGTCTTGATGCCGCCGCCGTCGAGGACTTTGTCGGTGATGAGCATTTCGGCCTGTCCGTGGAGGTTCAGCCGGTGCATGGACTCGACGGCGGCGTTGATGGCGGTCTTCTGCGCCTCGGTGAGGTTCTCCTTGCGGATGCCGGGCGCCTCCTTGGGCGTGAAGAACGATTTGAAGAGCGAGGCGCCGTGCTGGATGGACTCGATGATGTCGCCGGGCCGGTAGCCGCGCGTTTTCATCCCCTCGCCCTTGGCGTCGGCCTTGTTGAAGGGGTGCAGGTGCGCCGTGGAGGCAAAAATGCCGAAGGTCTCGCACTTGAGAAAGAGGCGGCGCCGTGGGCCGCTGCCGTCGCCGCCGTTCTTGATGCTGTCGGTGTCAGGGATCGTGAAGTAGTGGAATGTCCGCATCCCGTTGAGGAGTCCGCCGGCGCCGCCCGGCACGTCGTAGCCGCGCGGCATGTTGAGGTGGCCGTCCACCTTCATCCCCTGGTAGGGCGTCGCATGGGTCGAGGTGCGGAGGTAAACGTCGCTCGCGCGGTCGAGCCAGCGCGCGATGTTGCCATCCTTGTCCTCGATGCTGAACGACCCGCGATACATGAACTCGCCCTTGCGCAGCGCGGCGGCGTGGACAGCCCACGTGAGCGCGACGATGTTCTCGCGCGTCGGCTCGAAGAGGCGCGTCTTGCCGTTCTGTAATGCCCCGAGGACTTCGTTGCCGCGCTTGATCTGCATGGCGACGAAGTTGCGCAGTTCCCCGACGGTGCGCGGACGGTGGACGTGCGAGCGCGTGGCGACCAAGTCCTGGACGTGGACTTTGGGAATCTGGATTACGATCTCCTTGCCGCCGTATTCGATCGGCACGTCAAGCCGCTCCGGGATTATCGCAGGATCGAGGAGAGGGCGCGGGTCGGCGCCCGGCGTCTTGTAGGGCACGGGCTTCCAGGTCTTCGCCTCCTTGAGGCCGTCGCCGCCATTCTGGCGCGCCAGATATTCGTCGGGATGCGTGAGCTTCTGGACGTTCTTCTCCGAAAATGCCGCGAAGACGGCCTCGGCCTTGTCCTTGGGGACGACAAGCCGCGAAAGTCCGAGCGCGTCGCTCTCGAAGTGCGCGCCGCAGCTCTTCGCAATGCCCTCAAGGATCGACTTCGTCTCGTAGGAGAGGGGCTTCTCACAGAAATAGACGATGTCGTTGCCCTTGACCGCGGCCTTCCATGGGACGCGGCTTTCGGGGATGACCTCGAGGTGGTCGAGCGCGACTTTGCCCTTCTTGCTCACCCACGTCGTGGGCGAGGTGAGTTTTTCCAGGTTGGCGACGGTCTCGACGGCGCCCTCGCGGACGGCTGGCGCGGAGTCCTTGAGGTCGTCGTAGAGCTGGAGATTGTTGTCGGAGACGTCGAGGATCTTCTTCATCGACTCGTTGAACTCGGCCTCCTTCATGTCGATGTCGGCGACGACCTTCTGGCGCAGCGCCTTCTCGGCGTCGGAGATGCCCGCCTCATTCGGGTTGAATGCTCTGCGGTAGTCGTCGAAGACGTTCTTGAAGGCGCCGCTCTGCACGAGCTGCCGCAGGTTGACGACGCCCTCCAGCTTGGAAAAGAAGGTGTCGTCGTCGAAGACGGAGAAGTTGTTGAAGCGGGGCTTTACGCTCTTGCCGTAGGTGTCCCTGAAGGAGAGGTCGGAGGAGACCTCCAGATATTTGCCGTTGCCCTCCAGCGAGTGGCCGGGGTCGATGGCGAAGAACTGTCCGCCGACGAAGCCCTTGTTCTGGCCGCGCTTGCCGACGCCGTCGCGGTCGGCCGTGACGAGGAAGAAGGCCTTGTATTTGCCAAGCTTCTCCATTTCCATGCCGGGGAGGGCGTCCTTCGGCTTCACGACACGGCCGTCCTTGAGCATCCCCGCTTCGAGGTCCTTGTAGCCGTTGGCGAACTTCGCGGCGAGCATGATCTTCGGGTGGCCGTCGGAATACTGTCCGCGCACGATCTCCAGCTCCTGCGCGGGGACGCCGGCGATGCGCGTGAGGTCGTTGGCGAGCGCCTCGGTGACGGCGCCGGCGGAGATAGTGTCCGCCGACTGGCGCGATGTGAAGCGGTAGATCTGCCCGATGATGGACCCGCGTGTGTTGAGGATGCGCTCCGGACGCATGAAGGTTCCGGCGTGCGCGCTGTCGCCGCTGGAGAATTTCGTGCTCTCGTTGTAGTCGAGCTTGACGATCGCGCGGTCGGAGAAGTGCTTGAAGATCGGCGAAAACTCGTGGAAGTCGTTGTCGGGCTTCACGTTCATCACCGCCTCGCGAAGCTGGGCGAAGAGATACTGCTTGGCCTCCTTGATGACCGCCTTGCCCGCCGTGCCGTCGGCGATCTGCTTGAGCTCCTCGTTGGAGAAGTGGTTCTTCAGCCCCTCGGCGAGCGCCTTGAAGCAGTAGCCGGAAATGGCCTTTCCCTTTCCGGCGATGACGACCTGGGCGGCGTCCTGCAGCGCGAACTCCGCGACGGCCGCCATGCCGGCGGAGTGCCTGAGCCCGGCAAGCATGATTTGACGGCGGACCGACTTGCCCTCGCACTTGCGCGCCAGCTCCGGGTAGCACTTCTTGAGGTGGTCGAGCTCCTTGAGGCTCTCCGGCGACTCGGGATCCGCCATCAGGCCGCGCGTGTCGTCCTGCGACCAGTCGTTGCGGTAGATGAAGCCTGGCTCGACGCCGTTCGTCTTGAGCTTTTCGAGGAGGACGGGATTCGTCCCGGAGCGGTTCACGCGCATGCCCGCGCCGAGAAGTCCGCGCTTCATGAGGTCGGCGACGGACGTCTCCTTCTTCCCGAAGGCGTTGTCAAGGTTTCTGAGGCCCGTGGCCTCGCGGCCCGTCGCCGCACGGGAAAGCTTCTCGCGCGGCCCGACCTTCGACGTTTCCAGCCCGCCGGCCTCGTCGCGGACGGCGTTCAGCGCGGATTCGATGCGCTTTTGCGCGGCGGCGGCGACGTCCCCGGCCGTCTTGCACTTCGTGAGGTCTGTCCCCTTCTGGATGTCCTTGTTGATCTCGTTGCGGACCTTCTGCCAGTCGTCCTTGGAAAGCTCCAGCATCTGCGGCGACGTGTCAAGCTGGCGGTTGAGCTCGTCCACGAAACGGTTGTGACGCATCTGCGGGAGGTTGGAGAGTGTCCGCCTGATGTCCATTGCGCGGAGCGACTTGTGCAGTTCGCTGCGCGCGCCCAGGATCGTGTCGAACGCATTCGTGCCGAAGACGCCGTACTCCTTCTCCAGCGCGGCCTTGAACGCGGCCATCGTCGCGTCGTTCGTCTCCCTGCCGGAGGAAAATACGAGGTTGCCAAGCTTCGCCGTGACGTTTTTTCCCTGCCCGGACACGGCGATGTCTTGGGAGGAAAACCACGTCGAATGGGCGAGGGACTGAAATCTGTCAAGCGTGACTGTCACGGATTTTTCCTTTCAAAGTAAAAGCTCTTTTTTTATGCCCTTATGGGCGGATAATCGTGTGGTTGAGGGCGATGAAATCGTGCAGCGCATCGCTCTTGGGGGCATCCGCTTTTGCCTCGTGTCCTTCGCCAAGGAGGCCATGAATCCGGTCAAACCACATGTCGCAGAGCTGGAGAATTTTCTCCAGCGTGGCAACAAAGTCCTCAATATCACGGGCCGCCATGGCGAGATCGAAGAAATAGTTGTAGATCAGCGTCTCGCTCTGCGGCTCCAGCGTGAAATAACCGCCCGCCGTCTCTTTGCCGAAGAGTCCACCCACGAGCAGATCGCGGTAGACTGCCTTTGGCGCGTCTTTTGGCAGTTCCGCCACCTCGACGAAGCAGAGCACCTTGCCCGTCGTTTTGACAAACTGGAGGTTCAGGTTGTAGCGATCCTCGACGCGCAGCATCACGAGCCCCCCCTCATCAGGTGTTATCATGTCCAGTCCCGTCAGTTTGCGAACCTGGGCCAGAAACGCCGTGTATTCTTCCATTGTCGCCATATCCGTTTGTCCTTTTTGTTTGAGAATAAAAGCCGTGCCGCTCCGGCCATTGCCCAAGGCACGGACGTAGGCGGCACACCGTCATTTTTTCAGGTACATGTTCCTCTTTTGCATACAATTACAAGAATATCCGGGAAACCGTTGTTTCGCCAGAAAAAGCCGCCGCCCGCGCTGCGCCGGAAAGTAACGCCCGGCAGCAACCATCAAAGGCAACAAGTTTGTCCATGATTGTATCCTTTGCCGCTTCTCCCGCACGTCCGGAACAAAATCCACATTACCTGACGGGAAGGTGATACGCACAGATTGCGAAAACTCTCTCTTTTTCCGGTCTTCATGCGTTTACCAGAAAGTCGCGAAAATTGACGACCTTGACGGCATCCCCGTCCACATCCGGATGCGACTCGCCATCATACACAAGTGTTGGACGCACAGAATTCGCCTCCACCCTGGAATAGGCGCGCAGATTGGCGGCAAGAGACGGACGATAGGTCATGGCCGATTTGATTTCCACAGGCCGCGAGGCCATTCCTTCCCGCATCAGCAGATCAATCTCGAATCCCTTGCCCGTGCGCAGGAAGGACAGGCGCGGTTCCTTGCCGGAGTTCAGAACCTGCTTGAGCACATCGGCAACAACGAGATTTTCAAAAAGTTGTCCGCGCAGAGGATCCCTCGCAACCTGAGCGGCATTCTCAAGCCCCAGAAGATAGGCCGCAAGCCCTACGTCGGTAAAGTAAATTTTCGGAGATTTCACAAGTCGTTTCGATATGTTCGAGAAGTACGGCGTGAGGCGGAACACGAGGAATGACGCTTCGAGAATGGATATCCACTCCCCGATGGTCTGGGACGAAACACCGGTCTCGTTGGCAAGCGACGTCATGTTTACGACCTGCCCGATCCTGCCCGCAAGCAGCGTAATAAAACGTTCGAAGAGAATCACGTTTCGGACATTGATCAGTTGTCGCAAATCACGTTCGACGTATGTTTTGAAGTAGTTCCTGTAATAGTCGCCCGGGTCGATACCACGGGCGCGCACGTCCGGCATGAAACCTTTCAGGATCATTGCATCGGTGCTTTCATCACCGCTGCACTCGCCAATTGAAAACGGCAAAAGCGTCAGAACGCTCGTTCGTCCGGCAAGCGACTGGCTTACAGACGCCGCGAGCAAGGGCTGATGCGATCCGGTGAGTATGAATTGTCCCATGGCGTCACGCTTTTCATCAATCATGACCTGAACGGATGACATCAGTTCCGGATAGCGCTGCA
>JAEEGF011958855.1_pt1 | contig 10156 bp, 12 predicted proteins | sample 9134171 | NCBI WGS metagenome assembly JAEEGF01 (sample SAMN16246542, study PRJNA631951) | gut metagenome | biome: gut microbiome; feature: rumen; material: AP-attached | host: Bos | place: Iran: Karaj | collected 2018-10 | reverse complement strand
AAAAAACAGATGATTTTAACTGTGGGAAAATAATTGACATAATGTATCAATTTATATATAATACTGATTAATTTAAATGAGGAGGGAAGCGTTTAAATGGGGGAAGATTTTGAGACAAGAAAAAAAGAATATTTAGATCGCTTAAGAAGCAATTTTGAACTTTTTGAAATGATAAAATTTAACGAAAAGAAACAAGGAGATGCTTTATTAGCAAAAGAAATGGTTTTAAATCCTAAAAATGAAGATGAGCTAATATTTGCAGTGTTTACATTAGATTTCACTGATTTAGCAGCAAGATCAGCGATTGATGATGTTAAAACTATATTACCTAAAGATAATATATACTTAGATTTATTAGCTAATGTTATGAACTCTTTGAAAACAGGTGAAGATGTTGAACATATGGTAGAAGAAACTAAAAAGAATCCTGCTAAGTATTTATATGATTATGTAGTAGGATTTATTAATGACATAGATTCAACAGTAGAGTATTTGGCAGAAGAAACGGGTTATAATGTATATGATGAATTTGAGTTAGCACAATTTCAATTATATTTAGAAAAAGCAAATAGCATTATTAATATAAGTGAAGCAGGTGCACAACAAGGAATGCCATCAACTGAAAAAGCAAGAATTATATGTGATGAGTTTCATAGACTATGTGAAGAAGGAAGACTTGAAAGTATAATAAGAAGAAAAAATATATATTCATCCAGCCAAATAGGGCATTTCTTGCCATAACAAATAGATAATTACTCGAACTTTAAGGTTTGAGTTTTTATTTGTTTTAGAAAATAAGTAAAAAACATTAACTCTACGATTAGTTTATTGCTTTTATGATTTTTATTATATTATAATTATGATAGGTGATGAAAATGAATCAAGTGAAAATTGGAAAGTTTATAGCTGAACTTAGAAAAGAAAAAGATTTAACTCAAAAAGATCTAGCTGAAAAAATTGGAGTAACTGACAAAGCTATTTCTAAGTGGGAAAATGGTAGAGGAATGCCTGATGTTTCACTATTAAGAAAAATTAGTGAAGTATTAGGAATTACAGTAAATGAATTGTTAAGTGCTGAAAAGATAGATGATAAAGATAAAGCAAGAAAATTAGAGGAAAATTATTTTTGCGCTGTTGATTCTAAGATTAAATTACAAAATGATGTAGCTGGTCATATATTGCTTAAGTTTTTGGGATATGTTTTATTATTAATAGCATATGGATATTTTGATACAGAACCTTTTGGATGGGTTAATACATTTATAATTGTTGGCATAATACTTATTGGGGTTGCATCATATAAACTTGTTAAAATATGGAATCTAGTTGCTAAGATAGTATATGTATCAGTAGTATGTTTAGCACTAATAATAGTTGTGCTTCAATTAGACTTTCATCATGTGGATGATAGAGAAATATCACACCCACATTTCTATATAAAAAAAGTGGAAAGAGGAAAATGTATAGCATATAGAGCTCTAACATGGAGTTGCTTATCTTACAAAGATAATGAAAACAAAAATAATAATGGTGGATTAATTTGTGACTATGGAATAAGTGAAGATGCAATAAAATTTACTAAAGAAAAATATTGCGATGAGGATTATGATTATAGATATGATTGTGATGTGGTTAAATGTGATGAAAATGGAATTCCATTAGTAGACTATAAAAAAATGTATGAGTCATCAAATGAAACTGAATAAACAAAGGTTTTAACTCTTTATAAAAATGTGCTATTAAGATGTTGGAACTCGAATTTCTTTTTATATAATACTAAATTTGTAATTACTCGAACTTTATAGTTTGAGTTTTTATTTTGTATGTTATAATAATTTTATAAGGAGGATTTATAATGAAAAATAAATTTTTAGTGGGTCTTTTAGTATTAGCGATGTGCTTTGCTATAGTTGGCTGTGGAAAGAAACCAGCTGAAAATAATACACCATCAAATATAGATAACAATAATATAAATGATAATACAAATACAAATAATAATACTCAAACACCTAGTGATTCTATATCTATATCAGAAGTTACAAAATCATATAATGAAGATCTTCCATTGGGACTTGAAAATAATTATCTTAAAGTAAATGGAAATGATATAGTTGTTAGAGTACAAACATCAGGTAGTTCTGAGCAACAAGCTAATGGTCCATATTTCATTTATTATAATATGTATGTAGGAAATGATGCTTTAGGACTTAAATGTGTAAGAGATGCAATATATCATCTTGAAGGATATGGCGTAACAATGTTAAAAGAATATAATGAAGAAGAGGATGCAGGAGTTAATTATGAATTCTTTGAATGGGATTTTACTTCTTCAACACATAAAGGTGTAGACAAAGAATATGCTGCGATTTCTTTCCCTGCAGGAACAGAAGACAAACCTCAAGCAAGTCTTATGATAACTACTGATGATGGAAAACTATTAGGAGAATTTATAGCTGATGTAGTACATGATATTACATTAACTGGACCAGATGTAGAAAAATATAAAAATCATAGTGGAGATATTGTTTTCAATTCAATTAAAGATGGTAATATTACTTATTTAACTCCAACTGAAGCAATGTATATAACAGATGCTAATGGTAATAAAGTTTTAAATACATCACTTGATGAAATAGAATTAGAAGAACACTCTGTAACTATGGATAATAATAAAGCTATAGATACAAAAACAGGTAATATATATAAGATAACTAATGCAACTGGAAAATCATTTTGGTTCGGTAAATTTAGACATTTATAATAAGGAGAATATAATGGAATAAATGAAAAAGCTAATTTAGTTGAAATAATTGAATTACCAAATCACAAATATTTTATTGCTTGTCAATTTCATCCTGAATTTAAATCTAGACCTACAAAAGCTCATCCATTATTTATGTCATTTATAAAATCAAGCATATCTAATAAAAAATGATTTTGACTTTTTATAAAAGTGTGCTATCATGATGACGGAACTAGAATTCCTTTTTATGTGACACCTAGCCAAATAGGGCATTTCTTGCCATAACAAATATGAAGATAATGCGACAAATGATTCATTTGTCCATTTTTATTTATACTTTTATATTTTGTTGATATAACGAATATTGAATACAGTTTGATTATATGCTAATATTAATTATAGGAAGTGATTAAAATATGAAAGCTTTTGAGTTTGTTGAAACGTTTAGATCTAGAATGAATGAATTATATTTGGACAAAAGCATTTATAATGTAATTAATGAACATATGGATGAATTAAAAAAGAAAATTACATTTCAATATGGATGTGTAGTAGTTTGGGATGGAGGACTTGATATACCAGATACAAGTGATTACGTAGATGTTATTAAATATGGAGATGTTGTAGTAGAACATGAAGAGTATGTAGATGGTGCTTATACTGGAACTAGTTATAATTATTATGTGGTTTCCCCTAATGTACATGGGGTTGATGAAGCATATGTTTTGCGTTTATTATCTAAAAATGAGAAAGCATTAGAATTATTTTGTAAAGAATATAATGTAGATTTTTTAAAGGCATGTTATACTTTAGATTGTCCTAGCTCTAAATTAAATGAAGTTAAAGAAAAAATTATAGAAGAAATAGAATCCAGTGAACGACATTTATAATTGCTGTTAACTTTTAATATAAAATTGTAATATTGAATTTTTAGAAATTTTTGTTATTTTGATAATGGAATCTGAATTTCTTTTTATGTGACACCTAGTCAAATTGCATGATTTCTAAAGTACCAAATAGATAATTACTCTGACAATTGTCAGAGTTTTTTAATTATTTAGTGAATTAATAGAGTTGTGATATAATAAATATGTAAGGTGATAAAATGAATAAGGAAGTAATAATTAATAATTGTAAGAAACATTTTGATGGAGAATTATTAAATATTATTATAAAACAAATTAATAATTATTTTGAACTTGCAAATTCTAAATATAAAATTAAAAACAAATATAATATTGGTGATTCAGTTATTTTAGATAAAAGGCATTTATTGCATGGAATTAGAGATAAAGTAGATTTATTAAAACTCTTTTCAGAAAGGGGAATTATTAGTAATGATTATTTAAGAGATGAAATATCTTCTCATGCTTTTATATATAATTCTGGTTTTTGGAGAGTTAATAAAAAAATATCTCTTAAAGAATATGTAATTAACTATAGTGGTATGGTTGCAAAGTACGATGATAAATGGGAACAAGTGCCATATAAAAAACTAGATGAATTTGTTGAAAAAATGAGAACTTCTAATGCATGGTTATGGACTGCTGAATCTTCTATGGAAGTAAGGTTTATGCCAAGTTTAGCAAAAGATAACAATCAAATTGGATTTATATTAAATACTTCACATCCTTTAGCAGTTAAAATAAAAGATAATAGTATTTTTAGAAATCCAAAGTTAGATAAATTCAAATATTCTTTTATTCATGAAAAAGCAGTTAAGGATTTTGAAAATGGATTTAAGTTAGATGCTTTTGAGAGAGCTGATTATATAATATTTGGTTTTCCAAGTAATTGTATAGAGGGTGTTCTAGTTGGAAGAATAGTTGAAAATAATAAAGAATACTTAAAGCAAATTAAAGATATATTTCCAAATTGTTATATATGTAATTTAGATGGAATAGTTGTTTATTAAAAAATGATTAAATTTTTAAATTGATATTGGAGAAAAATGGAAACGAATAGTTATTTTGTAAATATTTTAGAAAATTCAAAAGGGAAGTTTATTAGAAGAAAAAAAAGAAAAGGAATTAAACCATATGCTAGAACATTAAGTTTAAAGTTGATTAATAAAATATTAATGGATTCTAATATTCTTTATCCTAAAATGATAAAAAATCGCTTTAATTATATTGATGAAGAAGATATAGTTTCAACTAATGATGTAAACAGTATTTCTAGAGATATAATATTTAATTACTTTATAGATACTATAAAGAAACTTAACTTTATAGATGTTAGTAAATATAAAAGAAAAATATCATGGAATAATAATAGTGAATTTATTATGTTCCAAATAAATAATTTTTTAAAAGCTCTTAAATTAAAGAAAATTAATAATTTGGAGAATGTAAAAGAAGAGTTGAATAAGATAGATACTAATATGGATGACAATAGAAAGTTATGTTTTATACATGGGGATTTACATTTGAATAATATATTAATAAATAATAAAGATTTCTATCTTATTGATTGGGAACTTGCAACTATTGGTGATTTAGCTTATGAATTGGCAATACATTTTATTCTAATGAATTATAGTGAGCAAGAAGAAACAATATTCATTGATAGATTATCCAATGATATAATATGCGACAAAAAGAAATTGATTCATGATATTAATGAATATAAAAAATATGAGTTAATAAGAAGAAAAACACTACATGGTGATGTTAAAAATCATTTTCATTAAATTTGGATGGGAATCACTTGATATAGGTGTAATATACATGATTGTATTCTTATCAGTATTATTTATATTTATAGGTAAAGTATTTTTAACAATAAGAAATAGAATAAATAAATGATTAAAATAGATTTAAGAAAAATATCTTTATGTGATATAATAATTAACAAGTTAATTTTTTAGGAGGGCTTTTAATGAATAAGAAATTTATATTTAGTTTATTAACCATTGTTATGTGTTTAATAATTGTTGGTTGTGGAAAGAAAGAAAATAATTTAAATAATTCTACAAATGTTAATTTAAATAGTAATTCTAACTCAACACAAGTCAATGAAAATACAAATACTAATGATAATACACCAACTAACGTAGTAGTGGATGATGAAATTATTGATGTTGATGAATCAGATAATGTCCCAATGGATAATACACCTGTTGTTGTTAGTGAAGTGATTAATTGTGATGGATGTGTTTTTGCATATTTTAGCGACGAAGGTGATAAAGCAAAAACTTTAGGTTCTACTGTATCTCTAAGTGAATATACAACTGATGTAAATAATTTAAAAACATCTGGCGGAAAACAAAGACATAATTTCTTTGGATTAGTACTTTCAGGGAATACTATATCAAGAGCATATGCATGTGTTTTAAAAGATGATAAAATATATTGTATTGAAGGATCAACTAATGGAGCTTATCACAGCAGTAATATAGGTATATTAAATCAATTTTTCTCTGGTAATCAATGTAAAACTTTATCTGATGGACATAATTATTGGTGTACAGATGGTTCTTATAATGGAAACTCTAAAACATCAGGATATACAAGCATGCATTATGAAACAAGTTGCACTATTTATGGATCTGATTCAAATACAGGTAAACTTATTTGCCATTAATATACTCTGGCAATTGTCAGAGTTTTTATTTGTGATATAATAAATATATATTTAGGAGGATTTATTAATGATTAAATTAGTATTAGTTAGACATGGTCAAAGTATGTGGAACTTAGAGAATAAGTTTACTGGATGGACAGATGTTGATTTATCTGAAAATGGAGTTAAAGAAGCTATTGAAGCTGGTAAAGTATTAAAAGAAAAAGGTTTCACTTTTGATGTTGCATATACTTCTGTATTAAAAAGAGCAAATAGAACATTAGATTTAATATTAGAAGAATTAGGTGAAAAAGATATTCCAATTTATAGAAGTTGGAGATTAAATGAAAGACATTATGGTGCTTTACAAGGATTAAACAAAAAAGAAACAGCTGATAAATATGGAGATGAACAAGTACATATATGGAGAAGAAGTTATGATGTTCAACCACCTGCTTTAACAGATGATGATGAAAGATATACTGAAATGAAAGGATTGTATAATGAATATATTCCTCATACAGAATGTTTAAAAGATACCGTAGAAAGAGTTATTCCTTATTGGGAAAGTGATATTCTTCCTAGTTTAAAAGAAGGTAAAAAAATCATAGTTGTAGCTCATGGTAATAGTTTAAGAGGTTTAATGAAATATTTAGATAATATGTCTGATGAAGATGTAGTTAGTTTAGAAATTGAAACGGGTAATCCAATATGTTATGAACTAGATGATGATTTTAAACCAATTAAACATTATTATTTAAAATAAACTCTAATTATTAGAGTTTTTTATTTGTGATATAATTATTTTGTGAGAGATTATGAAATTAATAAAATATGATAATAAATGTATAAAAATAATAGATATATTTGGTTGTGAATATGAAGGTAATTGTTCATATTGTAATAAAGAATATAATGAACATGAATATGGAAGAAATGAAGATAGTTTACAAATATTAAACTATATGTTTTATAAAGACACTATTAAAAAAATAATAGTTTTAAAAAATGGTTTTATAGATGATTATGGAACTATAGAAAAAGAAATTGTAAATGATGGAGTAGAAGATATTTTGGATGCATTTGATTATGAAGATAATGATCATATATGTAGAATAATTAGATGTATTAAAGATAACAATAATTTTAATAAAGAAGAATTAGATAGAATTAAAGATTATTTGAAAAACAATAAAGATGAAAAAGTTATAGAAGAATTAAAAAAACTAGAAATTTGATTTCTAGTTTGTTACCCTAGAATCATTTCCTGTTATTTGTGGGTAAATAATTATATGATTTGGGTGTGAAAGGAGATAGTTTATGAATCAAGAAAAGATTGGCAAATTTATTGCTAAGTGTCGTAAAGATAAAAAGATGACACAATCAGAACTAGCGGAAAAATTGGGAGTAACAGATAAATCAGTTGGTAACTGGGAAAATGGTAGAAACATGCCGGACTTATCATTATTTAAACCAATGTGTGATGAACTAGGTATTACTATTAATGAATTACTAAGTGGTGAAAGATTAAAGAAAGAAGAATATCAAGAAAAGTTTGAGGAAAACATTATTAATACTATCGATTATTCAACTAAGAAAATAAATCTAATTAGAAATAACTTAGGAATTGTATTATTAGTTTTAGGAATTTTAATATCTTTTACAGCCATGACTATGTTTGCATCAGAAAGTTCATGGGGAAGTATTTACTCTGTTTTTGGAGCAATAATATCATTAATTGGTGTTAGTAAGCTAACTAAAAATTTTAAATACTCTAAAAGATTAATAATATGCTTAGCATTTTTTGCATTATACATAATAGCCTTATTCATTATTGATTATATAAGTGTTGTATCACTAAGACAATTACCAAGATTTTGTACTATAAAGACAGGAAATGGTTACGTATATGAATGTGACAATCCGCTTTATAAAGTATATAGAGTAAATAGTAATACTCCAAATGAATATGTAATTATTGATACTAAAAATGAATATACTATAGATACTATTCCTGTTGTACCATTTAATAGAGATAAATCAGGAATTGATAATATTATTAAATATAAAAACAAATATGTAGGCAATAATAGTAATGATAGTAATTTAATTAATTCATTGCCTCTATCAGAATATGGCTATGTATTTGCAATAGATCCAGATAACCTAAGTTTAACAATTGATTATCATATAACTGATTGGTATATAGATGAAAACTATTATGTAGAAAAAAGTCTATTATATAATTCTGTATCTATATTTGCTTTAATAGATAATGTTAAAACAATAAAATATAATTTCAGTGGTAAAACATATGAAGTTACAAGAGAAAATGTTGAGAACTATTATCCAAACTATAATGAAATAGTAAAAGACGGAATTAATAAAGAAGCCTTTAATAAATATCTTGAAAGCAAAATTACAGATGATGAATTTGTAGATACATATTTCACCAAAATATTCATTTAAAGAAGTTATAAACCAACTTCTTTTTTTATATTATGATATACTATTTTTGAATGAGTGTGATTTATATGAAAAAAGAAATTAAGAAAGTTATCTTATTAGCCATTATATTAATTATTATTTCTTCAATAACCATTTTAATCATGGGAAAAACATGTACAATAACATTTGATACTAATAATAAAAAGATAACTGATTTGGCGATAGATGGGGAAGAAAATGTTGAAATACTAGAAAAGAAACTCATAGGTAGCAAATATATAGTAAAATTAAAAGCCAAGAAACCGGGTAACACTTATTTCTTCCTAGAATATGATGAATACAAAGAAGGCAAAAACGTAGTGGTTCATAAAAGTCATGTTATAACAAGTGATTCATTCTTTGGCAAATCAAACGGATCAGAAATAATACCTATATCGCTTTCAATATTCTTGATATATTGCCTCTATTTATTAATAAAAAGATATAAATATACTTTGACAGAAAATATATATCAATACAAAAACATAGCTTATTTAGGCATTATAATTTATTTGTCTTTTTTCACATTAAGCAATCTTGTATCTATTTTTCATTATCAGGGATTACAAACTACTATAAATGATACAATTAATTCATTATCATTTGTATCGGTTATAATGCTTCCAATAGCGCTTGTAACCTTTATTTTAGTTACAATTAGTAATATTAATCTAATTAGAAAAGAAGGAAAATCTTTAAAAAATTTACTTGGATTATTCCTGGGAATATTTATTTGTGTATTAACATTTTTACCAGATAATGTATATAAATTCTTAATGAAATCGCAAATAGTTAATATCTATAATTTAAATAGACCAGGTCCATATCTATACAACTTCTTTGAGTCACTAGTGTACTTAACTGTAGCATACCTAGAATGTGTTCTATTAGCTACAATAATTATTGCTATTAAATCAATTAGAAAGAAACCTGAAATGAATAAAGATTATATTATTATTTTAGGCTGTCAAATAAAGAAGGATGGAACATTAACTCCTTTACTAAAGGGTAGAGTAGATAGAGCATTAGAGTTTAGAAATGAACAATTAAAAGAAACTAAAAAAGATTTAGTATTTGTAACTTCTGGTGGGCAAGGAAAAGATGAGATAATTTCAGAAGGCGAAGCAATGAAAAATTATTTGCTTGATCAAGGAATAAAAGCCAAAAACATCCTTGTTGAAGCCAAATCAAAAAATACAAATGAAAATATTAAATTTTCTAATAAATTAATTAATAATAAAAAAGCTAATATTGGATTTGCTACAACCAATTATAACGTCCTAAGAGCAGGTTTAATTGCATAAGAACAAGGATTAAAATTTGAAGGAATTGGATCTAAAGCAAAAACGTATTTTTGGATTA
>JAEEGF011787389.1_pt1 | contig 10156 bp, 8 predicted proteins | sample 9134171 | NCBI WGS metagenome assembly JAEEGF01 (sample SAMN16246542, study PRJNA631951) | gut metagenome | biome: gut microbiome; feature: rumen; material: AP-attached | host: Bos | place: Iran: Karaj | collected 2018-10 | reverse complement strand
TCATCAAGAGTAGAGAAATCTTTAGTTTCATGCGTTCTTATAATTGATTGATTTTTGTCAACAATATTTGTTTGAAGGATAATGATTGCGCAAAAATAGTAAAAATAATTGAGTAAAAGAGCAAAAAAAGCAAAAAATCGGTCTTGTTCTCAAAGGTTTAACTATTGATTAGTCACGATGCGCTTGGTAACCTGCTGGTTGCCGTCACTCATGTTGGTGACGACGATGCAGATGCCGGGTTGTGGCGCGTGCAGGTTCTGTCCCTGCAGATTATAGTACTTGACACTGACGGGTTGCGGGTCAGTGGTCAGTTCGGTCACCGATGACGAGCTTGAGTAATCGAGCTGTAGCCAGTTAAAACCGCAGGGGTCGCTACTCGAGTTGACAATCTCGAGCGTGTGCTGGCCATTGTCGAGCAGCACGCGCACTTTGCAAGTCTGCCAACCGTCGATGGATGCGACATAGGTGTTCTCGCCCACAATTTCATCGTTGGTCATTACACTGAAGGCAGCCTCTTGACCTTGTGACAGGTTCAATCGCAGCGACACATCGTAGTATCCATCCTCTAACAGGTCGATTTGATATCGTGCCGTGGCATTGCCTTGTTCGGTAGCATTAAACTGGCTGAATTCAATCTTGGCATCCGATTCAGGGTCGGTGTTCAGGTCGACCTTACCGCCCGACATGTAGATGTAGTCCTTGGCAGCGATGCGCTGTCCAGGAGCGAAGAAGCAGTCTTTGTCGAATGCCGAGCTATAGACATAGATGGTACCCAAGCGTGTGAGCGGACTGTCGTCGGCATTGCTCTCAAACATGCGATAGTAGGGATAGCCATAGTTGTTGTTGCCATGGGCCATAAACCAGCAGTAGCCTGCCACATGCTCGCTCAGCTCAAGCACCTGCAGTTTCTCAACCATCGATTGCACCTGGAAGTCGGCGTTCAGGTTGTTATTGTTGTTCTCCCATGAGCAAAATTCGGTGAGCAACATGGGCGTCTGTCCGTGCTCATCGAAGTAGCGTTTTAGGTTTGGGTAATTGTCGTTATAGTTATCAACATAGAGGTACTTGTTGACATACCAGTCGACTGCGGTGGCATAGTCCATGTAGCAGTGCAGAGCAATGTAGTCCATGCGCGGGTCCCTGTCATAGAGGTTGTTATACTCAAGGATGAAGGCATCGAGCCAGTCGACGGGTTGCCACACGCGACCGCCAACACGTTCACCACTGAAGTTCAGTGCTGGAGAGACCAGTGCCATGCCATATTGCTCGGCATATTCCTCTAGTTCGGGCCATTTCTCAGCGGCTTGTGCTGGGGTCATGTTGGCTTGGGATGAGAAGTTCGGCTCGTTGAAACCTAGGAGGTAGCGGGTGCCGCTGTTGCCAGCGAGATAGTTGGTCAGTTGTGTTCCGTTCCAGTAGCCGTTCCAACACATGGGTGCGAAGTTGATGTCGCAGCCCTCGCCGCCCAAGTTCTCGGGCTGTCGACCAGGATTGACCGCCCAGTTATAGGTCCAGGACACTCCTGGTGCCAGTGCTGCCACGCTTTGCTGGCTATAGAATTGCCCATTGTCACAATACCCTCGTTTTTCGCTGCGTTTCATTTGCACTTCGTCGGCCAGTGAGGTAGCTGGCATGATGATGCTCAGTAGCAGTGTAATGAGAATAATTCTTTTCATAATGTATGATTTTTATGATAGATAATTCGAATGGACGCAGCCTGCTTCGACGGGCCTTTCCCGCGAGGGCCGTTTTCTAGTGCAAAAGTACTACTAAGTACGCACGCGACAAAAATATTACTACTACAACAATGCGACTGGCACTACGACAAAAACTCACTTTTTTTGAAGAAAAATCTGCGTTTTATGCTTTATATCAACATTTTTGTGTACTTTTGCAACCACAACAATTCAACGATATGAAACCTCTACAATCCATAGTGTCGACGGTGTTGATTTTGGTTGCATGCTCGGCACATGCGCAGTTTAATATTGTGCGAAATTTTGCTAGCGAGCTTACAGGGGGAGGCACGCAGAACTGGAATGTTATGCAAGATGACGAGGGGCTGATTTATCTGGCCAACACGCGTGGTCTTTTGTGCTTTGACGGTCACCGATGGTCGTGTACACCCAACGCCAGTTATACCGACTTGCGTGCTATTAGCCTGGATAAGAATCATCGTCGCGTCTATGCAGGCGGTTCAAACGAGCTAGGCTACTATGATCTATCGAACCGCCTGGCTGCTCCTCGTTATGTCTCTTTGAAAGACAAGTGGCCAAAGGGCGCTGGTGAAATAGGCGATGTGTGGAATATCCATGCTTTGGGAAACACTTTTGTTTTCCAAACTAAGCGTCACCTGGCTGTTTATCGTGATGGCGCAGCTCAGATTAAGGTGGTGGCTGCGCCCACCGAGGTTGCGACATCGGTTGTTGAACACGATCGGCTGATTGTGTTGTGCAGTGACGGTATATATGCCTTTGATGGCTCTGCTCTGAAACGATTGCCAGGCGAACTGCCGTCGGGCGGCCTGCTGGTGCGTGCCATGCTGCCAACCGACGAAGGGCTCTTGCTGGTTACCGACGAGCATGGTATCTATCGGTATGATGGGCAGGCGATTACGCCCTATGTGCTCGATATCACGCCATTCTTGATACAGAACAAGGTGTTCTGTGCGGCAGCCAATGGTCAATATCTGGCTTTTGGTACCATTCGTAACGGACTGGTGGTGAAAGACATGAAGACTGGTAGGTGTGAGTATTCAAACTTGTCGACCGGCTTGCAAAACAACACAGTGTTGTCGGTGCGTTTCGACCATTGGGGCAATGTGTGGATGGGGCTGGACTACGGTGTGGCCTACTTGGTACGCGACCTGCCTTTCATGTCGTTGATGGGCGAGAATCTGCGCATTGGCCGGGGCTATGCATCGCTGGTTGATGGCAGTCGTCTCTATCTTGCGACCAATCAGGGACTTTATGTCACTACCTACCCGTTGCTTGCTGGTGCTACGCCCCCCGATGTTCAGCCCATCAACTCGGTCACGGGTCAGGTGTGGTGCTTGCGCAAGACTTCGGCGGGCATCTTGTGCGGCTGTGACCAGGGTGTGATGTTGGTTAATGGCACCCTGGCGACTCATCTTGCCGGTCCCGGTGGCACATGGGACTTCCGCGAGTTGAAGCACCATCCTGGACTGGTGTTGGGGTGCGATTACAGTGGCTTCTTTGTGATGCGCATCAATGGCTCGACGCTGAGTTATGTGGGAAGGGTAAAAGGTATTGAGTGGCCCAGCTCAAACTTTGAGGAAGATGCCGATGGCACCATCTGGGCTGGGCACTGGCAGAAAGGCATTTACCACTTGTGGCTCAACGAAGAAGGAACGCAGGTTGTCAAACAAGAGCACTTCACTCAGGGCAAGGGCCTGCTGGTCGAGGGTGGCAACTTGGTGTGCAAGATGCAGGACACGGTGTTTGTGTCGTCGGTCGATGGCTTTTGGCGCTACGACCGTTCGGCAGGCAAGTTGGCGCATGTCGACTGGCTAAATCGTATGGTCAACCACTATGGTAACGCAGCAATGATTCACGAAACGCCCTGGCGCGATGCCTGGGTATTTACTGGCGAGAACATATTGTTGCTCAAACGCCGTGCGTCAGGGACCTTCGATGTTGACAGTACGACCTATCAGGGTGGCACTAGCCGTGTGGCTATGGCACTGGGTCACATGGGCTTCCCCGACTCGGCGCACACTATCTTTAATGCCAACAAGGGGTTCTATTTGGCAAATCAGCGCATGCTTCAAACTCCCAAGTCGCGTCACCAGGTGATGATCCGTCGTGTCGCTGACCTCAACAATATTGACTCGTGTTTTACCACTAATCATCAGGGTGACAAGCCACTGCTGGTGATTCCCAAGGATCACAACTCGATACGCGTCGAGTATGCTTTGCCCGAGTATCATGGCGACGGCATCGTCACCTATCAGTGTTATCTAGAGGGCTATGACAAGACATGGGGAGCCGAGGACACCGAGTCGAGCAAGGACTACACGCAACTGCCCAAGGGCACCTATTTGCTGCATGTGCGGGCGCACAACCACTATGACGCGTCGACCAGCGAGACCATGCTTGCCCTGATGGTGTTGCCGGCTTGGTACGAGACCTGGTGGGCTTACTCGATTTATGGCATCTTGCTCGCCATGGGACTAGGATGGATGGCACGGCTGGTGACCCAGCGACAGCGCCGTGCGGTGCAGCGCATCGAGGATGAGCGCAACCGCCAGCTCAAGGAGCAGCAGATGGCATTCCAAATCGAGAAGGCACATCAAGAGCGCGAGGTGATGGAGGCCCGCACCACACAGCTCGAGCACGACCTCATGCACAAGACCAGCGAGTTGGGCGACTTCACCATGAATCTCATGCGCAAGAACGACATGCTGCAGCAACTCGATGACAGTCTGGCCGACCTGGCCGAGAGTGTCAAGCGCGACGATCCCAAGGCGAAGGTGTCGCAGAAGGTTAAGGCCATACGCAAGAGCATCGTTGACAACATGAACGACGATGACAACTGGGACAAGTTTGAGGAGAACTTTAACCTGGTCTACGACAACTTTATGGCCAAGTTGCTGGCGAAGTTCCCCGACCTTCACAAGAATGAGCGCAAGCTCTGCGCCTACCTGCGCCTGGGCCTGTCGAGCAAGGAAATAGCGTCGCTGCTCAATATCTCGCTGCGCAGTGTCGAGACTTTCCGCTATCGCCTTCGCAAGAAGTTGGGCCTAGCCCCGCGTGAGAGCATCACCGACTTTGTCCAGCGCTTGTGACATATAATGACAAAAACCACGCGAAGCATGTTCTAGTTGCTTCGCGTGGTTGGTTTTTGTTGCATTGTGAGGCGGTTAGGGTGTCTGTTCGGATGTCTGTTCGGGCGTCAGTTCGGATGGGAGTTCGGGTGGAAGTGGGGTGCGGTCGTGCGAGAGGAGGATGAGCACACCGGCAATGGCTAGGAATACCAGCGGGGGCATCAGTTCGCTGCGGTTGCAATAATGCACATTGAGCGGGAATAATAGGATAACTGAAGTCAGGCAGGGGTATGCGATAATTTTGAACAGTTTCTGCCACCATGTGCTGGCCGACTTGGCATAGTTGCCAAAATAGATGCACCAAGCCAGAAAATACCAGAACCCCGTCATCAGGTAGAGGGTGTTCTTTTGCGACGAGTCATACTCGCCCCAGATGGTTCCGCTGAGCGAGTCTCTGATGCTCTCGTCCAGGTCTATGTCATTCTGGATCCTCTCACCCTTGATCACTTTCTCGCCGATGTCGACCGTGGTGGTAGCCACAACGTCGGCCACGTCGTTGGTAAACGCGCGTATGATGTCCTCGAGGGTCGCATAACTGGCAATGCCCGCCAAGAGCAGGAAGCCTATCATGAGTTTGTCACGCATCTTCTCGGCCCAGGTGCCACGTTTGTGGCCCAGCAATGGGTTGCGCGCGCCCAGTAAGAACATGGCCCAGCACAAGCCAACGCCCACAATGCACATTACGAAGAATACGGCATAGAATTGCCACAATGTCATCGGTTCCATCTTTCCTAGTCGTTAAAGGGAGTTAGTAGACTGCTTCTTAGATATTTTGTGTTGCAAAGATAGTACTTTTTTGTGATAAATCTGTCTGTTCTGCGTCATTTGCGTGAAATATTTTGTATTTTTGTGGCATGAAAAAGATTGCGATTATCAATGGGCCCAATCTGAACCTGGTGGGCATCCGTGAGCCAGAGATTTATGGCACCGAGCGCCTGGACGACTATTTGCAGCGGTTGGTGAGCCAATATGCCGACGTGGAGTTCACCCTCTATCAGAGCAACCACGAGGGTGACCTCATTGACGAGTTGCAGCGCGTGGGATTCGATGCCAACGGCGTCGTGCTCAACGCCGGCGGCTATACCCACACGTCGGTCGCCATTGCCGATGCCATCGCTGCCATTACCGCGCCTGTGGTCGAGGTGCACATCAGCGACCTCACCCAGCGTGAGCCGTGGCGCCGCCATTCGATGCTCACCGCGGTGTGTGCCACCACCATCATGGGCCACGGCCTGGACGGCTACCGTCAGGCAGTGGAGTACTTGCTTGCGTTATGACTGAAGAGTTAGAAGAATATATCTTGCAGCATATTGATGCCGAGCCTGAGCATCTGGCGCGGCTCGACCGCGACACGCACGTGCGGTTGCTTTATCCCCGCATGTGCTCGGGTCACTTGCAGGGCCGCCTGCTCAAGATGCTGGTGCGCATGATCAACCCGCGGCAAGTGCTGGAACTGGGCACCTATAGCGGCTATGCCACGCAGTGCCTGGCCGAAGGCTTGCTTCGCCCCGATGCCCATGTCGACACCATCGAGATTGACGACGAGCTCGAAGACTTCATCCGCGAGCACCTGGCGCAGTCGCCGGTGGCGAGCCGCATCAGCCTGCACCTGGGCGATGCGGTGCAGATACTGGAACAGTTGCAGTGCCAATATGACTTGATTTATATCGACGCCAACAAGCGCGACTACCTCGCCTACTACGACCTGGCGTTGGCGCACTTGATGCCGGGCGGGTATATCCTTGCCGACAACACCTTGTGGGACGGCAAGGTCACCGATCCTGCCGCACATGACGCGCAAACCCAGGGCATCCGCGCCTTTAACGACCGCGTCGCTGCCGATCCCCGTGTCGAGAAGGTGATCTTGCCGCTGCGAGATGGGTTGACGGTAATCCGTAAGGTTTCCCCGTCCCCCTAGCCTCCTAAAGGGGGAACAAGCAGGGTGTTGATGTGTTTTTTGATGCTATCTGGCCGAAATGCCGACAAAAAGCATTAACTTTGCACGATTTTTTTAATTAGACTAAATTGCAAGCTACAAGACAAGAAAAGATTAATCGTCTGGTTCAGAAAGAGCTGAGCGAGATTTTCCGCCTCGAGACGGCCAAGACCACGGGTGTGCTCATCAGCGTGAGCCATGTGCGTGTGTCGCCCGACCTGAGCGTGGCGCGCGTGCACTTGAGCATCTTCCCCAGTGCTCAGGCCCCCGAGCTGTTGGCCAACATCAACGCCAATGCCACGGCCATCCGCTATGACCTGGCACAGCGCCTGCGCTACCAACTGCGTCGCACGCCTGAGATGACGTTCTACATCGACGACTCGCTCGACTACATCGAGCACATCGACCAGTTGCTGGGCAAGTGAGCGTCCTGACCAAGATAGCGCTGCGCTACCTGGTGTCGAAGAAGGCCCACAACGCGGTCAACATCATCTCAATCATCTCGACACTGGGTGTGGTGGTCACTACGGCCGCCCTGATTTGTGTGCTCAGTGTGTTCAACGGGTTTCGCGGGCTCATTATGGGCAAACTTGCGCAGCTGGACCCACAAATCGCCATCACGGCGACGCAGGGCAAGGCCATCGAGCAAGCCGACAGTGTGCTGCAAGTGGTCAAGCAGATGCCAGGCGTGGCGGGAGCCATCCCCGTCATCGAGGACCATGCGCTGGCGGTGTTTGCCGATTACCAGATGCCCGTACGCCTGAAAGGCGTGCCCGACAATTACAACCAATTCAATGCCATGGACACCCTCATGGTCGACGGCGACTGGCGGCTGCACGACCAGGTGAGTGCCTACGCCGTGGTGGGCGTGGGGCCAGCGATGATGTTGCACGTCAGGCCGGGCTACCTGCTCATGCTCAACCTCTATGCGCCCAAGCGCCAGGGACGGGTCAACATGGCGAACCCCATGGGGGCGTTTGTCGCCGACTCGCTGTTTGTTTCGGGCGTGTTCCAACTGCAACAGAATGCCTACGATGCCGATCTCATCTTCTTGCCCATCGAGAAGGCTAGGCGGCTGTTTGACTATCCCACACAGGCCACCCAGATCGAGGTGACCCTGCAGCCCGGTGCCGACGAGGCCGCGTTCATGCGCCAGCTGTCGGCCCAGTTGGGCACATCTTATACCATCAAGAACCGCCTGATGCAGCAGGCAGCGGCCTACCGCCTGGTCAATGTTGAGAAATGGATGGCGTTCCTGCTCATGGCGTTCATCCTGCTCATCGCCACGTTCAATGTCATCAGCACACTCTCGCTGCTCATCATCGAGAAGGACGAGAGCATCGGCACTCTACGCAACTTGGGTGCCACCGACCAGCAGATCACGCGCATCTTTGTCATCGAGGGATGGCTCATCGCCTTGGTGGGCGCTGTGCTGGGCGTCGCTCTGGGACTGGCATTGTGCTACGGCCAGCAGCGCTTCGGTTGGCTCACCCTCGGTGTCGAGCCCGACACGCTCATCACCCACGCCTATCCCATCATCGTGCAGTGGACCGACGTGCTCATCGCCTTCGGCCTGGTCGCCCTCATCGGCCTGCTCACCGCCTTGGTCACCTCGCTGACCATGCGCCGCCGCTTGCGGTAAGTTAAGTAGTTAAGTAGTTAAAGGGAGTCAAAGGGAGTTAAGTAGAACAGCCAGATTGAAACTTTAACCCCTAGAAAGACAGAATTTTGAGTGCAACTGGGGGCTCACCCTTTGATGCTATTAGACTATAAAGACAGAAAGACAAAATCATTTTTTTAAGCAGTTAATTGTGACAGGGGGCAAGCTCTTTGTTTTCATAATTGTTTGGTAACTCCAAATCATTTTCGTAACTTTGCGGTCGCGTAATTACGAATATGTTACTGAAAATACTCTAAGATATGAAAAAGTATAATCGCATCATGTTGGGAAGCGGTGGACGTTTTGCCGACGCTTGTCGTGAGGAAGGGTACATTGGCGCAAATTTCGATTTGCCGTTTGACCTCTCCGATTCGCTTTTTGAGAATTGGCGGGACTTCAATGCCAAATTCATTCCTGTTTGGATGGAGAAACACCCCGATAAGTCGAAGACATCGGCTGGTCTTGCGTGTGGTTTCTTGCATACAATCGCGAAAGACCTAAAAATTGGTGACATAGTATTGTCGCCCTCTGGGAAAGGCTTTTACTATGTGGGAACCATTGCCAGCGATTATTACTATGTCCCAAATACCGAATTGCCCCATCGCAGAAAGGTAGAGTGGATGAACACCGTCATACAACGCAATGATATGTCGCAGAATCTCCGCAATTCCACAGGTTCTATTGGTACTTGCTGCAATGTGACACGCTTTGCCGAGGAGATTGAGGCTCTGTTAGTAGGGAATCCTTTTGTGCCAGAAACGCAGACCACGAAGGCAGAAGAGGTGAAGCAAAAGAGCTTTGACGAGCGGTCACTGCACAAATTGTTCTGCACTTATCTGCGCACACGCAACATTTATGGGAAAACAATCTTCCATGAAAAGACCTCATCCCGAACCGACCATGCTCAAAAATGGGTACATCCCGACATCATAGGAGTGCAGTTTGAGGATTTCGACAACGATGCAACGCTGTCGTTACTCAAAGCCACGGAACCGAAAGAATCAGTACACATCTATTCCTATGAATTAAAAAAGAAGATAGATTCCGACTATCAGTTGAAACAATGCTTCTTCCAAGCATTATCGAACAGTAGTTGGGCTAACTACGGTTATCTGGTAGCATTTGAGATATCTGAAGGATTAGACGAAGAGATGGCGCGTCTGAACAATGCCTTTGGTATTGGCATCATTCAGATGCAAGCCACCGAATCGGTTGTGCTTTATCCCGCAAGAGAAAAGCCATTGGATTACAATACCATCGAAAAGCTTAACAATCTCAATCCCGATTTCCGTTCTTTCATTGAAAAACTGTCTAAGGTAATGTTGGCATCGAAAGATTATACGGCAGATGCACGAAAATCATTCGTTGCCATTTGTGACAAAGTTTTTGACACTGATGAGGCAATAGCCCAGTATTGCAAGGACAACAACATCCCATATTGAAATTGAATCGAAAGAGAAGAGCTTTAGGAAAGAATTGAGTATAAGCATTTATAATGCGCTTATTTCGGATTGCAAATCCTTATACTCGAATGCGGTCGGATTACAAATCCGACCGAACAAGTTTATTCCGTTGTGAAAACATCAAGGGTTTTTGTCTTTATGTCTTTATAGTCTTTATTCTGTCCCTTTAGTTGGTGATGTCGGCGACGATGTATTCTGAGCGGGTGCCGATGCGGTATTTGCCGCCCCAGATGCCTATGCCCGAGCTGACG
>JAEEGF011786901.1_pt1 | contig 10156 bp, 5 predicted proteins | sample 9134171 | NCBI WGS metagenome assembly JAEEGF01 (sample SAMN16246542, study PRJNA631951) | gut metagenome | biome: gut microbiome; feature: rumen; material: AP-attached | host: Bos | place: Iran: Karaj | collected 2018-10 | reverse complement strand
TAGAGGTAATGATAATCTCACGGTTACCACGCTTCAGCTTACCCATGGTTACCTCACCGTCAATTTCGGCTACGATAGCAGGGTTGCTGGGGTTACGAGCCTCGAACAACTCAGTAACACGGGGCAGACCACCGGTGATATCACCACCACCACCAACTACACGAGGAATCTTAACCAGTACATCACCGGCCTTGACTTCCTGACCGTCCTTGATGGCAATATGTCCGCCAATGGGGAAGTTATAGGTACGCAGCAACTCACCGTTCTCATCAACAATGTGAGCAGCAGGAACCTTTGTTCTATCACGTGACTCAATGATAATGCTCTCGCTCAAACCGGTAGCTTCATCACTTTCTACACGATAGGTTACATTCTCTATTACGTCCTCGAACTGAATCTTACCAGGAGCCTCGGTTACGATTACGGCGTTGAAGGGATCCCACTTGGCAACTACATCGCCCTTAGCAACCTTCTCGCCTTCCTTCTTGTAGAGAGTACTACCGTAAGGAACACTCTGAGTAAGCAGTACAATACCAGTTGTGGGCTCTACGAAGCGAACCTCAGCCAGACGACCAACAACTACCTGAGCGGCATTGCCATTCTCGTCTGTTACATCAACGGTACGCAACTCCTCGAACTCGAGACGAGCATCATACTTAGCCTTGATCATAGCGTTGGCGGCTGCGTTACCAGCCACACCACCGGCATGGAACGTACGAAGTGTAAGCTGTGTACCAGGCTCACCGATTGACTGAGCTGCGATAACACCTACAGCCTCACCCTTCTGAACCATCTGGCTAGTTGCCAGGTTACGTCCGTAACACTTCATACAAACACCCTTCTTGCTTTCGCAGGTAAGAACGGAACGGATCTCGACTGTCTCAATGGGACTGTCCTCAATTTCCTGAGCCTTAGCCTCGTTGATCTCCTCACCGGCAGCAACAATGAGCTTACCTGTAGCGGGGTGTATAACATCATGTACAGATACACGACCCAAGATACGATCGTAAAGGCTGCTGATAACCTCATCGCCATTCTTCAAGGCAGAGCAGGTAAGACCGCGCAATGTACCACAGTCCTCTTCGGTAATGATAACGTCATGGCTTACGTCAACCAAACGACGTGTCAGGTAACCGGCATCGGCCGTCTTCAAAGCGGTATCGGCCAAACCCTTACGGGCACCGTGGGTAGAGATGAAGTACTCCAGCACGGACATACCCTCCTTAAAGTTAGAGATAATGGGGTTCTCGATAGTATCGGGCTCAGCACCGGCCTTCTGAGGCTTAGCCATCAAACCACGCATACCAGAGAGCTGACTGATCTGACCGGCACTACCACGGGCACCAGAGTCAAGCATCATGTATACAGCGTTGAAGCCCTGGTCAGCCTCCTTCATAGTCTTCATCAGGATAGCAGACAAGTCGTTGTTAACGTGTGTCCAGATATCGATAACCTGGTTGTGACGCTCCTTGTCGGTAATGAAACCCATTCCGTACTCACCCTGAATACGGTCGATCTCTTCATTACCCTTGCGGATAAGTTCGTCTTTCTCCTTAGGAATGATAATATCACCCAAGTTGAATGACAGACCACCCTCGTATGCCAGACGGTAACCAAGGTTCTTGATACCATCCAGGAAGTCACAGGCACGTGCCACACCAACGGTCTTGATAACATCGGTGATGATGCCACGAAGGGTCTTCTTAGAAATAACGTCATTGAAGTAACCTACCTCGGCGGGGATAATCTCGTTGGCGATAACACGACCAACAGAGGTCTCTACCATACGCTTGCCAAGTGTTCCATCCTCCAGCAGGTCATCAACTACTACGAATACAGGGGCGTGAACATCCACGCGCTTCTCGTTGTAAGCGATGATAGCCTCCTCGGGACCATAGAACTTCAGACCGGAGCCCTTAGCACCTGGACGGAGCTTGGTAATGTAGTACAAACCCAGTACCATATCCTGAGAAGGAACGGTAATAGGTGCACCATTGGCAGGGTTCAGAATATTGTGTGACTGGAGCATCAGAATCTGTGCCTCCAGGATAGCCTCGTTGCTCAAAGGCAAATGAACAGCCATCTGGTCACCATCGAAGTCGGCGTTGAACGCAGTACATGCCAATGGGTGCAACTGGATAGCCTTACCCTCAATCATCTTAGGCTGGAAGGCCTGGATACCCAGACGGTGCAGTGTTGGTGCACGGTTCAACAGAACGGGATGACCCTTCATTACATATTCCAGAATATCCCATATAATAGGATCCTTACGATCTACAATCTTCTTAGCGCTCTTAACGGTCTTAACGATACCACGCTCGATAAGCTTACGGATGACAAATGGCTTGTACAACTCTGCTGCCATCAACTTAGGCAGACCGCACTCGCCCATCTTCAACTCGGGACCTACAACAATTACGGAACGGGCTGAGTAGTCAACACGCTTACCCAACAAGTTCTGACGGAAACGTCCCTGCTTACCCTTCAGCGAATCACTCAAAGACTTCAGAGGACGGTTGCTGTCAGTCTTAACAGCGCTGCTCTTACGGCTGTTGTCGAAGAGGCTGTCAACGGCCTCCTGCAACATACGCTTCTCGTTACGCAAAATAACCTCGGGAGCCTTGATCTCAATGAGTCGCTTCAGACGGTTGTTACGTATGATAACACGACGGTAGAGATCGTTCAAGTCGCTAGTAGCGAAACGACCACCATCCAGGGGAACAAGAGGACGAAGCTCTGGTGGAATGACGGGAAGAATCTTCATGATCATCCACTCAGGCTTGTTTCTGCCCTTGCTGGCACGGAAGCTCTCTACTACCTGCAGACGCTTCAGCGCCTCGTTCTTACGCTGCTGAGCAGAATCCTGACTAGCAGAATCACGCAACTCATAAGACAGCTTGTCCAAGTCTAACTGCAGCAACAAATCATAGATAGCCTCGGCACCCATCTTGGCAATGAACTTGTTGGGGTCATTATCCTCAAGGAATGCATTGTTCTGAGGCAGACGATCCATGATGTCCATGTACTCATCCTCAGAAAGCAGGTCGAACTTCTGCAAAGGCATATCCTTGTCGTTCTCCATCACACCAGGCTGGATAACAACATAGCGCTCGTAGTAGATGATAGCATCAAGCTTCTTGGTAGGAATACCTAGCAGATAGCCGATTTTATTGGGAAGTGATCTGAAGTACCAGATATGAGCAACAGGAACAACCAACTGGATGTGACCACTACGCTCACGACGGACCTTCTTCTCTGTTACCTCAACACCACATCGGTCGCAGACAATACCCTTATAGCGGATACGCTTATACTTACCACAATGGCACTCATAATCCTTGGTAGGACCAAAGATACGCTCACAGAACAAGCCATCGCGCTCAGGCTTATAGGTACGGTAGTTAATGGTCTCTGGTTTCAAGACCTCGCCATACGAATTCTCCAGAATCTCCTCGGGAGATGCCAGACCGATGGTTATCTTGGTAAAATTGTTTTTTACCTTTGTTTCTTTCTTAAAAGCCATATTATATATCCTTTCTAAAAAGAGTATTCTACGTTAATCCAATGTAACACTTAAACCCAAACCACGCAACTCGTGCAAGAGTACGTTCAATGACTCAGGAATACCAGGAGTAGGCATGTGCTCACCCTTAACGATGGCCTCGTAAGCCTTGCTACGACCTACAACGTCATCACTCTTGATGGTGAGGATCTCCTGCAGCACATGAGAAGCACCGAAGGCCTCGATAGCCCAAACCTCCATTTCTCCGAAACGCTGACCACCAAACTGTGCCTTACCACCAAGGGGCTGCTGAGTAATAAGAGAGTACGGGCCAATGCTACGGGCATGCATCTTGTCTTCAACCATGTGGCCCAGTTTCAGCATGTAGGCAACACCTACGGTAGCCAACTGGTCGAAGGGCTCACCTGTTGCACCATCGTACAACTGAGTTGAGCAGTAGCGGGGCAGGCCGGCCTTGTCAGTCCACTCGCAGAGGTCATCCAGAGATGCACCGTCAAAGATGGGAGTAGCAAACTTAACACCAAGTTTCTTACCGGCAGCACCCAGCACGGTCTCGAAAATCTGACCAATGTTCATACGTGAAGGCACACCCAGGGGGTTCAGTACGATATCTACAGGAGTACCATCCTCCAAGAATGGCATATCCTCCTGACGTACAACCTTACTTACAATACCCTTGTTACCGTGACGACCAGCCATCTTATCACCGACACCAATCTTACGTTTCTTGGCAATGTAAACCTTTGCCATCTGGATGATACCGCTGGGCAGCTCATCACCGATGGTGATGGCATACTTCTTACGCTTCATCTCAGCATCCAGAAGCTTGTACTTCTTCAGGTAGTTGATAATCAGCTTAGAAATCAAGCCATTGATGTGCTCGTCATTGGTCCAGTTGCTCAACTGAACAGCTGTGAAGTCAAAGGTGTTCAGGACATTGGCTGTAATGCTGCCACCCTTGGCAATCAGATCGGCACCCATGTAATCCTTGATGCCCTGGCTCTTCTTACCCTTGGTGAGCTCCAGCAACTTGTCAACAAGAATAGCCTTCAGGTCTTCTACCTTGCTATTGAACTCTTCATCAATAGCAGCCAAACGAGGCTTGTCTGCATTCTTGATAGCACGTGTCTTGATAGCACGTGAGAACAACTTCTTATCAATTACAACACCATTCAGTGAGGGGCTTGCCTTCAGAGAAGCATCCTTGACATCACCTGCCTTGTCACCAAAGATGGCACGCAGCAACTTCTCTTCAGGACTGGGATCACTCTCACCCTTAGGTGTAATCTTACCAATCATAATGTCGCCAGGAGCAACACGGGCACCGATACGGATGATACCATTCTCGTCAAGGTCCTTTGTAGCTTCCTCGCTAACATTAGGGATATCTGCTGTGAGTTCCTCCATACCGCGCTTTGTCTCGCGAACCTCAAGGGCGAACTCTTCAACATGTACACTGGTCAGGACATCCTCACGAACAACGCGCTCGTTCAGAACGATAGCATCCTCGTAGTTGTAACCCTTCCAAGGCATGTAAGCAACCAGCAGGTTCTTACCCAATGCCAACTCGCCGTCCTCGGTAGAGTAACCCTCTGTCAGAATCTGGCCCTCAACTACCCTGTCGCCCTTGTTACAGATAGGATGAAGGTCGATGGTCATATTCTGGTTGGTACGACGGAACTTGGGAATACGATACTCCTTGAGAGCGGGCTCGAAGCTTACGAACTCCTCGTCCTCGGTACGGTCATAGAGAATACGGATAGTTGTAGCATCTACATACTCTACAACACCACTACCCTCGGCAGTAATCATAGTACGAGAATCTTCGCACAACTGACGTTCAATACCGGTTCCAACAATAGGAGCCTCTGCACGCATCAAAGGTACTGCCTGACGCATCATGTTAGATCCCATCAATGCACGGTGAGCATCGTCATGCTCCAAGAAAGGAATCAGAGATGCAGCAATTGAGGCAATCTGCTGAGGAGCAACGTCCATCAAGTTAACCTCGCTAGGAGGAACAACTGGATAGTCGTCATCCTGACGGCACTTAACCTTGGTACGGATAAAGGTACCATCATCATTCAAAGGTGCATTACCCTGACCGATGATCTGTCCTTCCTCCTCCTCAGCAGTCATATACTGAACACCCTCAGGAGAGAGGTCTACAACTGCGTTGTTAACCTTACGGTAAGGAGTTTCAATGAAGCCAAGGTCGTTAATCTTTGCAAAGACGCAAAGAGAAGAAATCAAACCAATGTTAGGACCTTCAGGAGACTCAATAGGACAAAGACGTCCGTAGTGAGTATAGTGTACGTCTCGAACCTCGAAACCTGCACGCTCACGAGACAAACCGCCAGGACCCAGGGCAGAAAGACGACGCTTGTGAGTTACCTCGGCCAAGGGGTTGGTCTGGTCCATGAACTGGCTCAGGGCGTTGGTACCGAAGAAGGTATTGATAACGCTGCTGATAGTCTTGGCATTGATAAGATCTGTAGGAGTAAATACCTCATTGTCGCGAACGTTCATACGCTCACGGATAGTACGGCTCATACGAGCCAAGCCGATAGCAAACTGATTTGCCAACTGCTCACCCACGGTACGTACACGACGGTTGCTCAAGTGGTCAATATCATCAACGTTAGCCTTTGAGTTAACCAATTCAATAAGGTACTTGATAATCTCGATAATGTCCTCCTTAGTCAGCGTACGAACGCTCATATCTGTATCCAGATTCAGCTTCTTGTTGATACGGTAACGACCTACCTCACCAAGATCGTAACGCTTCTCACTGAAGAACAGGTTGAAGATAACCTCGCGTGCACTGGCATCATCAGCAGGATCTGCATTACGCAGCTGTCTGTAGATGTACCAGATAGCCTCACGCTCACTGTTAGAGGTATCTTTCTGTAATGTATTAAAGATGATAGAATAGTCAGAGCTCTGACCATCCTCTTTATGAATCAAAATAGTAGGAACGTTACTATCCAAGATAATCTCGATAGCATCGTCTGTCAATTCACTTTCACGATCCAAGATTACTTCATTACGCTCGATAGATACAACTTCACCGGTATCCTCGTCAACGAAGTCTTCCGTCCAACTCTTCAGCACACGGGCAGCCAACTTCTGGCCTTTCCTCTCAACAAGATTCTGACGGGTAACCTTAACCTCTTCTGCAAGGTTAAAGATCTCAAGAATGTCCTTATCGTTCTCAAAGCCAATTGCTCTCAACAGAGTTGTAACGGGCAATTTCTTCTTACGGTCGATGTATGCATACATGACATTGTTAATGTCAGTAGCAAACTCAATCCAACTTCCCTTGAAAGGAATGATACGAGCAGAATACAACTGCGTACCATTGGCATGAACACTACTACCAAAGAATACACCGGGTGAACGATGCAACTGAGAAACAACTACACGCTCAGCACCGTTTATGATAAAGGTACCGTTGTCCGTCATATAGGGAATGGGACCAAGGAATACATCCTGGATTACCATATCAAAATCCTCATGATCGGGGTCTGTACAATACAACTTCAGTTTAGCCTTCAAAGGAACACTATAGGTAAGACCACGCTCCAGACACTCCTCGATAGAATAGCGGGGCGGATCAATATAGTAGTCAAGGAACTCCAATACAAAGTTGTTGCGAGTGTCCTGAATGGGGAAATTCTCAGCAAAAACCTTATACAGGCCATCATTCTTACGAAGTTCTGGCGGAGTATCTAACTGGAGAAAGTCTTTGAAAGACTTCAACTGCACTTCCAAAAAGTCGGGATAAGCCATAGGACTTTTTACAGAAGCGAAATTTACTCTTTGATTAATAATATTAGCCATCTAAAACAGATTTGATTGACTCGTGAAAGTTTTTAGACACAAAAAGGCAAAGAACCCTCTACCAGAGGATCCTTTACCATATTACCTGTTAAACAGGGGTTAGTTTACTTCAACTCGATTTCTGCACCAGCCTCCTCGAGGGTCTTCTTCAGAGCCTCTGCGTCAGCCTTAGGCATACCTTCCTTCAAAGTGCTGGGAGCACCATCAACGAGCTCCTTAGCTTCCTTCAAACCGAGACCGCAAGCTTCCTTAACAGCCTTTACAACCTGGAGCTTAGCAGCACCTGCGCTCTTGAGGATTACATCGAAGTCGGTCTTCTCCTCAGCAGCAGCGCCACCTTCACCACCAGCAGCTACAACAACAGCAGCAGCAGCGGGCTCAATACCATAAGTTTCCTTAAGTTCGTTCTTAAGATCAATTACTTCCTGTACTGTGAGCGCAACGAGCTCAGCAGCAATAGCCTTAATATCAGCCATTTTGTTTAATGTATTTAATTGTTATTATTCTTTGTTAATTACTCTGCAGACTCAGCAGTAGCCTCGCGATTCTCCAATGCACTCAGTACATTCATAATCGGAGACTCGAGAGCTGCAATAACATCTGCAATAAGCTCGTTCTTGCTCTTCAGTGCAGCAAGTGTATTCAGATTCTCTGCACCTACATAGACTGTCTGCTCAGCATAAGCGGCCTTCAAAGCAGGCTTCTCAGCCTTCTTGCTTGCATAGTCCTTGAGCAACTTAGCGGGTACGTTTGCAGTCTCAGCAAACATCAACGCAGTAGAACCCTTCAGTACACCGTCCATCTCGCTGAAGTCAGTCTCGTTTGCATCCAAGGCCTTCTTCAACAAAGTGTTCTTAACAGCAACCATCTTGATGTTGCTCTGGAAACACTTACGACGCAATGCACTGGTGGTCTCTGCATTCATGCCCTCAATATCTACCAGGTAGAAGTGAGGATACTGCTGCAGCAAAGCACCAATCTGCTCTACTATAACACTTTTATCTTCCTTTCTCATGACTTTCTCGAATTTTAGATTTCCTCAGTAGCCTTAGGATCTACCTTGATACCACGGCTCATAGTACTTGAAAGATAAACACTCTTAACATATGTACCCTTAGCAGCAGCAGGCTTCAGCTTGATAATGGTTGCCATAAACTCCTTAGCGTTCTGGGCAATCTGCTCAGCAGTGAAGGAAACCTTACCGATAGAAGCATGGATAATACCAGTCTTGTCTACCTTAAAGTCAATCTTACCCTGCTTAACCTCACGAACAGCCTTAGCTACATCCATGGTTACAGTTCCACTCTTGGGGTTGGGCATCAGACCACGGGGACCCAGTACACGACCAAGTGCACCAATCTTACCCATGATTGCAGGCATAGTGATGATAACATCAATGTCTGTCCAACCACCCTTAATCTTCTCGATATACTCATCGAGACCTACATAGTCAGCACCTGCCTCTTTTGCAGCAGCTTCAGCATCAGGTGTACAAAGGCACAATACGCGTGTAACCTTACCAGTTCCGTTAGGAAGTGATACGACACCACGTACCATCTGATTTGCCTTTCTGGGGTCAACACCCAGGCGTACATCAATATCTACAGAAGCATCAAACTTGGTTGTGGTAATTTCCTTCACCAAAGCTGAAGCCTCTTTCAGAGTGTATGCCTTCCCTGCTTCAATCTTATCAGCTACCAACTTCTGGTTTTTTGTCAGTTTACTCATCTTAATTGAAGTTTAAATTATTAACCAGGGAATTCACCCTTTACAGTGATACCCATACTTCTGGCTGTACCTGCCACCAAAGTCATTGCAGCTTCTACAGTAAAACAGTTCAAGTCAGGCATTTTATCCTGCGCGATTGTGCGAACCTGATCCCAAGTAATCTCTGCAACCTTCTTACGGTTGGGTTCAGCAGAACCGCCCTTAATCTTGGCAACTTCCATTAACTGTACTGCAACAGGAGGAGTCTTAACGATAAAATCATAAGACTTATCTGTGTAGTAAGTAATAACAACAGGCAACACCTTACCGGCCTTATCCTGTGTTCTGGCGTTGAATGCCTTACAGAAATCCATAATATTGATTCCCTTAGAACCTAATGCAGGTCCAACTGGGGGAGATGGATTTGCAGCGCCTCCTTTAATCTGTAATTTGATTAATCCAGCAACTTCTTTAGCCATTTGATTTTTATTTTATTATTTATTAAATAAAAGCGTAATACGCGTAACAAACGTATTACTGCCTTTCTACTTGTGAAAAACCAAGTTCCAATGGAGTTTTACGTCCAAAGATCTTAACCATCACCTTCAGTTTCTTCTTTTCGTTATTTACATCCTCAATCGTAGCGTCAAAGCCAAAGAAAGGACCTTCCGTAACTTTTACGCTTTCGCCGACTTCGAATGGAATTGATACATCCTCTGGAATTTCGGCGATCTCATCAATTGTACCCAGCATCTGACTAACCTCAGCAGGTCGTAGAGGCATAGGCTTTGTGTTTGACTTGGTATCACTCAGGAAACCCAAAACATTTGGTACATTACGTAACATAGGCTGAACCTCACCCACCAATTCTGCCTCTACAAAGACATAACCGGCAAAGCGATTCTTTTCCTTTACCTTACGCTTGCCATTGGCAATCGTAACTACCTTTTCTGTTGGAATTAAGACCTGGTTTACATGCTTGGCGAACTCTCCACCTTGGTGAAGCATTGCTTCGATGTATTCCTTAACCTTGCCTTCCTTTCCACTAATGGCACGCATAACGTACCATCTCATTTCTATTTC
>JAEEGF011474057.1_pt1 | contig 10156 bp, 4 predicted proteins | sample 9134171 | NCBI WGS metagenome assembly JAEEGF01 (sample SAMN16246542, study PRJNA631951) | gut metagenome | biome: gut microbiome; feature: rumen; material: AP-attached | host: Bos | place: Iran: Karaj | collected 2018-10 | reverse complement strand
GCGGTAATCTTATTTTCTTTATTGCAGTTCTTTTATTGCTTTTGGTGTCTATGGGAATTTACAGGTCGCCGGCAGTTTCACTTATGCCTGACCTGACACCGGCTCCGTTGCGAAGTGCGGGCAATGCCATAATAAATCTTATGGGAGCATTGGGCGGTGTCTTTACTCTGGTAATGACGATTTTCCTTGTAAAAAGTACGGATGATCCGAGTAAGACAAACTATACCCCGCTTATGTTCAGTATAGTTATCCTGATGGTTGTTGCTATCCTGATTGTCTTTGTTTCCATAAAAGAAAACAAGATAAAGTCAGAGATTGAAAAAGAGGGCGGACTACAGTCTCTTGGTGAAGAGATTGAAAATAATAATATTGAGACTACATCAAAGGGGACTAAGCTTCCAAGGGATGTTTTTAAGAGTCTTGCTTTTCTTCTTGCCTCAGTTTCATTTTGGTTTATGGCTTACAATGCCGTTACAACAGCGTATACCAGATATGTTGAAGAAGTATGGCATCTTACAGGTGGTGGCTATGCCAAAACTATGCTGATTGCGACAGGCGCTGCAGTTTTAAGCTATATCCCTATCGGTTCTCTTTCCAGTAAGATAGGAAGAAAAAAGACAATTCTTAGCGGTATTGCACTGATGACTGTGTGTTATCTCATAGCTGCATTTATGGCTCAGTATTCTCCTTCAATTAATATCTTTTTTGCTTTGATAGGTATTGGCTGGGCAGCTATAAATGTAAATTCTTATCCTATGGTAGTTGAGATGAGTAAGTCGGGCGATATAGGCAAATATACCGGAACCTATTACACATTTTCAATGGCGGCTCAGGTATTTACACCGATTTTGTCAGGAATACTTTTGGAATATGTTTCTTACAGAACACTGTTCCCGTATGCGGTAGTATTTTCTGCACTGGCATTCTGTACAATGTCAATGGTAAAGCATGGTGATGTTAAGCCGCCTAAAAAGGACAAAATACTTGAAAACTTTGATGTAGATGATTGAAGGGATTTATAATAATCAAAAATGCAAGAAAATGGTAAGGAAATAAAAAGCCTTGCCATTTTTTTTATGCTAACATGGAGGAAATTGGACAAATTGGGGGCATTATGCAGGAACTTCTTTTATTTAATAATGATTGGAAATTTCATTTTGGAGATATAGTTTCGGTTAGAAACAGATGGGCATGGGCAAAATCAGGTTCTTTTAATCAGGGACCGGAGAGCATAGCCTTTGATGACTTAAAGTGGAGAGAAGTAAGACTCCCTCATGACTTCGTATTTGAAACAACGCCATATGACTACTCTGAAAAGGAATTTGATGAGGATAATGCTATTCCTGAAATGGAGGATGTCAACAATATTCATACCACTGCGGGCTCTTTTGACAAGAATGTTGGGTGGTACAGAAAGCATTTCTTTATCCCAAAGGAGTATGAGGGCAAAAAGCTCTTTTTGATATTTGACGGAATATACAGAGATGCCACGTTCTTTTTGAACGAATTTTATCTGGAGCATGAGCCATCCGGCTATTCCAGGATAGTGATTGATATTACAGATACTTCAGCCTATGGAAAAGAAAATGTTCTTGCCATAAGGTGTGATGCAAGAGAGGCAGAGGGCTGGTTTTACGAAGGCGGCGGCATATACAGAAATGTCTATTTAAAGGTTGTTGAAAAAGAATATATCGATGACCTGTTTGTATATGGTGAGCTTAAGCAGGAATTCTCCAGCGCTGAGATAAATGTATCAGGCAGGATTTATGGAATCAGTACAAGAAATTATAGAACTGAAGAATGCTCAGCCATAAAGGAAAGCGTATTAAAGCTGAAAGTCTTTGATGCTGAAGATAAGCTTGTAAAAGAAGTGTCGGTTGAACTGTCTGATACAGATGAAAATGAATGTAACTGGGTTTATTCCCCTCATGAGGGCTGTATTTTCTTTGAAAACAGGATAGAAATAAGTAAGCCAAGGCTTTGGTCGGTGGATGAGCCTACGCTTTATAAGCTTGTTTGTGAGCTTGAAACAGATGGAGAAACCAAGAATCAGGTAACGAAGAACTTTGGAATAAGAACTGCACAGTTCGACAATGAAAAAGGCTTTTTATTAAACGGAAAACAGTTAAAGATCAAGGGAGTATGCTGTCATCAAAATCATGGCGGACTTGGAAATGCTGTTCCTAAGGAGGTTGTTCGCTATCGCATTAAAAAGCTTAAAGAAATGGGAGCAAACGGATATCGCGGCGCCCATTATCCTCTTACGGAAGATTTTCTGGATATCTGTGACCGTGAGGGAATGCTGGTCATGCTTGAAACAAGGCTTTTGTCCAGCGCTAAGCCTGATATGTATGAGCTTGAGAGGATGGTTAAGCTTGGAAGAAATCATCCTTCTGTAATTATTTATTCAATCGGCAATGAGGAAGCCCAGTCCCAGGCAACAGAGCAGGGAGCGCGTATTGCATCTACCATGATTGATTTTGTGAAAAGAATTGATCCCTACAGACCGGTAACTATGGCGCTTCTCATGCTTGATATGAAGACAAACACGCCTATTACCGATTACAAAGTACTGGAGGGAATATCAAAGCAGCTTGATGTGGCGGGCTTTAACTATCACAGTGATCTGTATGAGAAGTTCCATGAGGAATATCCATGGCAGCCATTTATCTGCACTGAGCAGGGAACCTTTAAATCTACCAGAGGCTGCTATGAGACAGATAAAGAGAAATGTCATCTTGCCATAAATGAAAAAAGACCCTATTACATGCTGGGGGCACAAAGATGGCGTGAGTGTAAGCCTGACTGGGTGTCAGGACTGTTTATCTGGACAGGTTTTGACTATTACGGAGAGCCTACGCCTTTTGCATGGCCTGCTATCAGCAGTCAGTTTGGAGCTATGGACCTGTGCGGCAATCCCAAGGATTTTTATTACTTTTATAAGGCATGGTGGACTGATAAAGATGTTATACATGCCTATCCTGATATGGACCAGGAGCCGGGAAAAGAGACTGATTATTATGTCTTTTCAAATGCAGAAGAGGTGGAGCTTATATTAAATGGAAGAAGTCTTGGAAAAAAGACGATGCCTTTAGACGATTACCTTGTCTGGGAAAATATTCTGTCCGAGCACGGAACAATGGAAGTTATCGGCTATAGAAATGGACAGGAAGTAATGAGAAGCATAAATAAGACTTCTGATGCTTCTACAGCAAGACTTCAGATCACTGAAGACTACAGAGAAAATGACATAGTAATTCGAAAATTGGAGCTTCTTGATGCTAAAGGAACTCCGGTGACAAATGCAGATGTGAAGTTTGACATTCCTTTGGAATGGGGAGAACTCCTTGGCGCATCCAATGGAAATCCTACAGATCATACCGCAGGTAAGGCAGGATATGTAAATACTTTCCATGGTCTTGCACAGGTAATTGTAAGAGAAAAAGAGGACTAACTTATGAGTGAATGTCTTTGGGATAAGCTTAAAGATATAGATAGTTTAAAGGAATTTACACCAATCCCTTTCTGGTTTTGGAATGACGAACTGTCAGAAAAAGAAATCCTTCGACAGATGAAAGAGATGAAGGATAAGGGCGTTGATGGTTTTGTGATTCATCCAAGAAAAGGTTTGCCACGAACAATAAAATATCTTTCAAAGGAATATTTTTACTTTGTGAAATTTGCAGTACGCATGGCAAGCGAAATGGATATGAAGGTGGTTCTTTATGATGAAGCCATGTATCCATCCGGCTCATGTCATGGTGAAGTGGTAAAAGCTGCCCCTGAATATGCTTCAAAAGGACTTATGCATATTTCTTCAGATGAAGTGCTTCCTTTAGAGGCAAAGGTAGTGGCAGAAACTTCGGAAAATGGAGAGTTTGTAAGATATGCCATTGTTCCAAGCTGCGGTACAATCAGGGGTGTCCATGAAGAGGAAGACGATGGCGAAATGTATGCGCCCAAAAGCGCTGACCTTCTTAATCCTAAAGCAGTGGCTAAATTTATAGAACTGACTCATGAGAAATACTACAGCGAGCTTTCTGAGTATTTTGGAAATACTATTGTGGCGTTTTTTACCGATGAGCCTAATATATTGGGACGCAACTGCATAGAATCAATAATTCCATGGAGCAATGGTATTTTGGAGGAGTTTGAAGCTCTTGGAGGAGAAAGAACCAACTTAAAGTACCTGTTCTCTGACAATAATGGAGATGAGCTATGTGGCAGAGAAAAAGAAGAAGCGTGTAAGACAAAACTGATATACAAAAGTGTGATTCACAGGCGCCTTTCTGATAGTTACTACAAACAGCTCTCGGACTGGTGCGCCTCCCACAATATCGCTCTTACAGGGCATCCTGAGAAAAGCACGGATATAGGATATCTTAAGTATTTCCAGATTCCGTGCCAGGATATTGTCTGGAGATTTGTGGAGCCTGAAGAAGACCATTCCATAGTGGGCGAACACTCTACCATGGGAAAATGTTCATCCGACAGCGCACGCCACAGAGGCAAGAGACGAAATGGCAACGAATGCTTTGGGTGCTGTGGTGAAAGAAAAGATCCAAAACTCTTTACCGAAAATGATATGAAATGGTATCTCAACTGGCTGTTTATAAGAGGAGTTAATCTTGTATATCCTCATGCATTTTATTATTCAATAAGGGATGACAGGGGAGATGAGAGGCCGCCTGAAGTTGGACTTAATAATCCATTTTGGCCGCAGTATGCCAAAATGAGTAATTATATTAAGCGCATGTGCTTTCTTGATACTGATGCTGTAAATCAGGCAGAGATAGCAATTATCTGTGATGAGGACACTCTTTCCTGGAAAATGGCTAAGCCTCTTTTTACACATCAGATAGAATTCAATTATCTGGAAAAAGAGCTGATCTCTGATTGCAGAATCATAAGCGGAAAAAGTGATAAAGAGAAAATCAGCTTAAAAATAGCTTCTCAGAGTTATTCTGTGATCGTGGTAAGTAGTAAATTATACGAAGCCATTGAAGGTAAAGAGAAAGAAATAATAGATGAATTTGCATCAAATGGTGGCAGACTTCTTATTGTAGATGAAGATACTTTTTCTGAAGAGGCGTTTTTGTCAGAGGTATCTGATGCAATAGATTCTAAAATAGGTTTTGATGGAGATACATTTTATCTGCGTACAAGTCATCTTTTAAAGGATGACACTGAATACATACTTCTTAGTAACGAAAAGGAAGAAGCAATTTCTTTTACCATGAAAGCATTAGAATACGACATTGTAAAGGTTGTAGATCCCTACACTGAAAAAGAGATTTCTTTTGCCAACGGAGTTATTAAACTTGAACCATATGAATTAATAGTGGCATTTATTAAAAGAAAATTATGAAAATATGAAAAGTTTGGGATAAAAGTGGAGTATAATAGTAGGGAGACTATTGATAGGGGAGATTTTCGTATGATTACCATCAATTCTACTATAATGTGCAAAAGAGAAGTATCCAGAGCTGTCCAGTTTGCGGTAGAAGCTTTAAAAAGAGATATAGAAAATACCTGCTATAGGACAAGGATGCCGGGGATTCCGATTGTTCTTAATTATAGTACGACAGTTGACAGTGAATGTTATCTTATCAGTCTTCAGGAAAAGAGAAAATGCCTATTTATCTCTGCTTCTGATGATCTTGGTTTTATTTACGGAATTTATCATATAAGTAAACGTTTCCTTGGTGTAAATGAATTCTGGTTCTGGAATGAGCAGGCCTTTACTAAAAAGGAGGGCTATCCCGTTCCGGATGATTATTTTTATGAATCCAAGCCATTTCCTGTAAGATTTAGAGGCTGGTTTATCAATGATGAAGTCTTGCTGGATAGCTGGCAGATAAATGGCGATAAGGTTAAGCCATGGGAGATGGCATTTGAGACACTTCTTCGTCTTGGCGGCAATATGACTATTCCCGGCACAGATGAGAATGCTCATATTTATAACAGACTGGCTTCCGATATGGGACTTTGGATAACTCATCATCACGCAGAGCCTCTTGGAGCCAAGATGTTTGCAAGGGCATATCCTGACCTTGAAGCGTCTTACGACAAGCATCCTGACCTTTTCGAAGAACTGTGGGAAAAGGCAATTGATGACCAAAAGGATTATAAGGTTATCTGGAACCTTGGCTTTAGAGGACAGGGAGACAGACCTTTCTGGTCGGACGATCCGGCTTATGATACGGATAAAAAGAGAGGTGCTCTTATCAGTAAGCTTATCCGCAAGCAGTATGACATGATAAAGAGCAGAGATGAGAACGCTATATGCTGTAGCAACTTGTACGGGGAAATCATGGAACTCTATAAAAAGGGACTTCTTGATATACCGGAAGATGTGATTTATATATGGGCAGATAATGGCTTTGGTAAAATGGTTTCAAGAAGACAGGGCAACCACAATCCGCGAGTTCCGGCGCTTCCCAAGAAGAATGCATCCGGCAGACACGGAATATATTATCATGCTTCATTTTATGATCTTCAGGCAGCAGCACAGATGACAATGCTTCCCAATTCGCCTGAGTTTGTAGCCAAAGAGCTTTTAAATGTCTATGAAAGAAAGGCTAATGATTTTTGGATCATTAACTGCTCCAACATTAAGCCGCATACTTATTATCTGGACTTTATTTCAAAGCTTTGGTCCGATGAGAATTCTATAATAAAAGAACTTCAGAGTTCAAAGGATAAGGACTTCATTGTGGGAAGTCTGGTAGAACAGTTTACCAATAATTTTTGCATAGATTATTATGACTATGATCACGCAAAAGAGATATCTGAGCTTTACAAGCTGTGGCCTAAGTTCAGCCCATCCTATGGTCCAAACGAAGATGACCATGCGGGGGAACAGTTCGCCAATCATGGAGCAAGAGTTCTTGCTTCTGCATTTGTGACGGGATTTAACCGCTCTGTTCCTATGCTTACTCCTGCAGCTGATGAGTGGCTCTGGTTTTCAAATAAAAAAGTATTGAAAGCACAGATAGAAGAATACAAAAAGGTAGTAGATACCGCAGTGGGGGGCTATAAAGAATATCTGAAAAAGTGCGAAGAAGTTGCGGAAACCCTGCCTGAAGAATTAAAACAAAGACTTGGAGATTTGCTTATCTGGCAGGTAAAGTATCAGTATTACAGCTTTCTTGGTTCTTTGCACATTTGCAATGCGATGGAAGCATGCTTTGTAGATGCAGAAGAAGGAATAGGCTCTTCATCCAAGGATAAAGTTATCGATTGCATCTCTCAAGGACAGGATAAAGAGGGAAGTCCCGATTATCTTAAAGGATTTTATGAGGCCGGAATTGCAGCCAAGAACTTTAGAACCGGATACAAGGAAATGCGCAGCTATGAGAAAGGAGTCTTTGAAGGCTTCTTTGAAAATGACTGCGAAGCTGATATAAGACAGTCATTCTATGTGGCAAAGGGACTTATGAGTTATATGAGATTTAACGGAGATGGTCCCCATTTCTACAAATGGCAGAGAATGTATCAGCAGGAAGCAGGTGGCAACAAGGTTCATCTGATTTTGCGTATCAAAAAGCATCTGACAGACGAGGAGCTTTGGCAAAAAATGTATCTTGAATCAAAGAAGCAGGAAAAAATGCAATAATTTTATAGAATATGTATAAAAAATGAGATATTTCTTTAAGATAAATATGATATAATGCTCTATAACTCTTTATTTGGGGATTTGGGGTATTGTATGTTTAAACTAAAAAGATTATCTGAGCTGCCTCTCAGGCGGCTTGCTTATAAATATAAAGTGCTGATAGGAATCACGTTGTTTATGGTAGTGGCAGTGGTTTCTTTTGGCACTATTTTTATTAAAAGCTATATAGACAGGAACAGGGATCTTCGTAATGCTGAACTTATGCAGGATACAGCCAACATAATGGCAAGCATTGAGAACAGTCTTATGACCATCCACAAATATTACCTTGCATCTGAAGATGATGAGGTAATTCGTTATGTCGTTGAAAATGACATAGACTATACGAAGGTAAGCTCCATAACAAAAGCAGCAGATGCACTGGATGGCGGGAATATTGTATCTGACTATGTATCGAGCTATAGCCTTGTAAATTTCAGAACAAATACGGTTTTGGGAACGAAAGGCAAATATGATATTTCAGAGGTAAAAAATCTTTCTGAGCTTACAGACCTGTATGATGCATACAAAGAGACTTATACCAAGAATTTGTGGGTATATATTGATGGTTCTGAACCTGACAAATACAGTAAAGACTATAGAACCACAGTTCCTCTCTATGGACTTAATCTTGTTCTTTTTGTTCCTTATTCAGAGGTTACGCCTTATGCATTGATTGTCATAAATGTCGATATGGCGCAGATAACCAATGACATAAAAAAGCAGCTTGGCGTGGGGCAGCAGGTTGCGTTGTATTCATCTGAAGGACATCTTATTTTTTCTACAGATAAAGAATTTCCGAGCATTATAGACCTCGATAAAAATGATGAGAATAAGATTCAAAGCTATAAGGCAAAGAATGGTACAAAAGTTACGATTAGCTCTAAGTCTGCAGATATTGCGGGACTGACGCTTTTTGTAGCCGGGTATTCTGATGGCATTGAATTATTTGCCAACGCATATTATATAATAGCGTTTATTTTAATTGTGCTGCTTCTTTTCTTTGCGGCGACTCTTTTGTTTAACAGTATTTATAAGCCTATTAAAACAGCTATCGGCGAAATTGAAAAATCAAGTGATCATAAATATGTTCCCGGTGAAGATGAGCTTTTATATCTTACAAACAGTGTTAAAAAGCTTGATAGTGACAATACACAGCTTATAAGTCATACGACAGCTCTTTTTGCCACCAGGTTATATCGCAATGAACTTACGAATACAGAAATTGACCAGTATTTATTCAGGCTGTCGCTGATGGATAAGGTACCTGCGAATTATAGGATACTTACTTTTGTCCTCAGATCCAAGGATGAGAACACACCTGTTTCATCAGAAGATGATAAAAGAGTGTGCAATCAGATTATAGATACGCTTATAAATGAGCAGAAGGTCAGAGAGTTCATTCCTCCTGTATATTATGCCAGATCAATTGTTATTTTCATGAGCTGTGAGGATGACGAAAGCTGCAAGTTAAAGATTGAAAAGCAGTACAATCAGCTAACACAGTATGTCTATAGCTCTTTTGACATGAATATAGGAATTGGCGTTAGCGAGAAATATACGGATATATATTCAATCAACAAGGCGTATCTTGAAAGCGTCCGTGCTCTTCACTATGGCAAGATAGATATGGGAAGCTACTTATGCTATTACAGACCGGAAGCCGGAATGAACAGAATGTCATTCGATGCTGAAAGTGAGGAGAATTTCAGACGAGCTTTAAGAAGAGGAGATAAGGATGAGGCTTATGCAATAATAGACAGCTTTTTTGCTAAGCTAAACAGTCTGGATGTTTCAAGAGACAATACTGTACCGCTTCTTTTACAGCTTGTAAACGGAATAGTTCTGGAGGTTCAGACTTCCGGAATAGGTACGGAAGTTTTCAGAGAAGAACTAAGGCTGATTTATCCTGTAATATTTGATTACAACGACCTCAACCGCGTAAGGAAATATATAAAGTTCAACATGATAGACCCGATAATCTATCATCAAAATAGTGTTCTTGACAGTCAGTCAGCCAATATTATGGCGGCAATTGAGCAACTTGTTGAGGATAAGGCGGGGAATATCTCGCTTAATGAGTGTTCTGAGATTCTTGGATATCATACGAGCTACATCTGGAGAATACTAAAAGAAGAAAAGAATATGACCTTCACGGAGTATGTCGAGAAGTACAGATTAAAGCTTGCCAAGAAAATGCTTTCGGAGACAACAATGACGGTTGGAGCAATAGCTGAACAGCTAAATTATACAAATGCGCAGAACTTTATCAGATTTTTTAACAAAATGGAGGGTATGACACCCGGAAAATACAGGCAATCTTTGAAAGAGGCATAAACAGGCACTTTAACACATATAATCATTTTATTGATAAAGCAATATGCACAATAAACACATCTAAAAAGCATCCTTGATTGGATGCTTTTTACAATGCAAGAAAATGATTATAGACGTAATGAGAGGGGAATTTGTATACTTTGGACATGAAGTTGGACATGA